>ENA-OUNI01000424-OUNI01000424.1-human-gut-metagenome-genome-assembly--contig:-NODE-424-length-19604-cov-2.550649_pt1 | contig 19604 bp, 20 predicted proteins | sample MGYA00242499_ERZ504580 | MGnify/ENA primary metagenome ERZ504580 (study PRJEB26092, sample SAMD00036315) | human gut metagenome | host: Homo sapiens | study: EMG produced TPA metagenomics assembly of... | reverse complement strand
CCTTTAGAAGCCTCCGTTACGCTTTTGGAGGCGACCACCCCAGTCAAACTACCCACCAAACGGTGTCCCCTTCGCAGGGTTAGAACTCAAATACACAAAGGGCAGTATTTCAACGTTGACTCCACGAATACTGGCGTACCCGCTTCATTGTCTCCTGCCTATCCTACACATCGTATACCCAAATTCAGCGTTAAGCTGCAGTAAAGGTTCACGGGGTCTTTTCGTCCCGTTGCGGGTACCGGCATCTTCACCGGGACTACAATTTCACCGAGCTCACGGTTGAGACAGTGTCCAGATCGTTACACCATTCGTGCAGGTCGGAACTTACCCGACAAGGAATTTCGCTACCTTAGGACCGTTATAGTTACGGCCGCCGTTTACTGGGGCTTCGATTCAATGCTTCTCTTGCGATGACATCCCCTCTTAACCTTCCAGCACCGGGCAGGTGTCAGGCCCTATACGTCTTCTTTCGAATTTGCAGAGCCCTGTGTTTTTGCTAAACAGTCGCCTGGACCTCTTCGCTGCGCCCATCTCTCAATGGGACCCCTTATTCCGAAGTTACGGGGTTAATTTGCCTAGTTCCTTAACCGTGAATCACTCGAGCACCTTAGGATACTCTCCTCGACCACCTGTGTCGGTTTACGGTACGGGTGATATGAACCTGAAGCTTAGAAGTTTTTCTCGGAAGTCCGCTTGGGCCAACTATCCGCTCACCCGTAGGCTCGCGGTACTGTCGGATTTCAGCATCAGAAAGCTCTTAACCTCCCGATTTACCTACATCCTTTAACCAACTATTCCGTCAGTTGGCGTGGCTTACGCCCCTTCGTCTCTCCGTCGCAGTCCATATCAGTATCGGAATATTAACCGATTGTCCATCGAAATCACCTTTCGGCTTATCCTTAGGTCCCGACTAACCCTGATCCGATTAGCGTTGATCAGGAAACCTTGGTCTTGCGGTGGGCGGGTTTCTCGCCCGCCTTATCGTTACTTATGCCTACATTTGCTTTTCCATACGCTCCACCATAGCTCACGCTACAACTTCGACGCGAATGGAATGCTCCCCTACCGATCCGTAGATCCCAGAGCTTCGGCGGTATACTTGATGCCCGTTTATTATCCACGCACAACCGCTCGACTAGTGAGCTGTTACGCACTCTTTAAATGAATAGCTGCTTCCAAGCTAACATCCTAGCTGTCGCTGCAGTCGCACATCGTTAGTTCAACTTAGTATACTCTTCGGGGCCTTAGCTGCTGGTCTGAGTTGTTCCTCTCTCGTGGCCGGACATTAGCACCCAGCCGCTCACTGCTCTAAATCATTCTACTGGCATTCGGAGTTTGTCAGGATTTGGTAGGCGGTGAAGCCCCCGCATCCAATCAGTAGCTCTACCTCCAGTAGACTATTAAAACGCTGCTCCTAAAAGCATTTCGGGGAGTACGAGCTATTTCCCAGCTTGATTAGCCTTTCACCCCTACCCTCAGCTCATCCGGAAGCTTTTCAACGCTTATCGGTGCAGACCTCCATTCGGTGTTACCCGAACTTCATCTTGGCCAAGGGTAGATCGCAAGGTTTCGCGTCTACGACCACTAACTATACGCCCTGTTCAGACTCGCTTTCGCTTCGGCTCCGTGACTATCGCCACTTAACCTCGCTAGTGATCAGTAACTCGTAGGCTCATTATGCAAAAGGCACGACGTCACCACACGAAGTGGCTCCGACCGATTGTAGGCGAACGGTTTCAGGTTCTATTTCACTCCCCTGTTCGGGGTACTTTTCACCTTTCCTTCACAGTACTGGTTCACTATCGGTCTCTTGGTAGTATTTAGCCTTACCGGGTGGTCCCGGCAGATTCAGACAGGATTCCTCGTGTCCCGCCCTACTCAGGATACTGCCTTCTTTACCTCGATTACCCGTACGCAGCTTTCATGCTCTTCGGCCGGCTTTTCCAAAACCGTTCCGGTTCTCTCAGTATCGAATCCCGCAGTCCTACAACCCCGACATTGCCGTAACAACGTCGGTTTAGGCTTCTTCCCTTTCGCTCGCCGCTACTCAGGAAATCGATGTTTCTTTCTTCTCCTCCTCCTACTTAGATGTTTCAGTTCAGAGGGTTAGCCCACCTTACGGTGTGACTGGCCTCCTGCCAGCCGGGTTGTCCCATTCGGATATCTGCGGATCAAGTCTCGTTTGCAAATCCCCGCAGCTTTTCGCAGCTTACCACGTCCTTCTTCGCCTCCAAGAGCCTAGGCATCCCCCATTCGCCCTTCATTACTTTCTTCCGGTATGCACCGCCTTTTGCTCGGTACATACCCTCTTTCTCATCCCTTAATCATGTCAATGAACTCTGTTCCTTTGCCTTTCAAAAAAGGCACCGGAGTGTGGAGAATAAGGGAGTCGAACCCTTGACCCCCTGCTTGCAAAGCAGGTGCTCTAGCCAACTGAGCTAATTCCCCGGCAAATTTCGTTCTTCAAATCCCCGAAACCTATCCGGTAATCCTGTGAACTTTCTTTTTAAGAACTTCCAAGTAGACCCGAGCGGATTTGAACCGCTGACCCCTACATTATCAGTGTAGTGCTCTAACCAACTGAGCTACGGGTCTGTAAGGAACCATATTTGTTATGGCTTCCTGCGGCCGTCCGGCAAACGGATCAACCTTTTATAAAAATAATTGGTATGTCGAGAGAAAAAGAGCAGTGCAAAGTTCTTCAGTAGAAGCACTCTCCAGAAAGGAGGTGTTCCAGCCGCACCTTCCGGTACGGCTACCTTGTTACGACTTAGCCCCAGTCATCAGTTTTGCCCTAGGAGCTCCTCGCGGTAACGTACTTCAGGCACCCCCGACTCCCATGGCTTGACGGGCGGTGTGTACAAGGCCCGGGAACGTATTCACCGCGCCATGGCTGATGCGCGATTACTAGCGAATCCAACTTCATGGAGCGAGTTTCAGCCTCCAATCCGAACTGAGACCGGCTTTCGAGATTCGCATCCTGTCACCAGGTAGCTGCCCTCTGTACCGACCATTGTAACACGTGTGTCGCCCCGGACGTAAGGGCCGTGCTGATTTGACGTCCATCCCCACCCTCCTCTCGGCTTACACCGGCAGTCTCGTTAGATCCCCACCTTCACGTCTGGTAACTAACGATAGGGGTTGCGCTCGTTATGGGACTTAACCCGACACCTCACGGCACGAGCTGACGACAACCATGCAGCACCTAGTTTCGTGCCCCGAAGAAGACACCTTTCGGCATCCGTCACTAACTTTCAAGCCCGGGTAAGGTTCCTCGCGTATCATCGAATTAAACCACATGTTCCTCCGCTTGTGCGGGCCCCCGTCAATTCCTTTGAGTTTCATTCTTGCGAACGTACTCCCCAGGTGGATAACTTATCGCTTTCGCTTGGTCACCGACTGTATATCGCCGACAACGAGTTATCATCGTTTACTGCGTGGACTACCAGGTATCTAATCCTGTTTGCTCCCCACGCTTTCGTGCCTCAGCGTCCGATATAGATTTGTAAGCTGCCTTCGCAATCGGTGTTCTGTGTGATCTCTATGCATTTCACCGCTACACCACACATTCCGCCTACAGCATCTACTCGCTAGCAAACCAGTATCAGAGGCAGTGCCAAGGTTGAGCCTCGGAATTTCACCTCTAACTTAATCTGCCGCCTACGCACCCTTTAAACCCAATAAATCCGGATAACGCTTGGATCCTCCGTATTACCGCGGCTGCTGGCACGGAGTTAGCCGATCCTTATTCGTACTATACTTTCAATACGGTACACGTACCGCAAATTACCCTAGTACAAAAGCAGTTTACAACTCATAGAGCCGTCTTCCTGCACGCGGCATGGCTGGTTCAGGCTTCCGCCCATTGACCAATATTCCTCACTGCTGCCTCCCGTAGGAGTCTGGTCCGTGTCTCAGTACCAGTGTGGGGGGTTAACCTCTCAGTCCCCCTATGTATCGTCGCCTTGGTGAGCCGTTACCTCACCAACTAGCTAATACAACGCATGCCCATCTGACACCACCAAAGCTTTCAACCAACATAGATGCCTATATCGGTATTATGGGGTATTAGACCAAATTTCTTCGGATTATCCCCCTGTGTCAGGCAGGTTGCATACGCGTTACGCACCCGTCCGCCGGTCGCCACCATAAAGAGTAAACTCTTTAACGTGCTGCCCCTCGACTTGCATGTGTTAGGCCTGCCGCTAGCGTTCATCCTGAGCCAGGATCAAACTCTCCATTGTAATGAATTGTTATAAATCTTGGCTATATCTCAAAGGTATTTTTGATATCCGGTCATTGCTGACCTGGATAAACTTAGCTGCTCAAATATCTTCAAAGAACTTGTTTCTTTATTGCTTTCTCCGCAATTTGCGTTTCTTATCGAAACGGGTTGCAAAGGTAAAGGCTTTTTTCAAATTTCCAAAGCGGCGAACCACTTTTTTTTCGAATATGCTTTAAAGAACGTCTGCCGAAGCCGGATTATTGCGTACTAAACGCACATCATTCTTTTTGTCGCCATAACGCACTGACATTCCGTCATTTTGTCACGTCTAACATATCCTGTTTTTGTAAAGAACCTCGTTGTTGTCTTCCGTTTGATTTCCGGAAGCGGGTGCAAAGATAAGCGCAAAACGTTTCAAACTTCCAAATCAATCCGAAACTTTTTTTTAGCTTTTTTTTCTTCATTCTCATATATAATTGATTATCAAACCACTATTAACACTAAAAAAGACGCTTCCACGCCATCCTCTACGCGGCTCGTTCTCCAACCGTTCTCCCTCCTTTTCCGCTTTCCAAATCATACCTTTTATATATATGCCATTTTATAATCCGGACAACCGCTTGGCGCCATTTTTGGAGATAGAAAATTTCCATTAAAAAGCGGAAACAATGTCATTAAATCGGCCAAAAGAGAGGGAAGAATCTCAAAATATTCCCTACCTTTAACCGTTATCGGAGAGAATTCCGGGAGCGACACCACATCCCCGGAAGCAAAAAAATAACTATGGAAAATCAGAACAACGAAACCCTGATACGGCCCCGACCGCCTTTTCGAGGTGAGCTGGGAGGTATGCAACAAGGTGGGCGGGATACATACGGTAGTGGCCACCAAGGCACAGACGATGGTAGAAGCACTCGGGAACCGCTACATAACCATTGGTCCGGATATCCACCGCGAGAACGACAATACGGAATTCGAAGAGGATACCGGCCTGCTTGCCGAATGGAAGCAGATGGTTTACAGCGAAGGCATACGTATCAGGATAGGACGATGGAACGTCAATGGGCGCCCCATCACCATATTGGTGGATTTCAGCTCGTTCTTCAACAAAAAGGACGACATTCTGAAAGCTCTCTGGGAGAGTTACAAGGTCGATTCGATAAGCGGCCAGTGGGATTATATCGAACCCGTGCTGTTCGGCTATGCCGCAGGAAGGTCATCGAGAGTTACTGCAACATGTTCTGTACCCCCAACGAAATGCCGGTAGCGCATTTCCATGAATGGATGACCTCCAGCGGCGGTCTCTACCTGCGGCAGCACGCTCCTTACACCGCCACGGTCTTCTCGACGCACGCCACGGTCGTAGGGAGAAGCATTGCCGCAACGGCATTCCACTGTACAGACAACTGCCCGACCTGAATGCGGACGACCTCGCCCGTCAGTTCAACATAGTTGCCAAACACTCGCTCGAGAAAATTGCCGCTGCCAACCACGACTGCTTCTGTACGGTCAGCGACATCACGGCCCGCGAATGCCGGTACCTGCTCGGCAGGGAACCGGACGAGGTCACTCCCAACGGTTTCGAAGACGATTTCGTCTGGCAGGGCGCCATGTTCGACCGCAAGCGGGCCGAAGCGCGCAGGCTCTTGATTTCGGTAGCCGAAGCTGCCTCGGTCATACATTCGACCGCGAACCGCTGATTGTGGGAACGAGCGGTCGTTACGAATTCCACAACAAAGGCATAGACGTATTTCTGGAATCGCTGAAACGGCTTGCGTCCGAACGGCAGGAGCGGGAAATACTCGCCTACATCATGGTTCCGGCCGGCAACAACGGCCCGCGCAAGGAGCTCGCCGCCCATCTTGCCGACCCGTCGGTACCGGTCGGAACGGCTTCCCTGCCTATGTGACGCATCATCTGACATCCCCCGAATGGGACCCCATCGTACGCTCCGTCGAAGGCAGCAGCCTCACGGAGGCAGAGAGTCGCGTAAAACTCATCTTCGTACCGTCGTATCTCGACGGACAGGACGGTATCTTCAATGTGGATTACTACGAACTGCTGGTGGGGATGGACGCAACGGTTTTCGCATCCTACTACGAACCGTGGGGTTACACGCCGCTGGAGAGCGTCGCCTTCTCGGTACCCACCATCACGACTTCGCTGGCGGGTTTCGGACTCTGGGTGGCCGACCACCTGCCGCAGACGCAGGGGGTAACGGTCATCCGACGCACCGACGACAACGATGCCGAAGTCATCGACGAAATCGCCCGCGCCATCGAGGGATACGCCGCCATGGATGCGGAGCGATACGAGGCCGCGAGGCACTCGGCCTGCGAAACGGCGCAGACGGCCCTGTGGCAAAATCTCGTAACCTACTACTGGCAGGCATACGACAAAGCCCTCCGTGCGGCCGGAGGGCGCAGCAAGCGTACCGTTTACGACGGCGGCGCCCACACCGAACAGGTCAATTTCGTCAAGCAGCAGCTCGTAAGCAGCCGCCCGACTTGGACGCGGCTCATCGTGGAGGTCTCCCTGCCCGAAAGGCTCCGTCCGCTTGAGATACTCTCCAAAAACCTGTGGTGGTCGTGGGCCTCCGGCGCACGGGAGATGTTCGAATATATCGACGCGCCGCTGTGGGAGAAGTGTAACCGCAATCCGATTGCCTTTCTCGACCAGCTCACGTCCGGAGACTGCAGGAACTCGAACGGGACGACGCTTTTCTCGCCAGAATGGATGCAGTCTATGCCGACTTCCAGCGCTACATGTCCGGGAAAGAGCGGCGTCAGTCGCCGCGCATCGCCTACTTCAGCATGGAATACGGTCTGCACAGCTCCCTGAAAATCTATTCGGGAGGCCTCGGCATCCTGGCGGGCGACTACCTGAAGGAGGCGAGCGACAAAAACGTCCCCATGGTAGGTGTCGGTCTGCTCTACCGTTACGGTTACTTCACCCAACGGCTCTCGGCCAACGGAGCCCAGGAGGCGGGTTATGAAGCGCAGGATTTCAACAAGCTCCCCATCACACCCGTGCGCGACGACATGGGCAACTGGTGCTCTGTCCGCATCTCGTTTCCCGGCCGCTACGTCACGGCCCGCATCTGGAAATGCGACGTAGGCCGCACGGAACTCTACCTGCTCGATACCGACCACGACCTGAACCTCGTCGAAGACCGCTCCATCACCCACTACCTCTACGGCGGCGACCTCGAGAACCGCTTCCGGCAGGAAATCCTGCTCGGCGTAGGCGGCATCCGTGCACTGGACAAGCTTGGCATACAGTCCGACATCTTCCACTGCAACGAAGGACATGCGGCCTTTATCGGCATCGAACGCATCAACAGACTGATAGAGCGCCACAAACTGTCGTTCAGCGAAGCGCTGGAGGTCGTGCGCTCCTCGTCGCTCTTCACCACCCACCACCCCCGTACCGGCCGGACACGACGCCTTTCCGGATCCATGCTGCGGCAGTACATGTCACACTACCCCGACCGGCTGGGCATCACCTGGAACAGTTCATCAACCTGGGCAAAACGAAGCCGAACGATGCGTCGGAGAAGTCTCGATGAGCGTTCTGGCAAGCAACATGTCGCAGGAAATCAACGGAGTGAGCTGGCTGCACGGTCAGGTAAGCAAGGAGATTCTGGGCGGTATATGGCCTGGCTATTTCCACGACGAACTCCACATAGGCTACGTTACCAACGGCGTTCATTTTCCGACCTGGACGGCCTCCAGCATGCGCAGGATGTACGCGGAATATTTCCCGGAGGCTTCTCCGGCGAACAATACGACATCGAGGCCTGGCAGAAAGCCAGGGAGATTCCGGACGAACGGTTCTGGCAAACGCGCATGGAACAGAAAGCCAAACTGATAAAGAATATCCGCCACTATTACCTCGCACCGGAACAGAGCAACATGACCTCTCCACAGGGGATGGTGAAAATTATCGAATCGTTCGACCGGGATGCCCTGACGATAGGGTTCGCCCGCCGTTTCGCCACCTACAAGCGGGCCAACCTGCTCTTCACCGACCTTGCGCGGCTCTCCGCCATCGTAAACAACCCGGAACGCCCGGTACGGTTCGTCTTCGCCGGCAAGGCACACCCCAACGACATTCCGGGACAGGAGCTCATCAAACGCATCGTCGAGGTATCGGCCATGCCGGAGTTCACGGGAAAAATCATGTTCCTCGCCAATTACGACATGGACATCGCCCGGCGCATGGTGCAGGGGGTGGACGTATGGCTCAACACTCCCACCCGGCCGCAGGAGGCTTCCGGTACGAGCGGCATGAAGGCCGCCATGAACGGAGTGATGCAGTTCAGCGTGCTGGACGGCTGGTGGGTCGAGGGCTACCGCAAGGGGGCCGGCTGGGCACTTCCGATGAAACGGACCTACGAAGACCCGCGCTACCAAGACGAACTCGATGCGGCGCTTCTCTACCGGACCATCGAGGAGGAAATCGTTCCGCTCTATTACGACAGGGGGGAAGACGGCATTCCCCACGCTGGGTAGCCGCCATGAAGAGCTGCGTGGCCGACATCGCAGCCAACTTCACCACCAACCGGATGCTCACCGATTACCAGGAACGCTACTACAGTAAACTGTGGGCACGTACCTGGAGATGCGCAAGGACGACTACGACATGGCCCGCCGGATAGCCGCCTGGAAACGACGCGTCAGCGCGGCGTGGGACAAAGTCCGGATAGTCAGCGTACAACAGTTCGACGTGGGCCGCGAGGCCATCATGGTCAACACGCCCTACCGTATCGAAGCCGTCGTGGACGTAGACGGTCTCGATGCACAGGACATCGGCGTGGAGCTCATCATCGCCGACCAGATAGAACCGGATTCACAGGTGCGAATACTGGACCGGATGGACCTCAACGTCACCGAAACGGATGGAAGCCTTGTCCGGTATGCGGTCAATTCCATACCGACCTTCCCCGGCTCGTTCGACGTCGCCATCCGGGTCTATCCGAAAAACGACCTGCTGCCCCACCGCATGGATTTCGCGCTGGTGAAATGGGCGTAACACGGCCGGGAGAGAGGGAAACGGCACAGGTCCGTCGATACGATACGGAACCGTCCTTTCCGAAACGTTCAGGGAGAAACATTCCCTGCAGCAGGCCGACCCGCCGCGAACGGACAAAGAACAGAACAGTAAAATACAAAGCCTTATGTCAGTCCTCGAATTCGACAAGAATCAACTGGGAAACCTCGAATACGCCCTGCGCCGCGAGATGCTCTCGACCAACCGTGCCGGCGGCTATATGAGCACCACCATCGTGTGCTGCAACACGAGGAAATACCACGGCCTCTTCGTAGGCCCGGTGAGGGAGGGCGACGAGCACGACTACGTGATGCTCTCGTCGCTGGACGAAACCGTCGTACAGCACGACCACTCCTTCAACCTCGCCCTGCACCGTTTTCCGGAGACCTACGAGCCGAAAGGGCACAAATATCTCGTCGATTTCACCTATACGCCGCTGCCGGCGCTGACCTACCGTGTAGGGGGCGTTTTGCTGCGTAAGGAGATTCTCTGGATACATGCCCACGCACAGTTGCTCATCCGCTACACGCTGCTCGAAGCCCGCTCGCAGACCATACTGCGCCTGAGGCCGTTCCTCGCCTTCCGCGACAAACACACCCTGAGCAAGGCCAACTTTTATGCCGACGGCCGCTCCTTCCCCGTCACCGGAGGCGTCCGCAACCGGCTCTACGAAGGCTTTCCGTGGCTCTACCTGCAAACCGACGCCGGGGCGGAGTTCATCCCGGCGCCCGACTGGTACTACAATTTCGAATACACCGAAGAGCGCGAGCGCGGCTACGACTACCTCGAGGACCTGCTCACCACGGGCTATTTCGAGACGGAAATCACGAAGGGAAAGCCCGTCGTATTCTCCTGCTCGCTCGAAGAGGTCTCCTCTCCGGCGATGCTCGACGAGATGTTCGAAGCCGAAGCGGCACGGCGGTCGCGCAAGGACGATTTCCTCTCCTGCCTCCGTCACTCGGCCCGGCAATTCATCGTCCGCAATGCCGGCGGTACCGACATCGTCGCAGGCTATCCATGGTTCGGACGCTGGGGCCGCGACACCTTCATCGCCCTGCCGGGCGTCACGCTTTCGCAAGGAGACATTCGAAGCTGCACGGAGGTGCTCGACACACTCACCGGACAGTTGCAGGAGGGGCTTTTCCCGAACATGGGCACCGCCTACAATTCGGCGGACGCTCCGCTGTGGTTCTTCTGGGTACTCCAGCAGCTCGCCGCCCGAACCTCCGCCCGGGAGGTCTGGGAGCGTTACGGCCACTACATGAAAGAGATACTCGCCGCCTACCGCAAAGGCATCGGTGAAGTCGTCCGTACCGACCGCAACGGACTCGTACGGGCTTCGCACCCGTCGTTGGCGATGACGTGGATGGACGCGGTAGTGGACGGCCGTCCGGTCACGGGCCGCGACGGCTACCAGGTGGAAATCAATGCACTCTGGTACAATGCCGTATGCTATACGCTGGAGCTGGCCGAACAGTTCGGCGACAGGCAATTCGTCGAAGCGTGGCACGATATACCCGCCCTCGTACGCGATTCGTTTCTCACGATGTTCTGGTACGACGACGGCGGATACCTGGCCGATTACGTCGCTGCCGACGGTACGCAGAACACCTTCATACGCCCCAACCAGGTCCTCGCCTGTTCGCTCGCCTACAAGATGCCCGACGAAGCGATGCAGCTCTCCGTTCTGGACACCGTCCGGCAGCATCTGCTGACTTCGCGGGGTCTGCGCACGCTCTCACCCCGGAATCCGCTCTACAAGGGGCGCTACGAAGGCGACCAGCCACGCGCGACGCGGCCTACCATCAGGGAACGGTATGGGTATGGCCGCTCGAACACTATGTCAAGGCGAGATTCGACCTGCGCGGAGCAGCGTTCGTACGGGAAGCGGAAGAGCTGCTCGCCGCCTTCGAGGAGGATATCAGCAGCTACGGCATAGGCTCGGTACCGGAGATATACGACGGCGACCCGCCCCATGCGCAGCGCGGTGCCATCTCTCAGGCTTGGAGCGTAGGGGCGCTGCTCCGCATCCGCGACATGATTGACTACTGGAAAGAGAGGGAATAGAAGGCTTCGGAAAGTGCGGGGCACGTTCCGAAAACGCAAAGGATACACCATGCAGAAACACATACGGCAGCAAAGAGACAAAAAGAGGAGGGAAACATGAGGGTACTGATGTTCGGATGGGAGTTTCCGCCCCACATCGCGGGCGGACTGGGTACGGCGAGCTACGGATTGACGCGCGGGCTCGCCCGGAACGGCGTGGAGGTCATCTTCGTCGTTCCGAAAGCCTACGGCGACGAAGACCAGCGGTTCGTCCGCATCGTGAATGCCAGCGACGTGGAGGCGCTCTACGAAAGCGGCGAATACGCCGGAGAGTTATGGAAACGGGTTTCGTTCATCCAGATAGACTCCAACCTCGTCCCCTACTCTTCGCCGGAGGAGTTCGCCTCGCTGGGTGAGGCCTACAGGAAGGCAGGCGAAAAGCGTACCTTCCCGGGAGAGGTCTGGCGCGAACGCTACAACTTTTCAGGGCGGTACGGCGCAACCTGATGGAAGAGGTGGCCCGCTACGCCACGGTGGCCGCGCAGGTGGCCCGCGACCTGGCGGGCAAATTCGATGTCATCCACGCCCACGACTGGCTCACCTACTACGCCGGCATGGCGGCCAAAGCCGTGTCGGGCAAACCGCTCGTGGTACACATGCACGCCACGGAGTTCGACCGCAGCGGCGAACACATCAACCGCGCCGTCTACGACATCGAACGGGCGGGCATGGAGGCTGCCGACCGGGTGATAGCCGTAAGCAACCTGACACGCAACATCGTCATAACGAAGTACGGCATTCCGCCCGAAAAGGTGGTTACCGTCCACAATGCCGTCCGTTTTTCGGAGAACGACGAGGCGAGGCGGTACGCGGCCTGGACGACAAAATCGTGACCTTTCTGGGACGCATCACCTACCAGAAGGGGCCGGATTACTTCGTCGAAGCGGCGGCGAAGGTGCTCCGACGGGTCCCGAACGTCCGTTTCGTCATGGCCGGAAGCGGCGACTGATGCACCACGTAGTCAGGCGTGTGGCGACGCTCGGTATCTCCGACCGTTTCCACTTCACCGGATTCCTGAAGGGTGCCGAGGTGAACCGCATGTTCGCCATGAGCGACGTCTATGTCATGCCGTCGGTCTCGGAACCTTTCGGCATATCCCCGCTGGAGGCGATGAAATCCAACGTACCGGTCATCATCTCCAAACAGTCGGCGTCGCGGAAGTGCTCGACTACGCGCTGAAGGTGGATTATTGGGACGTGGATGCCATGGCCGACGCCATCTACGCCCTTGTCACCTACCCCGCCCTGGCGCGCATGTTCTCCCGCAAGGGACACGAGGAGGTCACGGGCATCAAGTGGAGCAACGCTGCGGCAAAGGTAAAGGCGGGTCTATGAACAGCTCGCCGGAACCGGCAGCCGAATAGAGCGGACCGGCACCCGACGGTACCGCCTGCCTGAACCCGCCGCAACCGGCGGAAAGGATACGAACCGAAACGATAAAAGTTGCCATATATGAAAACCATCTCATTATTTTTCCAGGTGCATCAACCCATGCGGCTGAAGACCTATCGGTTCTTCAACATGGGCATCGACCACAACTACCTCGACGACGCCCGCAACCGCACCCTCATGCAGCGCGCGGCGGCGGAGTGTTACCTGCCCATGAACGACCTGCTGCTGGAGCTGATAAAATCCACCGGAGGAAGACTCCGCGTCAGTTTCTACATCTCGGGGACAGCCCTGGAGCAGATGCGCTCCTACGCTCCCGACGTACTGCGCGGCTTCAGAAAACTGGCCGCCACCGGGTGCGCAGAGTTCGTCGGCGGCACCTACTCCTATTCGCTCGCCGCTCTGGCGGGCCGGGAGGAGTTCACCGCCGAAGTGCAGCGCCATGCGGAGATGATACGGGAGGAGTTCGGCCAGACGCCGGACGCCTTCTTCAACACCGCGATGCTCTACTCCGATTCGATAGGCGAGACGGTCGCTTCGCTCGGCTACAAGACCATGCTGGCCGAAGGCGCCAAGCACCTGCTCGGCTGGAAAAGTCCCAACTACGTCTATGCGGGTGCCACGAACCAGAAACTGCGTCTGTTGCTGCGCAACTACCGCCTGAGCGACGATTTGGCGTTCCGCTTCTCCGACCGCAGGTGGTCGGAATGGCCGCTGACGGCCGACAAGTTCCTCGAATGGATAGCGGGCGACCGGGGCGAGGTGGTCAATCTCTGTACGGATTACGAAGCATTCGGCTCGTGGCAGCGGGCCGACACGGGAATATTCGATTTCCTCCGCGCCTTCGCCGAAGGGGCAGCCGCCTCGGACCGTTTCGAATTCGCTACCGTATCGGAGAGCGCCGCACGTCACCAGCCCGTCGGGGTACTCTACGCGAACCACGAAGTGACGTGGGCCGACGAAGAACGCGACCTATCTGCCTGGTTGGCAACGAACTCCAGCAGGAAGCTTCGGCAAACTCTATGCCCAGGCCGGAAACGTCCGGCAGCTCGGCGACCCCGATTTCAACCACGTCTGGAATTTCCTGCAGACGGCCGACAACTTTTATTGGATGGCCACCAAATGGTTCACGGACGACGGCCAGCAGACCGGCGAAAACCCTTATCCGTCGAGCTACGAGGCATTCATCAACTACATGAACGTCCTGAGCGACTTCATCAACGAACTGGCGCGGCGGCGGAAAGGCACGGAATTTGACACGAAACAGGAAACGGGTGTACCCGAAACGTGCGGTGCGTCAGCCGATTAATACAAACCAAAAATACATGATTATGAAAACCAGACTCATTGTCATCGCCGCCCTGTGCGGCGCGCTGCTGTGCTCCTGCGGAAACAGGAACAAAAAGGCGCAGAAGGAGAGCGTCTATAAGGAGACGATAGAGCTCACCACCGTCGAGGGCGACCACAACCTCGAAGCCACGCGGATAAAAATTGTGGATTCGCTGGTAAAAGACCCGAAAGCCGGTGCGGTCATCAATGAACGCTACACGGGCATGTTGCCGGCCGCCGGACGGTCCCGGCATCGACTACGACCTTACCATCGTCCGGCAGGAGGGTGTCACGCGGGGTGTCTATGCGCTCGTAACGACCTATATCGAAGGAGAAAAACGGCCGGGGATGCGAATATTTAACCCGAAACGGGGGCGGTTTCGTCACTCTCCAGGGCGAGGGTCCGAATAAAGGGACGGAATATCTGGAGCTCACCCCCTCCGACGACAGTACCGTCCACTATTTCCTGAAGGAGAAAGACGGCAGCCTGACGATGGTCGGCAAAGACCTCAAACGAGCCGATTCCAAACTCAACTATACCCTCAAACGCACGAAGCTCTGAAACGTTTCCGTGCAACCGGGTTCCTTGCCCCGGTACCGTCCGCCCACAGGACGGGCCGGGGCTTTTTTTGCGCCGCGAACGGAACCGGTACCCGGCGGCAGCTCTCCCCCCGAAGCATCAGACAGCGGAGGGGTCGGCTTTGCAAAGCCGACCCCTCCGAAAACCGCTCTTGCGCCTCGACAAAGCGAGCCGAGGCGATATCAATAGCTCCTTGCGAAAAGCACCCTCGCTGCGAAGGTTTGCCCGTCAGCATATCCACGCCTCCCTCTTCCATCGAATCGAACGGGATGCAGCGTATCGTCGCTTTCGTAAGCTCCTTGATGCGGATTTCCGTTTCGGTCGTACCGTCCCACGGCGCGAGCACGAATCCGCCCTTCTCGTCCAGCACGCGGGTAAACTCCTCGAAGGTATCCACCTTGGTAATCATGGAATCACGGAATTTAAGCGCTTTCTGGTAGATATTGTCCTGTATCTCGGCCAACAGCTGTTCACGTAATCCTCGATACCCGCTATCGGTACCGTCTCCTTTTCGAGCGTATCGCGGCGCATCACCTCCGCCGTTCCGGCGGCCAGGTCGCGCGGCCCTATCACGATGCGCACCGGGAATCCCTTCAGTTCGTACTCGGCGAACTTGAATCCGGAACGGACGTTGTCGCGGTCGTCTATCTTGACGGTAATGCCTTTGGCCTTCAGCTTCGCGGCGACGGTCTCCATCTCGCCCACCATGCGGCGAAGCTCCTCCTCGCCTTTATAAATAGGTATCATCACCACCTGCGTGGGTGCGAGCCGGGGCGCAGCACCAACCCGTTGTCGTCCGAATGCGCCATGATGAGCGCCCCCATCAGCCTCGTCGAAACTCCCCACGAGGTCGCCCATACGTAATCGAGCTTGCCGTCCCGACCGGCGAACTGCACGTCGAACGCCTTGGCGAAGTTCTGTCCCAGGAAGTGCGACGTACCGCTCTGAAGCGCCTTACCGTCCTGCATGAGCGCCTCGATGGTGAAAGTCTCCTCCGCACCGGCAAAACGTTCGTTGGCCGTCTTGCGCCCCATGATAACCGGCAGCGCCATCCAGTTCTGCGCGAAACGGGCATAGACGTTTATCATTTTGTCTGCCTCTTCCAGCGCCTGTTCCTTGGTTTCATGCGCCGTATGCCCCTCCTGCCAGAGGAATTCGGCTGTACGGAGAAAGAGCCGGGTACGCATCTCCCAACGCACTACATTGGCCCACTGGTTGATAAGGATAGGCAGGTCACGGTAAGACTGTATCCAGTTCTTGTACGTATTCCAGATGATGGTTTCGGAGGTCGGACGCACGATAAGCTCCTCTTCGAGTTTCGCATCCGGGTCCACGACGACACCCTCCCCGTCGGGATTGTTCATCAGGCGGTAGTGCGTCACCACGGCGCACTCCTTGGCGAAACCCTCCACATGGTCGGCCTCACGGCTGAAAAACGACTTGGGTATGAAAAGCGGGAAATAGGCATTGACATGGCCCGTCTCCTTGAACATGTCGTCCAAAGCCCTGTGCATCTTCTCCCAGATGGCATATCCGTATGGCTTTATCACCATGCATCCGCGAACAGCCGAACTTTCGGCAAGACCCGCCTTCACCACGAGGTCGTTGTACCATTGCGAATAATTCTCGGCACGGCTGGTCAACTCCTTTAACTCTTTTGCCATAATCGTATGTTGTAAGAAATATTTATCTTTGCAAGTGACAAAGGTACTCAGAATCCGTTTAAATCCGTTTAAACAACATAAATTTTAGCCCGTACGGGACAAAAACCGGTCCGGGCCGCACTTCACCCCCCATTTTTCCGGCTCGTCCGCCGGAGCTCCGCCCGGCGGAATATTTTTCGTAGCTTTGGATAAGCGACACCGGCGGAGGTGGCACAAATTATGATGCAACAAAAAAGGGAACCGCAGCGTCTTATATATATACATTCCGCGGTGCGGGTTACAAAACAGAAAACGGATTCCTGCGTTATCATAACGAAAGAGGGAACCATAACATAACGCTTACAGCTATGAGAAAGATGATTAAATATTTGGGAGCGGCGCTGGCCGGACTCGCCGCCGTGCTGACCGCCGGATGTACCGCTTCCCGCTATGCCGCATCCGCCTCCCCGTATTACGACAACATGTACGGGACGCATGACAGGCAGGCCATAGCGCAGGCCGAACGCAGGCAGGCGGAAATAGAACGGGCCGAAGCGGAAGCCCGCCGTGCGGGCATCGAAGCCATGCTGGCACAGGCCGACGCCGAGGACGGCATCATATTGGAGGGAATAGACGACGGTTATTCGGACAGCTACATAGACGGTTACCGCGACGGATACGAAAGTGCCTACTTGCGGCGGCTGAGCATGTTCGAAGACCCGTACTATGTCCGTCCGTCCAGTTATTACGACTATTACTACGACACGGCTTTCTTCGTGGACGGCGTCTACGGCCCGGGGTTCTACGACATCTCCATCGTGGGAGGGAATGTCATCGTCAATCCCGTCTATCTCACGCCGTGGAGTTACTGGAGCAGCCCCTACTATTGGAATCCCGGTTTCTATTTCGGAAGTTACTACTCGCCCTATTGGGGATGGAGCTGGGGCTTCAACTGGGGATGGAGTTGGGGATGGGGCCCGAACTGGGGATGGTATCCGGGTTGGTGGCATCCGGGATGGCATGACCATTGGCATCACGGGAATCCCAACTACTCTTACAGACCCAATTCGAATCCCGCAGCCGGTACGGTTACAGCCCGAACGCATCGCGGTACTCATCATCCGCATCCCGCGGCTCGTCATCGAGCAGCAGCGTACGTTCCGGTTCGTCCGCATCGAGGGGCAGTGCCTCCTCCGGTTCCGTAAGGGGCTCGTCGAGCTCTTCCTCGCGCGGCAGCTCCGCCACTTCCGTGCGCGGGTCGTCCGGCAGTTCGTCCAGAGGCAACCTCAATACGAGCACAAGACGTTCGACGGGTAACAGCTACCGAACCCCCGGCATATCTTCCGGAAACCGCAGTACCGGTATATCGAGCGGCTCTTCCCGCAGCAGTTACAGCACTTCCGGCCGCTCGTCCTATTCATCCGGAAGCTCCTTCTCGAGAGGCAGTTTCAGCACAGGCAGCAGTTCGACGGGACGGTCGTCCGGCAGTTTCAGTTCCGGAAGGTCCTCTTCGAGCAGTTCTTCCAGAAGCAGTTTCAGTCCGAGTTCGGCAGGACGCTCCTCCGGTAGTTTCAATTCAGGCTCTGCAGGGCGTGCATCGAGTTCATCCTCCTCACGTTCATCGTCAGGAAGGAGATAACGGATAAGCGAAAGATTAACAGACATCCGGCGGAAGGGAGACCCTTCCGCCGGACAAAACCATAACATAAGGAATTATGAAGAGTTTCAGACGCATGGTGCCGGCACTGGCCGCACTCCTCACAGCGGTTTCCGCCGGTGCGCAGAATGCCCAGCTGGACGGGTTGCTTGTCACGGCCAGCCAGTTCACCCCGGTGGACATGATGAAATATTCGCAAAACAACTATTCGTTCACCACCGGCCGCGTCGCCGCCATGGGCGGAGCTTTCACGGCACTCGGGGGCGACATGGCCTCGATGGGCATCAACCGGCCGGTCTGGGCATGTACGCAATTCGGTATGGGGACTCTCTCCCGCCATGACCTTCACGGGCAACCGGAACGCATACGCGACGGCGCACGACAACAACGCTCGCGTTTCAGCTTCAACAACATCGGAACGGTACTGCAACTGAGTCAGCGGAGCAACGGCCTCGTCAGCTTCAATCTCGGTCTGTCATACAACAAGATGGAAGATTTCAACTACCGCGCAGCGTCCGGCTGCCGGCAGCGGCGGGAGGCTCTCTGCTGAACATCTTCCAGCTCCAGCTCAACGGTCTCTACGACTTCTTCAACACGGGTACATGGAACGGTCTTTCGGAGAAAGACCTCAACAGCGACCCATTCAACAACGGCAACATCTACATCGACGAATGGGGAGCTGTACTGGGCTATCAGTCGGGCCTATTCCCCGGTTTGGGCGGCGACAACATGTACGGTCTGAACGGCCTGCCCGAAAACAGCAACATCACTCCCTCGCTGCGCTATGACAGCCGGGGTTCGGTGGGCGAGTACAACATAGCCGGCGGCTTCAACATCAACAACATCCTCTATCTCGGATTCGATTTCGGCTTTCGGGACATCTACCAGCGGCTGTCGCTCTACTACTCCGAAGACTACGAAGCAACTACTCGGGCACGGCACAGCAGTACCTCAGGCAGATGAACTACAACCAGTATCTGCTGGCCCAGGGTTCAGCCTTCAATTTCAAGATAGGCGCCATCGTCCGCCCCATTCCTCAACTGCGCATAGGCATCGCCTACCACAGTCCCTCCTACTCCTCGGTACGCAAAGAGTATTACGGGAGCATGGGAACTTCGCGCTACGGCGACCCCAACAGCAAACACTATACGTCGTCCACCGTCGGTTACGACTACGCATTCAATACCCCCTCGCGGCTTCTCACGGGTATCGCTTTCACGCTCGGCGACTACTTCGCCCTGTCGTTCGACTACGAACGGGTATGGTACAACAAGATGCGCTACATGAGCGAGACCTACGACGTCCAGGAGAGTTTCCGCACTGCCATAGGCAACGACTACCGGGCCGCCGACAATTTCCGTGTGGGTGTTGAGGTAAAACCCATTCCCGGTTTCGCCTGCGGGCCGCTACGCCTATTACGGTTCCCCGATAAAGGAGAAGGACGAGGCAGGGAATGACCTGATATTCAAAAACATCTTCACTACATCATCCAACCACATATCGGCCGCGTCGGCATTTGGCTGGGCCGGGCCACCACGTTGGACATCGCCTACGTGTACAGCAGATACAAAGTGGCACCTTACGGGCTCTACTACTACAACGGCCCCGCACGCCTGCCGCAAGG
>ENA-OUNI01000421-OUNI01000421.1-human-gut-metagenome-genome-assembly--contig:-NODE-421-length-19638-cov-3.655579_pt1 | contig 19638 bp, 24 predicted proteins | sample MGYA00242499_ERZ504580 | MGnify/ENA primary metagenome ERZ504580 (study PRJEB26092, sample SAMD00036315) | human gut metagenome | host: Homo sapiens | study: EMG produced TPA metagenomics assembly of... | reverse complement strand
TCGTCCAAGCTCGCGCAAGTATCTCAGCAGTACATGGCATGACAGTGCAAGACCTCAGCAAGTACAAGTGCTCTCAAGTCAGCGCAAGTACCTCAGGCAGACTACCAGTGCTCACAAGTGCAAGTACATCAGCAGCACAAGCGCATCAACAAGTGCAAGTACATCAGCAGCACAAGCGCATCAACAAGTGCAAGTACATCAGCCAGCACAAGCGCATCAACAAGTGCAAGTACATCAGCAAGTACGAGTGCTTCAACCAGCGCAAGTACATCGGCAAGTACTAGCGCATCGACAAGTGCAAGCACATCAGCAAGCGAGAGTGCCTCAACCAGCGCAAGTGAGTCAGAGAGCACATCAGCAAGTGAGAGTGAATCAACCAGTGCAAGTGAGTCACTCAGCACAAGCGAGAGCATCAGCACAAGCACAAGTACGAGTCAGAGTCAGTCAGCTGCAAATGTGGTACCGACACCGGCTCCAACTCCTGCACCGGCAGTAGATAATGCTCCTGCACCTGCAACAACTATCACACCGGCTGCTACACCTCTTGCAGCAGCTACACCGGTAGCTCCTGCGGCACCGGCAGCACAGAATACACCAATTCAGGATGCACAGGTTCCTCTTGCAGTAAATGAGGAAGACGATAATCTTCAGAACATCGAGGATGAGGATACACCTCTTGCAGCAGGCGGAACAGCCAAGGACGGTATCAAAACATGGTGGTGGTGGATTGCAGCCGCAGTTGCAGCTATCACAGGAAAGGGTGTTTATGACAACCGCAGAAGAAAACCTGCAAAGAGCGACGATTCAGAAGATAATTCTGATGAGAAATAAATAATTAATAGCAATACTAACAATATTGTTTTATAATATTAGTGACCATCTGTAGCGGATGGTCACTAATTCGTTAAGCTGTTTTGTAGTAAGACGAGATTACTTTGTGAGGAAAGGTGAATTCCTTGAAGCAGAAAGATAGTATAAAGAAGAAAAAACAAAAACAACAGAAGGAACACGTATTATTATATAAGCTTTTATATTCGTTCATGACCATGCTCGTGTACATGGTAGGCAGAAATATACCACTCTACGGGATAGATATAGATGCATATAGCAATGTAAACGTAGATGCGCAGTCCATACTTTTACAGGCTATTTCAGGTGATATGAAGAACTGTTCCATTTTCATCATAGGCTTGTGGCCGTACATGCTGGCATCCATGCTTGCCATACTGATAGTTGCAATCATGTCGCTTGACAATACAAGAAAGCTGTCACCGAAGAAGATAAACATATGGACAGTTACCATCATGATGATTATCGCAGCAGTTCAGGCATATCACAAAACACAGACACTTATGTATAGAGTTAGTGGAGATGAACTTATATGGAATAAGATAATAGTTTTCATACAGCTCATCGCGGGCATGCTGATAGTGGTGTATATGTGCGACAGAGCTACCAAGTATGGTATCGGTGGCAAGGTGAGTGTGTTCATGGTCAATATAGTCAGTGGTATGATGACCATGTTTACAGGAAAGCCGCTTGAGAAGCTGGCACTGCCTGTAGCCATAGGAGTGGCAGAGATTGCTGTCATGATAGTACTTGAGACCACTGAGAAGCGAATAGCAGTACAGAGAGTTTCCATAAACAATATTTATGCGGATAAGAACTATATCGCTTACAAGCTCAATCCTGTCGGTGCTACACCGCTTATGTTTGCGTCAGCCGCTTTTTTGCTTCCACAGTTTATGTGCAATGGACTTCATTATCTGTTTCCGGACAATGCTGATATTCAGTGGTGGATGGACAATATGAGGCTCACATCACCGCTTGGAATTGTAGTATACATGGTGATTATATGTCTGCTTACAATTATCTTTTCTATGGTTATGCTGTCTCCGGGCAGGACAGCAGATGATCTGCTTAAGTCGGGTGATTCTATACAGGATATATATGCAGGAAAGCCTACGAAGAGATATCTGATTGGCACAGTGCTCAGCTTTTCCGTTATAAGCTCAATCATTATCTGTATATGTCAGGGTGGACCGCTGTTTTTACAGTTTGGAGGATATGTGGACGCATCACTTGCTATGCTGCCGTGCTCTATCATGATGACGACAGGTCTTTGGATTTCGCTGTACCGCGAGGCAGAGGTGTACCGGAATATGGACAGATATCATACATTCATATAGCTCCCGGCGCTTTGAATTAAGAATTAGGAGGAATCATAATGCTATATTTTATACCGGCATGGTATAAACAGAATATGTGGTGCGAAAACGAGCAGCAGTGGTATATGCGCAGGCTCAAGTCAGAGTTTGACGAGACTATAAAGCAGATTACTCTTTTTCATAGAAATGTGGACAGACCTTACAGGATTCTTGTGCTCGGATACTCGCCAAATTTCAGACATTTCCTACACAGGCAGGGCATGTACCGCTCAAAGTACTGGTCATGCTTTGATGCGATAGCACAGGTCAGGAGAAAGAAGGTCGCTGTGCTGTCATATCACGATATCAAGTGGCCGAAGGGGCTGGAGTTTGTGTATTCGCCTTTTTCTATAATCGCTTTGCAGGGCGATGTGAAGTATGCACAGGTAGAGTTTGGTGAGGATGGCAATCCGATATCCATAGATATGTTTGAGGATGGCAAAATCTGCAGGCGCAACTATTATGATGACAGAGGCTTTGTTTCCAGTACTGTTATATATGAAAACGGCATAGAGCAGTATCAGGTTTTTTTGATGGAAAACGGCATCTGGAAGATACGTGAGTATAAAAATGATGGTCATGTGGTTGTCAATCCAACGTGCCCTGACTATGATGTGGTGCCTGATGCTAAGAGCGGCAAAGCAGGTGAGCCGGTTGAGATACGCTTTACAAAGGCTGAATATGACAGCTTGAGGCGGTTATTGAAGAGGTATTTGCAAGCTATGTGAATCTCACAAGGCAAAATGACAACTTTTTCGTGGCGATGCATCCGCTTCATATCAGGGTTGCAGAGCATGTGCTTAAGGGGAAAAGGGTTATTGCTACATTTTTTGAAAACAGATTTGATTTCACGCAGACATCACTGGCAGTGGATTTTTTAGAGCATGCGGAAAATATCATTACGGATTCTGATTATACGACGAAGATTATTATGGCAAATCTGGGTGCAGTAAATAACAAGCCGTTCAGATTACATATCACAGATATTCCACCATATGATACCAGGATGGATTTCGGTATCAGCTCGCAGCTTCGGGTGCAGAACATCCTCGTGCCGGTTGATGGACTGACTAAGGATGCATTTGCTCAGATTATAAAGGGGCTTGCGGATTATCTGACCATTAATGACCTTGCGAGAGTTCATTTCTTTACAAGAGATGCCTCATGGGGTCATGAGGATGCTATAAAGAATGATACGGTAAAGCTTCTTGATAGTATGGGCTATGATTCCCGTTTGGTAACAGGCGATGGTGAGGCAGCTCTCGGCTTTGGAGGCAGCGGGCTGATGTATTTGCGAGAATGAGCTGGGGGATATAGAAAAAACGGTGGAGCAGAGATTTTTCGTGGATGTATGTGTGGATGAGCGTGATATCAGCAAGTGTATCAACGAGCAGAGAGTCATCCTCGATATGAGAGGCACGATGGATGTTTTTGTTTATGTTACAGCTATCAGCAAGGGCGTGCCGAGAATCAGCCTGAGTGCAGACCAGTTTCTTGTTTCAGGAAAAAACGGAATGGTCATAGATGATTTTTCTGATATCGGAAGGAGTCTGACCTATTATCTGGACAGCTTTGAAAACTGGAATCAGGCATTGGTGGAGTGCTATGAGCTTGGTCAGAAATATACCACATCGGTGCTGCTTAAGAAGTGGAGAAAGGTGCTAAATTTTAGTGAGTAAGATTCATGTTTTATATGTTGGCGATGACGATTGGACAACTAAATACAGCATTCCGGACAATATAGAGTTTGAAGTATACGAGTCTGATGAGAGTGAACTAACGGCAAACAGACCTGCGAGAAAGCTCATGGATTTAGTTATTCTTGACAGGGATATAACACTCTCAGAGGAAAAGGCTTTTACGAAGTTTACAAGGGGCTACTGTCTTTTTGCTACGGAAAATGTGCAGATGCTAAACAGCGCGACGAGCAGATATTTCAAGGCACGAATGGGACAGTATCTGTATACTGGCGATGTGCAGTATTTTCTGGCTCATGAGGTGAGAAATTACTATCCAAATCCTTATGGTGAGAAGTTTAATCCTGCCAAGCTTGCTGTCAGTGATTCCTTTACAGGAAGGGTAGCATGTGATGGAAACTATAACCTGGTTCTAGATGGAGAGTTTGGGGAGAATTTTTCGCAGATTGCATACTGGAGATATAATATCCCGGTTTTTGAGGGACAGTGTATTGATATGTATCTTGAATATGAGAAAACTGGGGATGTAGAGATTAAGCTTAGATTATTTCAGTTCTACTATGGCTCGATTGGTGATATTAAGCAGGTCTGGGAGTTTGACGAGGAACAGCTTCAGGATGTTTTCAGGATAGATAATGAATCAGATCAGGGTCCTGTTTTTGTTTCTATACTTGCAAGGGGCACCGGCAGCCTGAATATCATATCATTGCACGACAGACATTCCCGCCGTGGACACGATTTTTCCTGCCCGGAGGTGAGAGGCTTGTCTCTTCTAAGGGAGAGGAAGTTTTTGTGTACTTTGAGAAGGGTGATATGAAGCCACCGCTTGCTGTCTATTTCTCAGGCTACAGGACTCAGGAGGGCTTTGAGGGCTACTATATGATGCGAGGCTTCGGATGTCCGTTTATTCTTGTGACAGACCCAAGAAGTGAGGGGGGAGCCTTTTATCTGGGAGACAGTGAGTTTGAGCAGATGATTACGGATTATGTGACTGATAAGCTCGATGAGCTTGGCCTTACAAAGGATGAGCTCGTGCTCTCAGGAGCTTCGATGGGAACCTTCGGTTCGCTCTACTATGGCTCAAAGCTTTCACCACATGCACTGCTTCTTGCAAAGCCACTTGCCAACATGGGAAATGTAGCACGAAACGAGCGAATTCTTAGAGCCGGAGGTTTCGCTACCTCGCTTGATATTCTGATGAAAAATTATGACAATCTCTCTGACGAGGCGATAGAGCAGCTCAATAACAGGATGTGGGACAGATTCGACAGTGCAGACTGGTCACATACAAAGTTCATCATCTCATATCTGTATGAGGATGATTACGACCCGGATGGTTATCCGAGCATTTTGTCGCATCTGAAGTCGAGCGGTGTTGAGGTGTATGGCAAGGGCTCACACGGCAGACATACTGACAATTCAGCAAATGTCATGGCATGGTTCAAGAGCCAGTACAATAATCTGCTACATGATGATTTTTCAAGATAAGCAAATAAACGTTGCCGGTCACACAGTCAGGTGTGAACAGTAACAGGAAAACAAACATTAAGTGAACAATAGTAAGACAGGTAAGTATTATGTATGGTGACACATGGCAGGTCCGCTGGAAGGAATTTCTATCGGACTCGTATGTATATGGATCTAAAATTGAATTTAATGAGGATGGTTCAGTCTCTTATAAAAACCGCCTCATGCCGCCGGGCACGGTGATTCACACATGGTATTCTATGACGAATTTCCAGGGGAATAGGATAGAGCCGTCGCTTCCGCTCATCGATGGAGAGCGGGCATATTCCATTGCGGTGAATATTGACTATCACAACAGTGAGAGTGAGGCGCTGATGCTTCGTATCATATTTTTTGACAGGTATGATGTACAGGCGCAGAGTATTATTGTCCGCGATAAAAAGGCGTTTTTCAAGCCGTCCATCAGGACCTACAGCTACAGGATAGAGCTGATAAATGGTGGAAATGCTGATTTTACATTCAAATCACTGGTGATTAAAGAGGTTTCAGAGGAAGAGTTTGATGCAGAGCAGGAAAGAATTGAGAGACTTAAAGAGGACTCTAACAAAAGTAAGAAAAAGCGAAGAAAAAATAAAAAATCTAAGTGATGAAGAGCTTTCTGCACTGACAGAGCAGTTTAAGAGCAGGTATAGCGATGGGGAATCGCTTGAATCGCTTATGCCGGAGGCTTTTGCAGCTATCTGCGAGGCTGATTACAGGGTGCTTGGAAAGAGACCGTATGATGTGCAAATCATAGCGGCAGCAGCTCTTCACGGTGGATATCTCGCTGAGATGAATACAGGTGAGGGAAAGACTCTATCTGCCACGATGCCGCTTTATCTGAATGCGCTGACAGGCAAGAGCTGCATGCTCGTGACCACAAACGAGTATCTGGCATCGCGAGATGGTGCAGAGATGGGAGAGGTCTATAATTTCATGGGTCTTAGCTGCTCATACCCGGATGCGGATGATACAAAAAAGCAGGATGATGACGAGAAAAGACAGTTTTATTCGGCTGATATCATATACACTACAAATGGTGCACTTGGCTTTGATTTCCTTTTTGACAATCTGGTAAAGAAAAAGGATGACAGATTTCTCTGTGATTTCCACTATGTCATAATTGACGAGGCTGATTCGGTGCTTTTAGACTCTGCAATTATGCCACTCGTCATATCGGGAGTGCCGAGAGTGCAGTCGAACCTGTACGATGTATGTGATTTTTTCGTCACGACACTTGTGGAGGATATAGATACATAGAGGAGGATAAGGCCGTCTGGCTCACTCCAAAGGGTGTTAAGTTTGCCGAGAGCTTCTTTGGCATATCCAATTTCTACGGTAAAGAGAATTTTGAGATAAACAGGCATGTCACGCTTTCTCTTCGGGCGCACAAGCTTTTGAAGAACAAAAAGGATTATGTTGTCACTGACAAGAAGGAGGTAGAGCTGTTTGACGGAGCGACAGGCCGTCTCATGCACGGTGTCAAGCTGCGTGGCGGTCAGCATCAGGCTATAGAGGCAAAGGAAAAGGTGGAGATATCGCAGGAATACAGAACTGTGGCATCCGTTACCTTCCAGAATCTGTTTATGATGTTTGACAAGATGGCAGGCATGAGCGGCACACTCATGGATGCAAAGGATGAGCTTTTTGAGACCTACGGCAAGCATGTGGTGAGAATACCTACAAACAGGCCTCTTAAAAGAGTCGACAGGAAGGACAGATACTTTAAAAACGGTCATGACCAGTTCTGGACAGCAGTGGATGATGTGATAAGGCTTCACGAGACAGGCCAGCCGGTGCTTGTGGTGCTTAATTCCGTTACGGATACGGATCTTTTTTCAAGGCTTTTGATAGAGAAAAATATCCCGCACAATGTACTAAACGCAAGCAATGCTTTCTGGGAGGCACAGATTATCGCAGGCGCAGGCCAAATGAATGCGGTCACGGTTGCTACAACGATGGCAGGAAGAGGAACAGATATAAAGCTCGGAGACGGAGTGAAGGAGCTTGGAGGCTTAGCTGTCATAGGTATAGGCAGGATGAACAATTCAAGATCCGAGAGGCAGGCGAGGGGCCGTGCCGGCAGACAGGGTGATCCAGGCTTCAGCCAGTACTATGTGAGCCTGGAGGATGACATAGTGGGAGCTGAGGATGATGATAAGCTGCAGCGCTATATTGATGGCAAAAAGCGTATCGGAAAGCGCAAAATAAAGCGTATTGTCAACCAGTGTCAGAAGCTTAGTGTGGAGTCTGAGGAGATGAACCGCAAGAAATCACTTCAGTATGACCAGGTCCTCCAGCGCCAGCGAGACCTAATCTACGCAACCAGAAAAAAACTGCTCGACGGCGCCAGCGTCGGGCAGGAGAAGATAGTAGAGATTGCGAAGGGGAATATCTCAGACTTCGTTAATCATTTTGACTGCATACAGAGTAATAATAAGCATGGCAGGCGCCGTGGCAGAAAGAAAGATAACGATAAAAATACCAATACAGAGCAATACACATCCATGCTTAACAGATACATTCTTGACAACATCTCCTACAAGCTGGATACCGGCCTGTCAAGGTCTGACATGCAAAGCGCCGCCACTGTTAGCGATTACCTGATGCTTCGTGTGTATCAGGGGCTTTCAAGACAGCGTGAGCACATAGGCGATGAGGAGGCTTACGAGCAGTTTGTCCGTGAGGCAACTCTAAAGGCGGTGGATGATGGCTGGGTTGAGCTGATTGACTACCTTGAGCAGCTCAAGTATGCGGTAGCGGGAAGAGCATCCGCACAGAGAAATGTTATGTTTGAATACCAAAATGAGGCTTTCGAGTCGTTTTTGGATACAGAAAAAGCGGTAAAATGTAATATCATAAGGAATATTTTGCTTAGTGATGTGAAAATCGGCAAGGATGGCAGGCTGCATGTCATCTACCTTAAAGGTTATTATAATTTAAATAGTTTTACAGATACGAGGAGAATCATATGGTATATAACTTCAATCTCGGAATAGGCTGGGCTTCAAGCGGCGTGGAGTACGCACAGAGCTACAGGCTAATCTGCTCCGCAGGGCGCACATTCCGGCAAGGTTTGTTTTCACAGATATGTTTCCAACAGAAAATATAGAGCACATGACAAGAAATATCGGCTTTTTGGATGAGGAAGTGATATGGCTGTACACATTTTTTACAGATGTGAGGACATCTCCTGTTACATTCACTCTAAAGGAGCTTGAGGCTACGATGGCAGAGGAGGATTATAACTTTTCCAGAGAGGGCAAGACGTGCAGGTATCAGTTTAAGGAGAGCGGCAGGTTCTATACCTGCTACATGGTTGATGATACAAGTGATCTAGTGCACAGAGTCGAGATTGTCTCAAACGGATGCCTGATCAGGAAGGATTTTTACACCTATTGCAGGACCTTCAGCGAGTACTATGCTCCGCTTGACGGCAAGGCGCATCTGTACGGCAGGACATTTTTCAATGAGGATGGCTCGGTGTGCTACGAGGAGGTCATAGAGGATGACAGCACCTTTTACAGGATCGGAGCGCAGGTGCTTTATACCAAGGCTGACCTGGTCGGCTATATGGTAAAGAGGCTTAATCTTACGGCTGATGATGTGGTGATCATCGACAGGACGACAGGCATAGGCCAGGCAATCCTCGAAAACTGTGGACCAGCGCGCGTAGGAATAGTGGTGCATGCGGACCATTTCAGCGAGGGCGGCACGGATGATGATTACATACTGTGGAACAACTATTATGAGTATTCGTTTTCACAGACTGAGCACATAGATTTCTACATCACAGCTACGGATGCGCAGAATGAGCTTATGAGGCAGCAGTTTAAGAAGTACTGTGGAAAAGAGCCTCAAGTGGTGACTATTCCGGTGGGCAGTCTGGATGAGCTTAAGTACCGGATGAGCCGAGAAAGAGGCACTCGCTCATCACTGCGTCGCGTCTTGCGACTGAGAAGCACTGTGACTGGCTGGTGGAGGCCGTTGTGAAAGCAAAAGAAAGCGTGCCTGACATTTCACTTGATATATATGGAAAGGGTGGCGATGAGGCGAAGCTTAAGGGGCTTATCGGCAGGCTGGGCTGTGCCGATTATGTGCATTTGATGGGACAGCAGAAATTAGATGATGTATACAAGCACTATGATGCATATGTGGCAGCTTCACAGAGTGAGGGCTTCGGGCTCACACTCATGGAGGCCATAGGCTCAGGGCTTCCTATAGTGGGCTTTGATGTGAGGTATGGCAACCAGACCTTTATCGATGATGGGCAAAACGGCTACAGGATTCCAATCACCGATGAGATGGATCAGAAGGAGAAGATAAAGCTTCTTTCTGAGCGTATAGTGAGGATGTTTACAGAGGATGACATGGATGCATTTTCAGGACATTCATATGAGAAGGCCAAAGAATATCTGACTAAGGAGGTGGTTCACAGATGGATAGAGCTGTTGAAGTAACACACACGGCAGATGGTATCACACTGCTCTTTGATACATTTTCAGGCGAGAGCAGGAATCTCCTTGAGTCATTTAAGAATGCCGGTGCTGCCTTTCATGCAGCAGTCATTGAGGATGACGGTTTCCTGCCGGATGATGTGATGAGCGTGTATGGATTTTTCTTAGGCGATTACCGGGAGGCTGACAGCTTACCGGGGAAGCGCTGTATTTCAATCAGATACAGATTCCTGATTACTGGCGCATAGAGGGCGATAATTCATCTGCGAAGGTCATGGACCGTACCAGGGAGCGAGCGAGGATATTTTTCACGGAGCCTACGCACAGGCGGCAGGTTAAGATTGTTGACTGGCTCGATGATGCCGGTCAGGTCAGGCTTTCAGAGCATTATAACAGGTATGGCGCGATTTTCTGTCACACGGTTTTTAATAAAAAGGGGCAGAAGGCACTCAGGAAGTTTTTTGATGTGACGGGCAGGGAGATGATAGTGGAAAACTTTGTCACCGGTGATATACTCGTCAGATGGCAGGCTAAGGACTGGATTTTCAGAAGTAAGACAGACTTTATAGCGTTTTTCATCAGGTGCGCAGGGCTGGAGGATACAGCGGTTTATTTCAACTCGCTGTCATATCCGTTTTTTGCATCACAGGCGCTTGCGCCAAACGGCTTTCGCGATGCACTCTTCTGGCACGAGCCGGTGGGAGATGAAATACCCGGCAATATGCAGATTATACTGCATGATCAGGAACGAGGGCAAAGCGCGTATTTGTGTCGCGCAGGGAGTCCTACGACAGGCTTATAGCACTTGGCGCTCCTTCCGATAAGGTGAAGCAGCTTGGATATATCTACAGCTTCGTCAGGGAAAATAAGCACAGGCCGCACATACTCGTATGTACCAATTCAGAGAATGTAGGTCATCTGACAGAGCTTGCGTCACTCATGCCGCAGATGCATTTTCATGTGGCGGCCATCACAGAGATGTCGTCGAAGCTTATGTCGGCAGGGCAGTATGACAATGTGTCACTCTACCCTAATGTGAAGATGTCCGTGCTGGATAGTCTTTTTGAGAAGTGTGATTTCTACCTCGATATCAATCACGAGGGTGAGATAGTGGATGCGGTTCACAGAGCTTTCTTAAACAACATGCTTATAGTGGGCTATGAGGAGACCATGCACAACGCATATTACACCGCAGACACGAATACATTTAAGGAGAGCGAGTACGCTGATATGGCGGAGGCCTCAACCTGACACTGGCTATGCCGCATCTCATTGATGAGGCGCTTGCCATGCAGAAAAAGGCTGCTGTAGCGGCTGATGCAACAGACTACATGGAAATACTCCATTTGTAGTAATACAGGGTTTATGAACAGAAAGGAGCTTAATATGAGTAAAAACACTAACAACAATCAGACAGTAGACGAGAAAAAGGGTAAAAGGACAGGGCTTACAATACTGGGCTATGTGCTTGTGATCGTGGCACTTCTTACAGTGCTTCCGGTTGTGCTTCCACCGATATTTGGCTATCATACATATCTTTCGGGCACAGATCACACAGGAAATATCTCAAAGTATGGCAGTGTGGTATATTTAAAGACTATTGACGAGGCCACTTATAAGGATGGCAATATAGTAGCCATCGAATCAGCTGATTCATCAGCCAGAAGGGTTGATTCTTATTATGTAGATTCTAATGATTCTTCTGCAAAAGAGATTGCACTTCGTGATGGAAATGGTGTATCATATAAGGTAGTTAAAGGGCAGGTTATTGCAAAGACTCCGTTTATAGGATACTTAAGCCAGCTGTGCTTTTCAGCAGTTGGAATTATTGTCACGGTAGTGATTTTTGCTGCAGGTGTAGCAATCATGATGTATGTAAATAAAATCAGCAAGGAAATCAACACCATGGTTGAACAGCAGACTGCATAGTGTGTCTGAATTCCCATCTGCGACATTAGAAAACCTGACTATTATAAAGCAGACCTTATGTTTGCGGAATAGGATAAGTTATGGATAGATACAGTGTGAGTAGGACAAAGAGGTCATTGTTTTATTTAATGATGGCCTTTTTGATTGTTGGATTTATAATTGCCGAGTGCATATTACCGAGTGAGAGAAGCCAGTCTGTAAGTGATAATAATATCACCTACGAGGGCAGCTTTACATGGGAGAAGTCCGATGGTGAAAGGGAGGCTATTGAAGTACCCGGCAGGTACGATGTTAAGCCGGGGGATACGATGGTTATAACTACTGTTCTGCCTGATGATTTCAATGCAAATGTCATGGCAATCAGAGCATCACTTCAGACAGTCAGATTTTACGTGGATGGCAGTCTGAGAGCAGAGTATGATACAAAGGACACGAGACCCTTCGGTAAGGATTCCGCGAGCAGATATGTATTTTGCAATATGTCGGAGGATGATGCCGGCAAAGAGCTGCGCATTGAGCTGACGAGCCATGCATCCAACTATTCAGGCGTTGTAAATACAGTATACTGTGGAGATAAGAGCGATATATGGACAAATATATTTCATAACAGCTCAAGAGAGACGATTATAGCATTTTTCATTTTTTTGCTGCTGTAGTGTCTGTTATGTTCAGTATAGCACTCAGTATTGTATACAAGACACATTTTGACATGGAGTATGTAGGCTGGTGTATGCTTCTTGGGGCAATATGGATGCTTGGTGAATCAAAGCTGCGTCAGATGCTGGTGCCGAATGCATCTGTTTTGGCGGCTATGTGCTTTGTGGTTATTCTGATTAGTCCTATTGCTGTTTCGATTTATATTGACAGCATACAGGGCGGGCGTTATACAAGAGTGTATACATGCATAGAGGCGCTTGCGGCTGTGAATTTCATTGTCTGCACATCACTGCAGCTTTTTGGTGTGTGCGATATATAGAGACTCTGCCGGCAGGACAGGGAATGCTTGCTGTCTGCTGCGTGGTCGTCATCACAACATTTATCATTGATATAATTAAACACAGGGTTTTGGGCTACAGACCTGAGATGGTTGCCATGATTGTGGCACTTGTTCTGGCGCTTATAGAGGCTGCATCTGTGTACTTTGTTGTCACCATGTCAGGTTTCTTTATCGGAACAGGCCTTATTGTGATTTTGTTTGTCAATATCATAGTCACAATAAAAAGAATCAGCGAGATAGAATACAAGCGACAGAAGGAAGAGAGTGACAGGCTTAGAAATCAGACAGAGAGAGTTTCCCTTCAGATGATGAAGACACTTGCTACTACAATTGAGGCAAAGGACGATTATATGAGAGGTCACTCATACAGAGTCGCAGAGTATTCTGCTCTCATAGCAAAGCAGCTTGGCTGGAGTGAGCATGAGGTGGAAAATCTTAGAAATGCTGCATATCTGCATGATATCGGAAAGATTGGCGTGCCTGATACTATATTAAATAAGCCGACCAGGCTGACTGATGAAGAGTTTGCCGCCATAAAGAGCCATACTGTGATGGGCGCAGATATCTTAAAGGATATTACCCTGTTAGACCATCTGGTGGATATTGCAAGGAATCATCATGAGCGCTACGATGGAAAGGGCTATCCTGACGGACTGGTGGGAGAGGAAATACCGCTTTCTGCCCGTATAGTGTGTGTGGCAGACAGCTATGATGCCATGAAATCGCGCAGGATTTACAGGAATGCACTGCCCGATGAAGAAATCCGAAGGGAGCTTTTGGATAACTGCGGCACGCAGTTTGACCCGCAGATATCGCGTATGTTTGTTGATATGCTTGACAATGGCATGGTTGTGATTGATGAGGATAATCCTGCGGCTCAGGGCTACCGTGATAATGCGGCTATCGAGTCAGTGGCAGACAAATTCATATCTGAGGTCATGAAGACCATGAGCAGTCAGGAAAAAGCCGATAGTGTTGATTATCTGACAGGACTTTACATGCGAAGTCGTGGACAGCAGGTAATAGCAGCCCTGATGCAGGATAATGATGGCTGTCTTGCTTCATAGATATGGATAACTCAAAAAAGTCAATGATGTGCATGGTCACAAGGCGGGTGACAGGGCACTTAAGCTTATAGGTAATCTCCTTGCTAAAGAGACTGAGAATGAGACCTTTGCAGCCTGCAGGCTTGGAGGTGACGAGTTCCTCATCTTTATGCCATATTCTGACAGGGCAAGCGTGGAGAGTGTTATAAAGCGCATATTTGAGGGCTTCGAGAGCGCAAGGGAAGCAGACTGTGAGATAAAGGAGGCCGCTCTTTCAGCAGGACTGTGCATGACGACAAAGGGAGCCATGTTTGAAAGTGACTACACAAAGGCAGATAAGGCACTTTACTATGTGAAGCAGAACTGTAAGGGTTCATATTTCTTCTATGAGCAGCTCTTAGCTGACAATAAGGAGAATACAAATCTGAGTGCGGATTTACGAAACGTGGCAAAGCTTTTAAAGGAGAGTGGCAGCTATACAGGTGCGTTGGATTTAAACTACAGAGAGTTTGCAAGAATCTATGAGTTCGTGAACAATGTAGGAGATAGCACAACCACAACTGCTATCTGGTCATGGTGACTATGAACACTCTGCCGGAGCAGCTTGCAGATATCGAGGAAATTGAGAAGGCACTTGACTGCATGGAACAGTCTATCCGCAGTAAGATCAGAAAGGTGGATGTCTGCACGCGCTACAGCTCAATGCAGTATCTTATCATACTATTTGAGCCACAGGAAAATCAGATTCCAAATGTCATGGAGAGAATCTTTATGCATTACTATGAGCTCTGTGACAGAGAGAATTTCAAGCCGCAGTATGAGTATATCAAAATGACTGAGGTAAAATAGGGATTGTTAAATAATAGTCAATGTGGTATAGTTTTCTTCGAACGGTATTCGAAGGAAACTGTATCATGGAGGATGTGTTGTCACCTTATGACAGAGCATATCCGGCAGACACAAGGAAGCCAAAAGCACATTGCTGTAGCAGATATGAAGCAGACAGCAAAGTGACAGGCGCGCACAGGGTAAATCGACCGCTGCCATACGGCACATGGCGGAGATTATATCAGCTGCGAGATAAGGAATGGTCTGACCGGCTTGGAAAGAAGGTGGTAGCATGAAAATAGGCATAATCGGCGCAGGCAGAGTGGGCTGTTCTATAGGTAAATACCTAAGGACAAAGGACATAGAGCTTGCAGGCTATTATGACGTGGATTCTGCGGCGGCTAAGGAGGCTGCGGAGTTTACAAGGACAGAGAGCTTTGATTCGCTAAAGCAACTGGCGGATCAATCACAGATTATATTTATCACCACACCGGATTCATTTATTATACCGGTTTGGGAACAATTAAAAGAGCTGTCTCTAACGAATCAGATTATATGTCATTGCAGTGGCGCATTATCATCCGATTCATTTTCCGGAAGGGAGAGCATGAGCGTATCATGCTGTTCAATTCATCCAATGTTACCGTTCAGTAACAAATTTTCATCATATGAGCAATTAAATAAAGCATTTTTCACAGTGGAAGGGCAGGATGCTGCGGTTGAAGCAATATCCGGGCTGTTTTGTTCTATTGGAAATGAGGTATGCCGCATTGATGGCGCTAAAAAGGCAAAATACCATGCAGCGGCTAGTATTTTGAGCAATCAGGTGATTGCTGTCCTTGACATGGGCTATTCTCTTTTGGAGGACTGCGGCTTTACAAGGGCTGAGGCTGTAAGAGCTACAGGCCGGCTTGTGATGCGCAATATCGAAAACGTACTCGAAGCAGGCTGTGACGGCGCACTGACCGGGCCAATCGAGAGAAACGATATTGAAACAGTGAAAAAGCACATCGCATGTATGCAAAATGACGATAGCGATGATGTCAGATTGTACAAAATGCTTGGTACAAAACTAGTAAATATTGCTGAAAAAAAGAATCCTGATAAGGATTACACTCAGATGATGGAATTGCTAAGAGGCTGACAATACCGTGAATGGTTCCAAGTAGTTACAAGAAACGGATTGTTGCAGAAAGACAGAGGGATTGGACAATGAAAAATACAGTAGTAACTTTTAAACAGGCAAAGGAAAAGGGCGAGAAGCTCACGATGCTCACAGCATATGATTATTCGACAGCAAAGCTCATAGATGAGGCGGAATCAATGCAATTTTAGTAGGAGATTCTCTCGGCATGGTGGTGCTTGGCTATGAGGATACACTTTCAGTGACTATGGAGGATATGATTCATCACAGCGCAGCTGTTTCAAGAGGCATAAAGGATACGCTGCTCATCACAGATATGCCTTTTATGTCATATCAGACATCGGTTTATGATGCTGTGGTCAATGCAGGACGACTCGTGAAGGAAGGCCATGCGCAGGCAGTCAAGCTCGAGGGTGGCAAGGAGGTATGTCCACAGATAAAGGCTATCGTGGATGCGTCAATTCCGGTATGTGCACATTTAGGGCTTACACCACAGTCAGTAAATGCATTTGGCGGCTTCAAGGTGCAGGGCAAGGGTGAAGAGGCAGCGCAGAAGCTTCTTGACGAGGCCCGTGCGGTCGAGGAGGCAGGAGCATTTGCAGTGGTGCTCGAGTGCGTGCCAAAGGCACTTGCAAAAAAAATTACAGAGAGCATAAGCATACCTACAATCGGTATCGGAGCGGGAGCAGACTGCGACGGCCAGGTGCTTGTATATCAGGATATGCTTGCCATGTATGCAAACATGAAGCCGAAATTTGTAAAGCAGTTTGCACAGGTCGGAAAAGAAATGAATGAGGCGTTCACAGCCTACAAAAAGGCTGTTGAGGAGGAAGCTTCCCTGGTGAGGAGCATACCTTTAAGATGGATGAGACAATAATTGACAAGCTGTATTAGTATCGAAAATAGTATTGAAGAATATTTACAAAAAATAGCTACGAAAAATAAAAGAATAAGGAGACATAAAATGTTAATATACGGACAAATCGAACAGGTAAGAGAAGCAGTAAAGGCATGGAAAAAAGAGGGCAAAAGCGTTGGCTTTGTACCTACAATGGGATACCTCCACGAGGGACACAAGAGCTTAATCGATGCGGCAAGACGCGAGAATGACAAGGTTGTAGTGAGTATTTTTGTAAATCCAATGCAGTTTGCCCTGCAGAGGATTTAGACAGCTATCCACGTGATTTAAACAGGGATGCAAAGCTTTGTGAGGATGCGGGCGTTGACATTATTTTCCATCCTGAGCCTGAGGAGATGTATGCAGACGGCTTCTGCTCATATGTGGATATGAATGGCCTCACAACTGAGCTTTGTGGAAAAACAAGACCTATCCATTTTAGAGGTGTGCAGACAGTTGTCCTGAAGCTGTTTCACATTGTGACACCTGACCGTGCATATTTTGGACAGAAGGATGCACAGCAGCTTGCGGTCATAAAGCGTATGGTAAAGGATTTAAATGTTGACACAGAAATCATCGGCTGCCCAATCATCCGTGAGGAGGATGGACTGGCAAAGAGCTCAAGAAACACATATTTAAGTGAGGATGAAAGACAGGCAGCGCTTGTACTGAGCAGAAGCTTAAAAATCGGAAAGCAGCTCGTAGAGGATGGCGAAAAGAGTGCAAAAGCGATAAAGGATGCAATCACAGCAGAGATAAACAAGGAGCCGCTTGCAAGAATTGATTATGTAGATGTGGTTGATTTTGAAACAATTACACCGGTTGATGAGATTAAGGGAACAACACTCGTGGCAATTGCTGTCTATATCGGAAAGACAAGGCTGATTGACAATTTTATTGCGTAGACGGACAAGAAACGATTATTGAAAAGAGGTACAAACAATGAATTATACAATGCTTAAGGGCAAAATACACAGAGCGGTGGTCAAGCAGGCTGACTTAAACTACGTGGGAAGCATCACTGTAGATACAAAGCTGCTTGAGGCAGCAGGCATCCTGGAGTATGAGATGGTACAGATTGTCGATGTGGAAAACGGAAACAGATTCGAGACCTACACCATCGCCGGAGAGCCGGGCTCAGGCATGATATGCTTAAACGGCGCAGCCGCCAGACAGGTTGCAGTCGGTGACCATGTGATACTCATGTGCTATGCGCAGATGACACCGGAGGAAGCAAAGGAGCATCATCCGAAGGTTGTGTTTGTGGATGATGAAAACAAGATAGCGCGTGTGACAAATTATGAGAAGCATGGAAAGCTGACGGAGGATTTTATTTAACAATAGAAAAATCAAGTCTGCTGTAGTATAATAATTTATCGGGTAAAAATATCATGTATTTATGCGGGAGGTAAATATGTACACAGCAGACGAAAAGAGATACGACACAATGAGATATAACAGATGCGGCAGGAGCGGACTTAAGCTTCCTGTTGTATCGCTTGGTCTATGGCACAATTTCGGTGATTTTTCATCGTATGACAACATGAAGCAGATGTGCTTCACAGCCTTTGACCATGGCATCACTCACTTTGACCTGGCAAACAACTATGGTCCTGAATACGGCAGCGCAGAGAAGCACTTCGGGCTTATCCTGAAGGAGCATCTGTCAGCATACCGCGATGAGCTCATCATCAGCTCAAAGGCAGGCTATGATATGTGGAAGGGACCATACGGCAACTGGGGCAGCCGCAAGTATCTGATTGCAAGCCTTGATCAGAGCCTTAAGAGAATGGGACTCGACTATGTGGATATTTTCTATCATCACAGAATGGACCTGAGACACCGCTTGAGGAAACAATGGGAGCACTCGACCAGATAGTAAAAAGCGGAAAAGCACTCTATGTCGGACTGTCAAATTATGACGGCGAGACCATGAAGAGAGCCTGCGAGATTCTTACTGATTTGAAATGTCCGTTTATCATCAACCAGAATTCATACAATATCTTCAACCGTACAATAGAGCAAAACGGCTTGAAGCAGGCAGCAAGAGAGTGTCAAAAGGGCATCATCTCCTTCAGCCCGCTCGCACAGGGCATGCTCACAGACCGTTACATAAACGGTATTCCGGAGGATAGCCGTATAAAGACAGACGGCCGCTTTTTAAATCAGGAAAAGCTCACTCCACACATCGAGCAGATTAAGAAGCTAAACGATATAGCCGCAAAACGTGGTGAGACACTAGCACAGATGGCTCTTAAGTGGGTGGTAAAGGATGATGACGTGACAAGCGTGCTTGTCGGCGCCTCAAAGCCACAGCAGATTCTTGAAAACTTAAAGGTTATGGAGGGCACAGGCTTCTCTGAGGAAGAGCTTAGGATGATTGATGAGATTGTGGGAGTATAGCAAGAAATAAACATAACTGTTGCTATGTTAAAAAAAACAGTCATAGAGCCAAACGCAAAGTCGCAGAACTACTAATAAGAGAAAAAAAGCTGATTTGGTGTTGACTTTAGTTAGGTTTGCATATAATATATATGTAGAAGCAGAAGCTTCTTCGGGGTGTTTGTCAGAAGAACCCGTCATAAAAAACTGAAGAAATTGTGAGGGGTTCGTCAGATGCACCTGTCTAAAAAAAGCTGAAGATATTGATCTTGAAGGGAACTGAAAAAGTTCCCTTTTTTCATTGATAGATCACAAAGGAGAAGTATGGAACCAATATTATGTTATATAAGGGAAAGCTATTTTAAAGAGCAAAAGGATTTGAAAAAAGTTTTAGATCCAGGAGATACTAGCAAACAATCGAAGCGAACACATTTATGTATAAAAGTGGAAATAGATAGTAACCAGTATTATATACCACTTCGAAACAATCTTGGGGATACAGTGCGTAAATTTGGTAGAATAGGACACTCTGTGCCTTCGGCTAAAA
>ENA-OUNI01000420-OUNI01000420.1-human-gut-metagenome-genome-assembly--contig:-NODE-420-length-19683-cov-5.001994_pt1 | contig 19683 bp, 25 predicted proteins | sample MGYA00242499_ERZ504580 | MGnify/ENA primary metagenome ERZ504580 (study PRJEB26092, sample SAMD00036315) | human gut metagenome | host: Homo sapiens | study: EMG produced TPA metagenomics assembly of... | reverse complement strand
TATCTGAAAGCTGAACACTTGTCAGAATTAAAATGCATTGGATAATCGTCTGATCGAAAGTCAGTGGTATTCTGAATTGAAAAAAAGGTCAGCGGAATTAATAAAAAATATAATCGCTTTCCGGGAAATAGCAGATTCACAGGAGACAGATCCTTTGGATGAAAGCAGGCGGTATATAGAGGAACATTATCGGGACGAGATCAGTCTGGAAAGAATTGCAACATTGTATCATTTTAATGCTTCGTATTTCAGTACTTTATTTAAGCAGAGATTCGGAATTTCCTTTTCTGAATATCTGTCAGATATTCGTATGGAGAAAGCAGAGGATCTTTTGAAAACATCTTCCGACAAGGTAAGGGAGATTGCATTGGAAGTAGGGTATAAGGATCCCAATTATTTTAACAGGGCATTTAAGAAACGTCATAATATGACACCTGAAGAATTTCGCAAAAGAGTTGGGTGATGATGGAAAAATTAAAATATACAAAATTTAAAACTCTGCTGATTAGTTCATTTATTTGTATTTCCATTATTCCTGTTGTGCTTTTGGGTTTATTTATCTTCCATTTGTCAAAACAGGAACTGATCAGGCAGTCAGAAAAACAAATGTGGCAAAATGCTGAGAATGTCAGTGATATTCTGGATGAAAAGTTGGATTATATTGAGGAATTTTCATTAAAAATAAATGTAGATACGAGAATTTATAAAATATTTCAGAATCTGGATACGTCTGACAGTATGCAGTTTGAAAGTGCCAGTCAGGAAATTTCAAAAATTTTGTTGGACTATCTGCCGTGGAATAACACGGTTTATTCTACGCATATTGTGACTCCGTATTATCAGTTTGGCGAAAAGGAAAAGAACTATTATCCAAATCATAGCTTTATGGGTTCTAAAATACAGAAAGCAGCAGATGAGGCAAATGGAAAACTTGTGTGGATTCCGGCATATAATTATATGGACATGTTTTCAATTGAAGATATGCCGAGAGATTTTCTGGAATATGAGCATGTATTTACGGCTGTCAGAAAGCTGCAGTTAAGCAGGGTAGAATCAGGACATATTGAACATCTGGAAAATAAGACTGATCAAATGTATCTGGTGGTTAATTTTACAGAGGATAATCTGAATAATATGCTGAAAAAGTATACAAAGGCAAATTCTCAGATTCTTTATTATATCATGAGTGAAGATGGCAGTGTTGTTGGTCCTTACGGTGAGAGCGAATCAAAGCTGTTTCGAAATGTAACTGCAGTTGATATGGGAATTACGGAGAATAAAGGAACTGTAAAATACTACGGTGCAAATAATCAGGAATATATCGTAACCTATTCCAAAAGTATGGTGACGGGATGGTATACACTTGCCATGATTCCAGTTAATGTTTTCAGCAAGAATATTGCTACAGATCTTACCAGGGCAATATTGATTCTGGTAACTATAGAAATTATTTTATCTGTTACTGCGGCTGTTCTTATTTCCAGAAAGATCGGGAAAAAAGTTTATAAACCGTTGCACATGATAGAGAAGACAGGAGAAGGTAATTTTACTGCAAGAATTGTATATGACAACAGAGATGAGTTTGCGTTTTTTTTATAAAAAACTGAATGAAATGAATCAGAACCTGCAGATGTTGGTTCATGAGAAATATGAGATGATGATCCAGAAACGAGACACGGAGATCATGTCATTAAATATACAGATGAATCCACATTTTCTCTATAATTCGCTGAATATCATTAACTGGGTATGCCTTAAAGGAGAACAGGAAAATGCCAGCAAAATGCTTTTGGATCTGTCGAGAATGCTTCAGTATACCAGCCAGAATGGTGATGTTCTGGTTCCGCTGTGGGAGGATCTGGACTGGCTTAAACGGTATATTGGAATTATGCAGAAAAGATATCAGGATCAATTTGAAGTGAGTATGGATATACCGGAGTATTTAAGAAGTCTGGAAGTTCCAAAGTTATTTCTGCAGCCGTTTGTAGAGAATGCCATTGTGCATGGATTTAAAAATTATCAGGATTCCGGGAAGATCTGGATTTCAGCAGAGGAAGAAGAAAATGATATTCTTTTTTATGTAGAGGATAATGGATGTGGAATCTGTGAGGAAGATTTGAAAGAGGTTCTGAATAAAGAGCGAAAGAGTATAGGCGTCAGAAATACAAATAAAAGGATTCGTATGATTTATGGAGAGAAATATGGGGTTACCATAAGCTCACAGCTGGAAGAAGGCACAGTTGTAACCATAAGACTTCCACTAAAAGTTAATTCGAAAAAACAGAGTTAGATTAAGGTTATATGGATATTCAATTTTATGAGAAGCGATTGTGAAAGATTGCCGGAAATAAGGTTGAATATCCATTTTTGATTATAAGCAAATAAATATCATGTATAACAGTATAAAACAGTTGACAACAGTTATGCACTGTTATATACTGTTTGCAGATGGAGGAGAAACATATGCATATAATAATCAATAATTCATCCATGGTACCTATTTATGAACAGATCATAGACCAGATTAAGTCTGCGATTATCAGAGGAGAGTTACAGCCGGACACTGTATTACCTTCAGTACGCAGTCTGTCAAAGGAACTGAAGATCAGTGCCCTGACGGTGAAGAAAGCCTACGACAATCTGGAAGAAGAGGGATTTACCGTCACTGTTCATGGAAAAGGAACCTACGTTGCAGCCACAAATAAAAACCTGATGAGGGAAGAACAGCTCAAAGAAGTAGAACATGATCTGGAGCAGGCAATCATGAAGGGCAGAAGATGTGGACTGAACGATGAGGAAATCAGAAATCTTTTTGAAATGATCATGGAGGACTAAGACATGTTGAAAATCAGTCATTTGCAGAAACATTACAGAGGTTTTTCGCTGGACTGTTCTATGGAAGTACAGCCTGGGATGATTACAGGACTTATTGGAAGAAATGGTTCCGGGAAATCCACCACATTTAAAGCTTTGCTCGGCTTGATTCATCCGGATGGCGGAGAGATAGAGGTCTTTGGGAAAAAGGCAGAAGAGCTTAAGCCGGAGGATAAGCAGAAACTGGGAGTTGTTTTTGCAGATTCAGGCTTCAGTATGCATCTGACAGCAGCGGGCGTGGCAAATATCATGAAAAGCATATATCCAGATTTTGACAGAGAGGAATTCTGCAGCAGTGCAGAAGATTCAATCTGCCCACAGACAAGAAAATCAAAGAATTTTCCACTGGTATGAAAGCAAAGTTTAAAGTACTGGCAGCATTAAGCCATAAGGCAGAACTGCTGATTCTGGATGAGCCCACAGTTGGTCTGGATGTGATTGCCAGGGATGAGGTGCTGAACATGCTGAGAGAATATATGGAAGAAAATGAAAGCAGTTCTATTCTGATCAGTTCGCATATTTCATCAGATCTGGAGAGTCTTTGTGACGATTTTTATATGATCCATGCCGGAAAAATTATTCTTCATGAGGACACAGATGTACTGCTGTCAGATTATGCAGTTCTTAAAGTTTCAGAAGAAGAGTACGAAAAACTGGATCAGCAATACCTTATTAAGATCCGGAAAGAAGCTTATGGATACAGGTGTCTGACAAACCAGAAACAATTTTATATGGAAAATTACCCGGATGCTGTAATTGAGAATGGAAAGATTGATGATCTGGTAGTGATGATGGAGGAACAGGTATGAAGGGATTATTTGTAAAGGATATAGAACTGATGAAACAGCAGAAACAGTTTTTTATCCTGGTTGTTGTAATGGAAGTCATCCTGAATCTGGCAGGAAGCGGGAGTGTCAGTTTTGCTACAGGATATTTTACGATTGTCACAGCAATTTTTGCCATTACGACTATAAGTTATGATGAGTTTGATAATGGTCTTGCGTTTCTTATGACCTTGCCGGTTACCAGAAAACAGTATGTGGCGGAAAAATATCTGCTGGGAGCAGGGCTTACGGCTGTAGCGTGGGGAATTGCAACGATAACGGGAGTAATCTGCAAAGGTGTGGCAGAACTTCAGGGGTGTCTGAGTGAGACTATCATTGGCAGCCTGATATACATTCCACTGGCACTTCTTATGCTGGCGGTATCGCTCCCGCTTGTAATACATTTTGGAGCGGAAAAAGGACGTTATATTGCAATGGTCATGTGGCTATTATATTTGCCGTAGTTTATATTCTGATAAAAACAATGGGACTTTCAGCAGACGCAGTCGATGCATGGCTGAATGGACTTAACTGGGGAATGGTATTGGCTGGAGTTGTATTGTTTACAGTGATTGTATATATGGGATCTTTTTGGATTGGTGTCCGGCTTATGGAGAAGAAAGAATTCTAATGTAAAATCTCTTTTGACCCTAACATCATAAATTAAAAAGAGTATAAAATGCTTGAAAATGAGAGATAGGAATGCTAAGATAAACTCAAAGCATATTTCTCTTATATTTCAAGGCATTTTTGCCGTCTGATTATTCTAATCTCAATTCAGAAATCCATGCTTTTAATTCCAGTTAATTATGAAAAGCAGGAGCTGAGAAGTGATAAGAATAGCACAAAATGTTCTCTGACTCCTGCGGAAAACAGGAGGTATTGCCAATGGCAAAAAGAAAGAACAAAAAAATTATTGTGAAAAGAAACCGATTGAAAGGCAACACAGCAACTGCAAACCGTAAGTACAAAGATACAGTCTTCCGTATGCTGTTTTCAGACAGAAAGAATCTGTTGTCGCTGTATAATGCAATCAATGAAACTTCTTATACAGATGCTGCTCAATTAGAGATTGTGACACTTGAGAACGTAATGTATATGGGAATGAAGAATGATCTGGCGTTTATTATAAATACGAATCTGTTTCTGTATGAACATCAGTCTACGTATAACCCGAACATGCCTTTGAGAGACTTATTCTACATTTCCAGCGAATATCAGAAAATGGTGGATTGGAAGTCCTTGTATACCTCAACAAGACTGAGAATACCCACACCGAATTTTATCGTATTTTATAATGGAACAGAGAAAAAAGAAGATAGGTGGGTAGATTATCTGTCAGAATCATATGAAAATATGTCAGGAGAACCAAATCTTGAACTAAAGGTCATCACATTAAATATCAATGTAGGGCATAATAAAAAACTAATGGAAGAATGCCGGACGCTAAGAGAATATGCTCAGTATGTTGATAAAGTACGCAGATATTCTAATGAAATGGAACTGAATACGGCAGTAGAACGTGCAGTGAGCGAAAGCATTCAGGAGGGAATTCTCAAAGAATTTCTGCAAAAGAATCGAGCGGAGGTAGTCGCTATGAGTATATTTGAATACAATGAGGAAGAGGAAAAAAGGAAACTCAGGAAAGCTGAGTACGAAGCTGGAAAAAATGATGGGATAAAGATTGGACGAGAAGAGGAAAAACGTAAAATTGCAAATTCCCTTTTTAAAGAGGGAGATTCAATTGAAAAGGTAGCCAGGATTCTTTGCGAAAGTGAAGAAACTATCAGAGGATGGGTAAATGAAAAATGGATATAAAGGTGGAGTAAGACATATAAAGAAAGCTATGGTGTTATCGATTAAAGTAGAACCATATTGGAATGTAAAGAATACTGCGCTCAATGCGTTCAATGCCGGATCACTTATTAAAGTAGAACCATATTGGAATTATATAGATTCTTATGTTAAAATAGTTCTTTAATTGATACAAACGATTAATTTTATTTAAGCCAATACTTATATATCAATTCATAAAGAAAAAGGAGCTTTTAAATATACTATGGAGAAACTTGTTGTAGGTATCCTTGCGCACGTAGATGCCGGTAAGACTACGTTGTCGGAAGGGATTTTGTATTTGACTGGAAAGATTCGTAAGCTGGGGCGGGTGGATCATAAGGATGCTTATCTGGACACCTATAACCTGGAACGGGAACGAGGAATTACGATTTTTTCCAAGCAGGCGGAGTTTGAACTGGGAAACAGGGGGATAACTCTTCTGGATACGCCGGGGCATGTGGATTTCTCGGCGGAGATGGAGAGAACACTGCAGGTTCTGGATTATGCCATCCTTGTAATCAATGGAGCGGATGGTGTGCAGGGACATACCATGACCTTATGGAGACTTCTGGCAAGATACCAGATCCCGACGTTCCTGTTTATCAATAAAATGGATCAGGACGGAACTGATAAAGAGAAACTTTTGGCAGAATTAAAGAAGCGATTAAGTGATAATTGCGTTGATTTCACCTGGGAAAAATCAGATCTGCAGTCTCAGTTTCTGGAAGATGTTTCTGTCTGCGATGAGGAACTGCTTGAAAAATACCTGGAAACAGAGGAAATATCAACATCAGATATCCGAAAAGTAATCAAAGAGCGAAAACTTTTCCCATGTTTCTTTGGCTCTGCGCTGAAAATGACAGGTGTAGAAGAATTCCTCCATGGTTTGGAAAAATACTGTGAGACACCAGAATATCCATCCGAGTTTGGCGCAAAAGTATTCAAGATTGCCAGAGACGATCAGGGCAATCGTTTAAGCTATATGAAAATCACAGGTGGAACATTGAAGGTGAAGGAACTTCTCACAGATACAGAGAAGGCAGATCAGATCCGTATCTATTCCGGTGCGAAATTTGAGCTTGCAAAGGAGGCTCCTGCAGGAACCATCTGTGCAGTAACCGGTCTTTCCCAGACACATCCGGGACAGGGATTTGGGATTGAACGGGAATCTGAGATGCCGGTTCTGGAACCTGTATTAAATTACAGAATTCTGCTTCCTGAGGACTGTGATGTTCACCAGATGCTTAAGAAACTCAAAGAGTTGGAAGAGGAGGAACCGGAACTTCACATTGTATGGAACGAACAGCTTGGAGAAATCCATGCCATGCTGATGGGTGAGGTTCAGATTGAGATATTAAAGCATCTGATCTGGGAGCGTTTCCATGTAGCAGTAGAGTTTGGCACAGGAAATATCGTATATAAAGAAACAATCGCAGAGCCGGTAGAAGGTGTAGGCCATTTTGAACCGCTGCGTCATTATGCAGAAGTACACTTGCTTCTGGAACCGGAGAACCGGGAAGCGGTCTGCAGTTTTTTACTGCATGCAGTGAGGATGTGCTGGACCGTAACTGGCAGCGTCTGATTCTGACTCATCTGGAAGAACGGGAGCACCCGGGAGTACTGACCGGTTCTCCGATTACGGATATGCAGATTACACTGATCACAGGGCGAGCTCATCTGAAACATACAGAGGGCGGCGATTTCCGGCAGGCGACGTACAGGGCTGTGCGTCAGGGATTAAAGAAAGCAAAGAGTGTCCTGCTTGAGCCATATTATGAGTTCAGACTTGAGATTCCGGGAGATATGATCGGGCGTGCTATGACTGACATTCAGAAAATGAATGGAACTTTCCAGCAGCCGGAAACGGATGAGGATGATATGATGGTATTGAAGGGGAGTGCACCTGTATCAATGATGCGAGATTATCAAACCCAGGTAACCTCCTATACAAAGGGACGTGGCAGATTATTCTGTTCATTAAAGGGCTATGCCCCATGTCAGAATCAGGATGAGATTGTAGAGGAGATGGGATATGATTCCGAACGTGACCTGGACAATCCCACAGGTTCTGTATTTTGTGCTCATGGAGCCGGATTTGTGGTGCCATGGTATGAAGTAGAGGATTATATGCACCTGGATGGGATTGACGAGTCTGAGCTGGGTGACACCATACCGGATAGTGAAGAAAGCATAGCAGGAAACAGGAATGGAAGGAATCAGGGAGACTCAGGTTATTGCCCGCCAAAGAATGCCGGTGTAGGAAGCTATGAGGATGAAGAAGAGCTGAAAGCCATTTTCGAGCGCACATTCGGACCGGTCAAGCGTTACAAAGAACCACAGTTTAAGAGAACATTTTCTTCAAAATCTGACAGCGGCAGCTATTACCGCAACAGTTCTTCTGCTAAGAAGAAAGAAAAAGAATATCTCCTTGTAGACGGTTACAATATCATCTATGCCTGGGAAGATTTAAAAGAGCTGGCAGATGCAAATCTCCATGCAGCCCAGACAAAACTAATGGATATCCTGAGTAACTATCAGGGTTTTAAGAAATGTACGTTAATTCTTGTATTTGACGCTTACAAGATAGAGGGCCATGCAGAGGAAGTGCTCACCTATCATAACATCCATGTAGTCTACACAAAAGAAGCTGAGACAGCAGATCAGTATATCGAGAAAACGGTCCATAAGATCGGCCGTGAAAACCAGGTAACGGTAGCTACCTCCGATGGACTGGAGCAGATTATCATCATGGGACAGGGTGCCCACCGTATGTCTGCCAGAGGTCTTCGGGACGAAATAAAAGCTACAGAAAATCAGATCCGCCAGCAATGGCATGAGAAACGTCAGAGCAGTAAAAATTATCTGATCGACAATATTTCTGATGAAATGGCACAATATATGAAAGAGAAACGACTTGGAAAACAGTAAAAGGGAGATGCAGTCATGAAAGAAAAGCTTACACAGAAGGATGTTGAGAAAATCCAGCAGGAGATTGACCACCGCAAGCTGGTTGTACGAAAAGAGGCAATCGAAGCTGTAAAAGAAGCAAGAGCCAGGGGGATCTGAGTGAGAACTTTGAGTATTATGCGGCAAAGAAGCACAAAAACCAGAATGAAAGCCGCATCCGCTACCTTGAGAATATGCTGAAAACAGCAACCATTGTTTCTGATGATTCCAAAGACGATGAAGTTGGAATGGATGATATTGTAGAGGTATATTTCGAGGAAGACGATGAGATTGAGAAATACAAACTGGTTACTTCCATAAGAGGAAACTCCATGGAAAACCGCATCAGCATTGAATCTCCTATTGGTATGGCTCTGAAAGGTCACAAGGTTGGAGACAGAGTGGAAGTAAAGGTAAATGATAACTACAGTTATTTCCTGGAAATCCGTTCTATTGATAAGACTGGTTCCGAGGATGAAGAAATCCGCGGATTCTGATAATAATACTGTCGAAATACAGGATTCGGATTGACGAAAGAACTATTGTAAGAGATGAACACCGGTTAGTGTCACATCTCCTGCAATGGTTCTTTTTATTTTTATATCAAAAATACGGATGGATTTATGGGAACTTTACACAGAATGAATATGATGGATGGAAATTTTACATGGATTTAACATTCTCATGGGGATGATTTTACAAAGCATGGTTATGATGAGAAACAAGTCAGGGATATGTACTGCATAAGAAAACGATACATATGCCTGCACATGTCTGAGACTGCCAGCAGATGGCAGAAGTAAATAACCATATACTTATGAAAAGGGAAAAGGAGAATAATCATGGATTTATTCAGTATATTAACATTGATCGGAGGCCTTGCATTATTTTTGTATGGTATGAATGCAATGGGAGATGGCCTTGCGAAGGTTTCCGGCGGAAAGCTGGAGAAGATTCTTGAAAATCTTACTTCAAATCCGATAAAAGCAGTGCTTTTGGGAGCAGGAGTAACAGCAGTGATCCAGTCATCTTCAGCTACGACTGTTATGGTAGTAGGTTTTGTAAATTCAGGGATCATGAAATTATCACAGGCAGTAGGAGTGATCATGGGTGCCAATATCGGTACTACGATCACTTCCTGGATCTTAAGCCTGACAGGAATACAGAGTGACAATTTTATTATTCAGATGTTTAAACCAACATCATTTTCCCCTGTGCTTGCGATCATTGGTGTGATCTTCATTCTGTTTATCAATGATTCAAAGAAAAAAGATATCGGAACAATTTTTATAGGTTTTGCAATCCTGATGTACGGTATGGATATGATGAGTTCTGCTGTAAAACCTCTTGCAGAAGTGCCGGAATTTACAAACCTGTTACTTAAATTCTCAAATCCGTTGTTAGGTGTTATAGCAGGTGCCCTTCTTACTGCAGTGATCCAGTCATCTTCTGCATCCGTAGGTATTCTGCAGGCCCTGTGTCTTACAGGTGCAGTACCGTTCAGTGCAGCAATCCCGATCATTATGGGACAGAACATCGGAACCTGTATTACTGCAATACTTTCTGCAATCGGAGCCAAGAAGAATGCAAAACGTGCAGCAGCAGTACATCTGTATTTCAACCTGATCGGTACGGTTATCTTTATGACTGTATTCTATCTTATAAATGCAGTTGTTGGATTTTCTTTCTTCCATCAGGCAGCAACACCGGCAGGAATTGCTGTTATCCACAGTGTATTTAATGTTACTGCAACGATCATTCTCCTTCCTTTTGCAAAGGGACTGGAGAAACTTGCCTGTCTTACAATCCGGGACAAAAAGGAGGATGTTGTTGTTTCAGCAGAGGACAGAGAGTTTATGATCCTGGACTCGTTTCCTGGAGAAACCGGCATTTGCAGTGGAGCAGAGCCGCAATGCAGCAAGAAAAATGGCAGAAGAATCCCACAATGCACTGTTTACAGCACTGAGTCTGGTGGATAAATACAGTGAAGAAGGCGTAGAACGTGTGGAAAACATGGAATCCAAGGTTGACCGCTATGAAGATGAACTGGGAACTTATCTGGTGAAGCTGAGCCACAAAGATATCTCAGAAGCAGACAGTCACAGCCTTTCCATTATGCTTCACTGTATCGGGGATTTTGAACGTATTTCCGACCATGCTGTAAATATTATGGAATCAGCACAGGAGCTTTATGAAAAAGGACTGAAATTTTCCGAAAATGCAAAGAAAGATCTGGAAGTGCTGGGACAGGCAGTAGAAGATATCGTAAATACGGCATATGAAGTTTTTGACAAACAGGATATGAAGCTTGCGGAGAAAATTGAACCACTGGAAGAAGTGATTGATGAACTTTCCAAAGAAGTAAAACGTCGTCATGTACAGAGACTGAGAAACGGTGAATGTACAATAGAGATGGGATTTATCCTTTCGGACATTACAACCTGTCTGGAACGTGTGGCAGACCATTGTTCCAATATTGGAGTCTGTGTGACGCAGGTGAATGAAGATCTGTATGATACTCACAGTCATCTGAATATCGTCAAGAGCCATCCGGACGAAACATTTTATCATGAACTGGAAGACGCACGAATCAAATATCAGCTTTCATAAAAATAAACAGGTAGATGATGGTTACTGTACACATGCCATTATCCCGCGAGGTGTTTTGGCATGAATTTTGGCAACGTTACTGAGAACGAAGTGAACAGTAACGGATGATGTTATTTGCATGATCAGGAAATCCGGGCACTCTGAAGTATCTGAGAGAGATATTTCAGAGAAAATGGCCGGATTTTTGCTTTAAAGAAATGAAGCAGATGCCGGATATTTACTTGTACAGGGATAAAAAAATAAGTATACTGAAAAAAGAAATACACTTGTGACGACAAAGCAGGTGATAAATAAAGGGGAGGCAAAGCAGAATGATCTATTGTGTAGAAGATGAGCGGAATATCAGGGAGCTTCTTATTTATACACTGGAAACAACAGGATTTAAAGCCAGGGGGTTTGGCAATGGCAATGAACTGATGAAAGCGCTGAAAGAAGAGATACCGGAGCTGATCCTGCTGGATATCATGCTTCCGGGAGATGATGGCTATACCATTCTGGAACAGCTGAAAAGTATGCCATCTGTAAAGGATGTGCCGGTAATTATGGTTACTGCAAAAGAAGCGGAATTTGACAAAGTAAAAGGTCTGGAAGGCGGAGCGGATGATTACATTACCAAGCCTTTCGGTATGATGGAATTTGTTGCCAGAGTAAAAGCAGTTCTCAGACGAAGTGCCCGTCAGAATGAAGACAAGGAACTGCATTACGACGAGCTTTATCTGAATGTAGGACGTCATGAGGTGCATTACCGGGAAGAAAAGGTCGATCTTACCCGAAAAGAATTTGAACTTCTTCAGTATCTGCTGGAGAATAAAGGACTTGTTATGACAAGAAATCAGATCCTCTGCCATGTATGGGGATATGACTTTGACGGTGAAACCAGAACTGTGGATGTCCATGTGAGAACCCTGCGTCAGAAACTTGGCGAGGCAGGAAATCTGATCGAAACGGTTCGGGGTGTAGGATACAGGATCGGTGCATAACAGATAAAACAGGCGAAAACAGGAGCGGAAAAATGAAGCATAAAATATTCAGTCACACCAGTTTACTTATTATTTTATCCGTAATACTTACATTCCTGGCAGCAGGAACTGTCATGTATAACAGATATGATATTTATATGAAACAGGGTGTCAGAGATGAAGCCGCATATATTAAAACAGGTCTGGAAGAAGACGGAGACGTTTTTCTTTCAGACAGGATCGGAGACGCCACCAGCAGCAGGATCACTCTTCTGGGAAAAGATGGTCAGGTGTTGTTTGACAGTATTGAGAATCCGGAAGAAATGGAAAATCACAGTAACAGACCGGAATTTATTGAAGCTGAGAAGCAGGGATCCGGCGAGATGGTCCGCTATTCAGACACCTTATCAAAACAGACATTTTACTATGCTGTAAAATTAAAGGATGATCAGGTTCTGCGAGTAGCCAGGACTACAGACAGTCTTCTGGTAACAATGTTAACCAGCTCTCTTCTGCTTGGCGGACTGGTATGCGTGATCCTTGTAATTGAACTTTTTCTTGTGCAGAAACAGACCAGAAAGCTGATAGAGCCTATCAACCGGATTGATCTGGAACATCCTCTGGAGCATGTATGCTACGAAGAATTAAGGCCATTGCTTTTTCGTCTGGATCAGCAGAACAGACAGATTCAGAAACAGCTGGAAGATCTTAAGAATGCAGAGAGTGCAAGAAAAGAGTTTACGGCAAATGTTTCCCATGAATTGAAAACTCCTCTTATGTCAATCTCCGGATATGCGGAGCTTATGATGAATGGAATGGTACCGCCGGACAAGATGCAGGATTTTTCCGGCAGGATTTTTCATGAGTCCGAGCGTTTATCAAATCTGGTTGCAGATATCATTCAGCTTTCCAGACTGGATGAGAAGAACGGAGAAACTATGTTTGAACAGGTTGACATCGGAGAGCTTGGGGAAGATGTGATTAACAATCTGCAGAACAGGGCAGCAAAGAAAAAGATTAATCTGGAATATACAGGCGGACCTGCACAGATGCAGGGAGTACGCCATGTATTATATGAAATGTTCTACAATATTACAGATAATGCTATCCGCTATACCCCGGATGGTGGAGATGTAAAGGTTTTTGTGGGAAAACTCAATGGGAAACCGTACTTTCGTGTGGAAGATAACGGAATAGGAATTCCGGAGAGCGAACAGCAGAGAATCTTCGAGCGTTTTTACAGAGTGGACAAGAGCCATTCACGTGAAACCGGAGGTACAGGCCTGGGGCTTTCTATTGTAAAACATGGCGCAGTTTTGCATCATGCGAAGATTCTTCTGGACAGTGAGCCGGGTAAGGGAACGAAGATGGAAATCCTGTTTGATCAAACTATAGCAATTCCATAAAATAATGCAATCAAGACAGTTCAGCAGAATGCGAAGGACAAGGAAGATATCTGCAGGCGTGCTGACGCACGGCAAAGATATCTGACGCAGGACTTCACGCTATGATGGACTGGATTGTTTGCAGTAATTTATGGAATTGCTATAAGTAAAACTCTTGTTTCCATTGCTTTCAGGTGAATTTTGGGGATTGACAGACAAGTGATTATTAGAGAAAATAAAGTCAGACAGTTCCTCTATAGAAGCAGGTACAAAAATAAATTCATGTGGACAAGTCTGAGAGACAATGGAGGGTATTTTCAGTATGGAAAAATGGAGAAACATTGCAGCGGGTATGAGCTGTTTGTCAATGCTGTTCGCAACAGGAGCGGTTACTGTATCAGCATCAGATGAAATCACAGAAATTCCGGAACAGAGTATTGTATACTGGTCCATGTGGGAAGAAGATGAACCACAGGCAGATGTGATCAGAGAAGCAGCAGAAGCTTATGAAGAAGCAACAGGTATTTCTGTAGAGATTCAGTGGAAGGGCAGAGGAATCCGGTCTCTGATAGAACCTGCCCTGGATGCCGGAGAACAGATTGACCTTTTTGATGATGATTATCAGAGGATGGCTCAGGAACACAGGGATTATCTGGCAGAATTAAAAGGAATGGCAGATACTGTGGATTATGAGAAGCATATTATGCCGGTACTGTTGGAGCAGGTGAAGAACTGGGGAAATGGAGAACTGCTTGCAATGCCGTATCAGCTTATATCACAGGCGTCTGGTATAATAAGGATTTATGGGAAGAGGCTGGACTTACAGAACAGGATATCCCGGATACCTGGGAGAAACTGATCAGAGTATGCCGTAAGATTAAAAACAGTGACAGTGGCCTTAGTGCCATGACCTGCGATGAAGAGTATGTGAATCTTCTGTATGGATATCAGCTTGCTAGATACCTTGGACAGGAGAAAGTGCAGCAGTTGATCCGTAACTGTACCTGGTCACAGATTCCACAGGCAAAAGAGGCGGCAGATGATATCAGAATTTTGTTTTTTGCGGGATATATGAGTCAGAGTGCACCGGCACAGCACCCGGAAGGCCAGGATGAAGTGGGAAATGGCGAGGCAGTCATGGTGCTGCAGGGCTCCTGGGTTCCGAATGAAGTGACAGAAGCTACAGGATCTGATGATTCCTGGGGATTTTTTCCATGGCCTGCAGTAAAGGCCGGAACAGACGGCACAGAAGGTGTTATGGTGGGAGCACAGGGATTTGGAGTCACGAAGGATTCGCAGATGAAACAGGAAGCTTTTGATTTTGCATATTCCATCTGTACCGGGGAAACAGATATGAAAATGACAGATGCGGTTAATTCCATCCCGGCAGATACGGACAATACACAATGGCCGGAAGTGCTGGCAGATGCAGTACCGTATATGAAAGAGATGTCAAAGCCGTACATGTGGGCTGCAGGTCTGGAGGCAGATCCGGATTATAAAGAACAGATACAAAGCGAACTTCTGAAGCTTACAAGATTAGAAGAAACATCGGATGAATTTATAGAGAATCTCAGCAATATGAAATAAGAAAAAGGCTGTTCAACATTATGAAAATATTGGTCTGGTATTACTGGCGCTCTCGTTCTGAGAGCGCCTTTATTGATGTGATATATTCTGTGGGTGTCATTCCGGAAATTTTTTTAAACTGTCTGGAAAAATAATGGATGGAAGAGTATCCCAGAAATTCCGAAATCTGCGTAAAGTTCATCTGGTTTTCGCGGATCAGCTGTCTGGCATAGGCAATCTTTAAACGGGAAAAGAAATCCATGGCGCCGCACTGATGTTGTTCCTGAAATATTTTCTGAAGCTGGGAGCGTCCGATCATATTGTCATGGCACAGATCGCAGAGCGTAATATTTTCCCGGATGTGGTCCTCCATATAAGCAATGACACGCTTATAGACAGCGGAATTATTTTTCAGATTCACAAATTGGCTGACAGGTACAGTCATGGGAGGAGAAGAATTTCTCCGGATCATGTAGATCAGCATCTGCTCAAGGTAAATGCGGATAAGCTGCTGAGAACCAAACAAAAAATCTTCTTTCTTTTCCATCTTTTCTGTATAAGGATCATCCAGAGGGGTTTTGATACAGCGGCGTGCCTCGCAATCAGCATTCCCATGAGATTTCTCTCAGAATCAGAAAGTTTCAGCAATTTTTTCTCAAAGAATTTCATACATGGAGAATCGCATTCAAAAGAAACTACCACAATATTAGGAGCGGTATTTCCTATGGCAATAAGGTTATGAAATTCATTTGGTCTGTGAAAGATGAGCTGTCCGCTTGTCAGATGGTAGATACCGTTATCTGTCTCTATTTCTGCCTTTCCCTTATCTACACATTGAAATTCCCAGAAATTATGGCGTTCTCCTGCAAAGTGAAAATCGCTTTTGTATTCAAAATAGTGGATTGTATAAATCCGGTCAATATGAATATCTTCTTCCAGATACATACTCTCAAAAGCCATTACTGCCACCTCCCTTAGCCTGTCCGAAAACTGCAATATGGTTGTTGTGTACAAGTATACAACAAAAACAGATGAAAAACCAGTTAAAAATGAATTTTTGTACAAAAGAAATGGACGTTTGTGCAAATACTATTTGTGCAAAATGATAAAATAAGAACTACCAAAAGAAATAATTGTTGAAATTCAACAAAAGAGCGAAAAGAGAGAAAAGAGAGAAAAAAGAAGACAAAATGTCAAAACTGACCAAGGAGGAAAAAAGGTTATGGGTATGAAGAAAAAGATGCTTAGTGCAACATTATGTGCGGTTATGGTTGGTTCACTTGCAGCACCGGCTTTCACTGTTCAGGCAGCAGATGATACATTAGTTTACTGGTCAATGTGGGAAGCTACAGAGCCACAGGGACAGGTGATTCAGGAAGCAGTTGACGCTTATACAGAACAGACAGGAGTTAAGGTAGACCTTCAGTTTAAGGGACGTACCGGAAACCGTGAAGCACTTCAGCCTGCACTGGACGGCGGCACACAGATTGATATTTTTGACGAAGATATCGACCGTGTAAACGGAATGTACGGTAAATATCTTCTGGATCTGGAAGACCTTGCGAAAGAGAATGACTATGAAGCAACTGCAAATGCAGGTCTGATGGCAGCATGCGTGATGCCGGCGGCGGTACATTAAAAACAATTCCATATCAGCCAAACGTATTTGCTTTCTTCTATAACAAAGATCTGTTTGAGCAGGCAGGAATCACAGAAGAACCGAAGACATGGGATGAATTCAAAGATGTATGCCAGAAATTAAAAGATGCAGGAATCACACCAATGACTATGGATGATGCCTATGCAACATGTGTGATCGGATATCATCTTGCAAGACTGGTTGGCGAAGATAAAGTAAAAGAGATCGTAACTGAAGGTGAATGGGATGATCCTGCAGTTCTTCAGATGGCACAGGATATCGAAGAACTTGCATCTAACGGATATTATTCAGAGATGGTTGGTTCCAACGTATGGCCTGCAGGTCAGAACACAGAGCTTGCACTTGGAACAGCTGCAATGTATCTGAATGGCTCCTGGTTACCAAACGAAGTAAAAGAGATGGCAGGCCCTGATTTCCACTGGGGATGCTTCGCATATCCGGCACTTACAGACGGAGCAAACGGAATCGAAACAAACAACTTCGGCGCACAGGTATTTGGTATTAACAAAGATACAAAACTTGCAAAAGAAGCATTTGATCTGATCACATTCCTTACAAAAGGTGAATACGACCAGAAACTTGCAGATGAAACTGTAGGTATCCCGGCTGATACAACAAACACAGAATGGCCGGCAATGGTTGAGTGTGCAAAACCTGTTATTGAGCAGAGCACAAACCGTTTCACATGGGCATGCGGTGTAGAATCCAACGTAGATATGACTCCGGTTATCAAAGAAAACTTTATCAAATTAATGGCAGGTTCCATTACAGCAGATGAATTTGTTTCCACTATGCAGGATGCAGCGAAATAAATAAAGAATTTATAGAGATGGTGGCATCGTATCTACGCTGCCGCATCTGTCTTTTGAATATCCGGGTTTCAAAGGCAAAAAGTCGTTCGTGCTTGCGCGATAAGACTTTTAGACTTGGAAACCGCCAGACATGAGGAAGTAGCGATTTACGAAGTAAATCAGCGGATTCCGAATGGCTGGAGGATTGCGGGAGCGAAGCGTAGCAATCCGTAGATATGGTATAACTTACAAAGGAGGTATTTATTTGAAGAAGAATAAAACGATGATCGTTGTATTTCTGACTCCGGCAGTTCTGCTGTTTCTGGGAATCTTTCTTTATCCGATCATCAGAACAGTGATCATGAGCTTTTTCAAGATCGACGGAGTTACAGATTCCATGGATTTATGGAAATTTGTAGGATTTGGCAACTATACAAAGCTGATGAGTACCAGCTTATTTAAGACTTCATTTTTTAACCTGTTTCGTATCTGGCTGATCGGCGGTCTGGTGGTAATGAGCCTGTCTCTTTTATTTGCAGTTATTCTTACCAGTGGAATCAGAGGAAAGAAATTTTTCCGCGCGATCATTTATATGCCAAATATTGTCAGTGCAGTAGCGCTTGCTACTATGTGGCTGCAGTATGTATACAGTCCAAGATATGGCTTGTTGAAAGATCTTTTTACAGCACTGCATCTGGACAATCTGGCAAAGATCCAGTTCCTGGATAATGACCACAAATTCTGGGCACTGTTGTTTGCATATTGTTTTGGAATGGTTGGATACCATATGCTGATCTGGCTTAGCGGTATTGAGCGTATCAGCCTGAATATTATGAGGCGGCAACCATTGACGGAGCGACCAAACCGGCACAGTTCCGTTACATGACACTTCCATTGTTAAAGGGAGTATTTAAGACAAACATTACCATGTGGTCTGTAAGCAGTGTAGGCTTTTTTGTATGGTCACAGCTTTTCTCCACAGTAACTGCAGACACACAGACAATTACCCCTTATGTTTATATGTATATGCAGATTTTTGGCGGCGGCAATACAGTTACAGAACGAAATGCAGGTCTTGGAGCTGCCATCGGTGTACTGCTCAGTGTCTGCGTAGTCATTGTATTTACAATCTGTAACAGAGTGATCAAAGATGATGATCTGGAATTCTAAGGAGGGATGAGAAATGGCAAAAGAAAAAGAGGCACGCAGACCCTTTAATCTGAAAAAAGAAGTCAAACTCCTGCCGGGATACATCATCCTGCTGCTCTGGGTAATCTTTACCATTGCGCTTCTGGGATGGGTATTCGGGGCGAGTTTTTCCACAACAGCAGAAATCTTCCAGGGAAAAGCCCTGAAGTTTGAGTCTGGATTACATTTTGAAAATTATGCAAAAGCATGGAACGGGGCCGGAGTTGCAGGCTTCTTCGGAAACTCTCTGATCTATTCAGTAATTTCCTGCACAATACTGATTCTGGTGTGTGCACCTGCAGCTTATGTACTGTCCAGATTTGATTTTATTGCAAACAAATTTATCCAGACCAGCTTCGTATCTGCCATGGGTGTTCCGGCAATCATGGTTGTTCTTCCCCTTTTCAGCATTATTTCCGGTATGGGAATCCTGAATAATGTGGCTGCAGGAAGAACTGTACTGATCATATTGTATGTAGGAATTAATGTACCTTATACGACCATTTTCCTGCTTACATTTTTCAGCAATATTTCCAGGACCTATGAGGAAGCGGCAGCAATCGACGGATGCCTCCCATGCGTACTTTCTGGAAAATCATGTTTCCCATGGCACAGTCAGGAATCGTAACAGTAACAATCTTTAACTTTATTAATATCTGGAACGAGTATTTCCTGTCCTTGATCTTCGCAAGCTCGGATAAGCTGAAACCTGTTGCACCCGGACTTTATGGAATGATCAACTCCATGAAATATACAGGTGACTGGGCCGGAATGTTTGCAGCAGTGATCATTGTATTCCTGCCGACATTTATTCTGTATATTTTCCTGTCTGAGAAGATCATCGGTGGTGTTACCGGTGGCATTAAGGGATAATATTAGAGGACAGCAGGACAATAACAATTGTTTGCGATGTTACTGTTCACACACCACTATCCCGCGAGGTGTTTTGGCATGAATATGCCAAAAATCCCGAGACATACAAGCCAAATTCCATTGCCGCAGCAATCTGGAATGAATTTTGGCTACGTTACTGTGAACGGA
>ENA-OUNI01000419-OUNI01000419.1-human-gut-metagenome-genome-assembly--contig:-NODE-419-length-19700-cov-3.866193_pt1 | contig 19700 bp, 22 predicted proteins | sample MGYA00242499_ERZ504580 | MGnify/ENA primary metagenome ERZ504580 (study PRJEB26092, sample SAMD00036315) | human gut metagenome | host: Homo sapiens | study: EMG produced TPA metagenomics assembly of... | reverse complement strand
CGCAACAGAAAAGCCTGTTACGTATTTTGACTTTTTTATTAAAAACATAATAATCTGATGAAAACAGTTACTATAAGTATTAATGCTATTGCTTTTTCTGCAATATATGACCTTGCATCCGGTACATAAAGTTTTCTCCCAGATTGAGTATGCACATCCACACCCCACTACAAACATGCAATATAGCTTAACCGACTGTGAATTCATATAATCGGTGAAAAACATTATAATAATCCATACTGTTAAAAACAACATTAAAAACTAAGTACTTTAAAAATAATTGAATTTTCTTCATGGCAAATCCCCCTTAAATATATATAACTGCATCATTATGTTTCCATAAATAGTTTCCTTCACTTATATAGACGCAATCCACGCTTATATGCTAACAAAAACCAAGAATTTTTCAATCCCTACTTTGTCACCACTGCAATAACATAATCCTCTAGCTCACGAAACACTACCCTTTTTTCATAAGCCTCCATCGTCCTATCATCCAGCTCCCCCGAAAAGCCTGTACCGACAAGCTTCATTATAGCCTCATACTGTGTCCAGTATTTTGCAAGCTCAATCTGAAATGCTTCAGATTCATTCTCAAAGCCTTCGAGTCTGTCAAGCTGCTCCTTTCGCATTATACGCTTTGCCACCTTGAAGCTCATGCGTTTTGTCTGCTCTATGTCCACGCCAACGGGTCTGTCTGATATTGCAAGCACCACATATGGGCCGCTGTGTGCCAGATTAAAAAAAGCTGCGCTCTCATTCTTATATCCTGCTGCTATTTCCGGCTTGCCATGCTCATTTCTGACAAGCTGTTCATCCGATGATATCCCCAGATATTTGTAGAGCATGTATCCCGCCAAAAGCTCCTGATTTGCTGTGCCACACAGCCTGTTGCTGCCTGTTTTTACACCTTTTTCTGAAATAGTTGTGTATTTATCCACATAATAGGCAGACACATGTGGAATTATCTCCTTCTGCCGGCCTGCGATGGAATCCGTTTTTTCTATAAAAATCTGACAGTTATTGTTTATTTTCCATACCATCCCAAGTCACCTTTCTATAACTCCAACCTTCCCCTGCCTTCATCAAAATACAACTAGTATTATAAATTACCAATATGATATCTGCAGCTTATGCTAATTATCCCTACGATATCTGCAGCTCATACAGCTTCCTGTATATGCCATCCTGCTCTAAAAGCTCCCTGTGCGTACCGCGCTCACATATACGTCCCTTGTGCATGACCATGATGCAGTCGGCATGCTGGATAGTGGAGAGACGGTGCGCAACCATGATTGTTGTCCTGCCATCCATGAGCTTTTCGAGTGCCTCCTGTATGAGAATTTCTGTCTCTGTATCTATGTTGGCGGTTGCCTCGTCCATGACCAGTATGCTCGGATTGTGGGCGAGTGTCCTTGCAAAGGACAATAGCTGACGCTCTCCTGCCGAGAATGTTGCACCACGCTCCGTAACCGGCTCGTGATAGCCCTGTGGGAGCTTTTCGATAAAGTGTGAGGCATTTACATATTCTGCTGCCGCCTTCACCTGCGCATCCGTGATATCGTCATCATTCAGGCGGATATTGTACGCCACATCCCCCTCGAATATAAACACATCCTGCTGCATCTGACCGATTGCACTGCGAAGCTGCTTTTTGCTAAGCTGTCTGATATCGATGCCATCAATGTAGATATGTCCCTTTTGTATATCATAATACCTGCCTATAAGATTTAAAATGGATGATTTTCCTGCTCCGGTTGCGCCGACAAAGGCCACCTTCTCACCCGGATTAATGACAAATGAGACATCTTTAAGCACATAGTTTTCGCCGTCGTAGGCAAACCAGACATGGTCAAATTCAATTTTTCCGGTGATTTTATCCGGCTGCTTTGGATTTTCGACCTCAGGAATAAATTCATCCTCATCCATAACCGTAAATATCTTCTCTGCTGATGCAATTGATGACTGCAGTGTCGAAAACTGCTCTGCAAGTTCCTGTATCGGGTCGAAAAATGACCTGATGTAATTCGAGAAAATATACAGAGTGCCGACCGAAATAATCTCATCAAACACATTACTGCTTCCGAACCACAGCACTATCATCAGTGACAAAATGCTCAGAATATAGATAAGCGGACGGAATACCGCATACATGAGCATCTCCCTGTAAAAAGCCTTGTAGAGCTTTGTATTTTTATCATGAAATTCCTCAAACTTGCGCTCCTGCCTGCCAAATATCTGTATAATTTTCATTCCCGAAAGATGCTCGGACAAAAATGTATTGATGTCCGTCAGGCGCGTACGGTAAAGCCTGTAAATATTTCTGGCAATTTTCTGGCACAGCACTGTAAGACCAATTACAAGCGGCATCAGCACAAATGATATCGCAGCAAGCCTAACATCAAGCACGAGCATAACGCCTGCAAGTCCCACTATTTTTACAATATTTCTGAAAAGCTGTACGAGAATGCCCGAATACATCTCATTGAGAGCCTCAACATCATTTGTCACACGGGTTACAAGCTTTCCAACCGGCGTGATATCAAAATACCTGCTGCCAAGAGACTGAATATGTCTGTATAGGTCCTTTCTCATCTGAAGAATGATATTCTGGCCTGTTTTCTGCAGTATCCAGTCTGAGCGACGTTGAATGCAAAGCTTAAGGCAAGTACAACCGCATATTTGATAGCTGTAGCAATTATTACATCATAATCCCCATTTGCTCCAAAAGTATCAATTGCATCTCCCACCAGCATCGGCCTGTAAAGGTCAAAGGCAGTCAGTCCCAGCACCAGCAGAAGGGCAAAAATCACCCAGTGGGCATACGGCTTCATGTAGGCTATGAGGCGCATTGTGAGCTTTTTTTATTCATTTCTTTTTACTTATATTTTTACTCGAATTCATACTATAATCTTCTCTGTTATTTCGTAACTATTCATCGTCAAATCTGCATAGCAACGCTTTTCAAGCACTTTAACTGCCAAGCTCACTCTCAAGCTGCTGCTTATGACTGATATCAGCGTAAAAACCGCCAAGCTCAAGCAGCTCTTCAGGAGTACCATACTCTGTCAGTTTTCCGTCAGAAAGCACTGCCACATGGTCAGCCTTCTGCAGTGTGGAAATCCTGTGGGCAATCACTATGGTTGTCTTGCCCTGCCTGGTTTCCATGAGGTTTTCAAGTATCTGCTCCTCAGTATCGGTATCGACAGCAGAAAGTGAATCATCCAGTATAAGGATTGCAGAATCCTTTAAAAGTGCTCTGGCTATCGAGCTTCGCTGCTTCTGGCCTCCCGAAAGTGTCACTCCGCGCTCTCCAACCATGGTCTTGTACTCATCCGGAAAGCCCATGATATTATCGTGTATACACGCGTCCTTTGCAGCCTGTTTTACCGCATCAAGAATTGCCGGGTTGTCGGCAATCCTGTCCTCCAGACCAAATGCTATATTCTCCTCGAGTGTGTCGGAAAACAGGAAATTCTCCTGTGGCACATATGAGATATCACGGTGTAAAACCGCCAGCGGATAGTCTGTTATCGGGCGTCCATCCAAAAGTATCATGCCGTTTTCACAATCATAGACTCTAAGCAAAAGGTCGGCAAGTGATGATTTTCCGCTTCCGGTACGTCCTAAGATACCAAGCATCTCGCCCTGCTTCACATGTATACTCACGTCTGAAAGCACCGGCTTGGAGCCGTCAGGGTATGTGAAGCTGAGGTGGCTAAGCTGTATATCACCATGTATTTGTATTTTATCATAAATACCCTCAGCTAAATTATCTGTATTGCTGCCTGCGATGCCATCATTTTCTATTACATTTTCCGGTGGCACCATATCGACAATATCAGGTTTTTCCTCGAAAATAGTCCGGATTCTGCCCCATGCCGCAGCCGCCTGGGAAAATGTGTTGATACAGTCGCCTGCCGCAATCATAGGCCACACAAGCATATCGATGTATGAGTTGAATGCCACGAACTGGCCTATCGAAACCTGTCCGTCAAGCACCATCCTGCCACCTGCAAGTAGTGTCACTATCACGCTTATTCCGATTACGGCATCCAGCGCCGGACCAAAGACAGCGCGAAGCTTTACCACGGCAAGATTTTTCTCCCTGCTGTTCTCGCAAGCCTTTTCAAACTGCTTAAAGTCCTCTTCCTCCTGCGCAAATGCCTTGACCACGCGGATACCGGCAATGCTCTCCTGCACCTTGTCAGACAGATATGAGAAAGCATCCTGCCTTTTTACCTGACGTTTCTTTGACTCTATTCCATAAAAATAGCAGCCGATTGCAATAAAAATAAGTGGAATAAAAGCAAATAATGTCAGCTTAAAATCCACGTATACTACCATTTTGACAAGCACCATCACCGTCATGATCACCGCGTCAAACACGGTGATGACAGCCATTCCGGTTCCCATCCTGACAGCCTGCAAATCGTTAGTGAAATATGCCATAAGATCTCCTGTCTTATGGCTGTTGTAATAGCGCGCCGAGAGTGTCTCCATATGTGAAAACATATCATCGCGCAGTCTGTATTCTATTCCTCTTGATGCTCCTATGATGAAATATCTCCATCCAAAGCGCCCCGCCATGATTATCAGGCCTGTTATCAGTATCTTAAATATAATGCCGCCACGCCCGCCATATCAAGCTTTCCTGCAGTGATTCCGTCGATTATCTCCCCAATAAACTGCGGAATGTACAGATTTGCAAGGTCCACTGCAAGAAGCACAAAAATGCCTATCGCATAGTGCCATTTGTATGCAAGCAGATATGGGCGCAGCGAGTATTTTTTATCGTTCATGTTATTCCTCCGTATTTTAAATGCCATTGTATGGCAAGCATGCGACCGCATGGTTAGCCCGGCATGCGGTCATATGCTCTCTAGGAGCTAACGCTACGCTGTTAAGAGGCTGTACGAATTATGCTCATAGTTTTTCTATGCTCGACGAAACCGGCTTTTATGTGCCGTCCATGGCACATACGCCTTGCCCCCGGCGTCCATGCCGGTGCATTTCTGGTTACCAGGGCATAATTCTACAGACTCTAAACAGCTTCGCTAGTCGCTCTACGAGAGCATATGGCCGCCTTCCTGGCTAACCACGCTACATTCTCTATCTACCTCCACAAGTCTGCTACGAAATACGTGAGTGCCGCCATGTATACACAGAATAGTATATGCCATGCTCGTCCACTCCATCCTCAAGTATCTTCTTCGCCTGCGCCTTAGTCAGAAGGTCGAATCCGTCAAATAGCTCGCCGCCCACTGCTCCTTCCTGCGACATTCCATTAAGGCTATCGCGGTTAAGTACAATCTTTACAAGAGCGTTGCTTTCATCTGTCATGCCCGGTGTACTGAAAAGACATGGATTGATTACAGAAACCGTGTCTTTTTCTATCACTTTAAGGCCGGTCTCCTCATGAAGCTCACGCATGGCAGTTTTTATAAGTGGCGCTGTATTATCATTATCCCCGGTACAATCCTCCGGATCAATAAGTCCTGCAGGTACGCTTAGCAGGTACTGGCCTGTCGGATATCGGAACTCGCGATTCATTAACAGACATGGCTCATGACCTGATTTCTCGTCATCACCTGACGGATTCCATATCACCACGCAGCTCACCGCATCCGGAAGCATTTTCTTGAACTCCTCTGTGGATTTGGCGGCTACAAGGTCTTCTTCATCTCTCCTTGTGGCATTATAATAATGCCTGCCCTCTTGGTACTGAAGGTCAAACACCTTTATAAATTTCGATTCAAATAAGCTTTTTATTTTCATAAATTTTTGTCTCTTTTCATTAAACCTTTAATGTGCTCAGATACTCCTTCTGCTGTGGCGTGATGCGATAGCTCTCACGCGCCTTTTGTATCGCCTTGTTGTGACTCCAGCTATCCATAAGCCTTTCCTGCAGTATCGGCAGCACTGCATCATACTGCTTTGCAAGTGCCGTAGCAATATACCACGCCTTCATCATGTTTACATAATACTCCTTGGAACGGATTTTTGCCACATCTAAAGCATATTTTATATCAAAATCCTCATCGAGATATAGGCGCATCAAAGTGCCAATACCATACCTGACGGTGTAGGGTTTATCCGAATCCAGCCACTCATATACATGCAAAAGAAGCTCCTTTTTGTGCTTTTTGAACACAGCCGGCACACCACTGTCGCATGTCGCCCAGTTGTCTATGTATGGCAGGAATGCTTCTAGATAATCCAATGCCGTATCATAATCCTTCATCTGCATAATCAGAAACATATGCAGGTTATTTTCCTCATAGTAGTAATGTGGCAGAGTATTTAGAAACTTTTCCACATTGTCACAGTCATTTTCCTTCACTGTATTACAGACCCGTTTTTCTTTTTGAACCGACAAAAAGAGCCTGCTGCCATGAGCAAGCTCCTTTGCGTACTTTCTAAGCACCGGGACTCTTATTCCTATTATGCGTTCTTTTTCAATATTGGGCATAAGCCTCGCATGAAATTCCCTGTAATTTTTATCCTGTAGCGCAAACAGATTCTCTAATTCTGCCAACAAATCTTTCCCTCCGTAATAACAGGATATCTGATAAGCAGCTTCTCATCAAGATTCTCCCTGTTCATGTCTACTGCTGTGATCTGGCTATTGTCATATGTGGTGTAATAGTAGATTCCCTTGTCGCAGTTGCAGCATGAGGTGTAGAGCGTAATCTCATATTTGCCCTCTGTCACCTCGCACAGACCTCTCTGCTGGTCTACAGAGCCTAATATGTGGAAGAACTGGCTCACACTTGCATTCTCACTGTCATCCGATTTGGAGTTTTGCTTTGTGAATGCCACGCGTACAAAGCGTGACTGCGATGATAAATCTCCCGGCAGTCCCAGGCCTCCCATTCCGCGGCTGTATGCACTAAGCTCCACTCCCGGTGCAAATGTATTTTCAGGCTGCTTTGTGGATAAGCCTCTGTAATTATTGAGTGCAGCCATCTGATATGGGAATGGCGGATTATTTGTGAGCACACCTACCGGATTGTCGTAAACATGCATACCGTCTGCCATCGACTCCACCACAATGCACTCATTTTTGTCGGCTATAATCCAGTGAAGCTGTGCAACCGGAAGCTGACTGCTAAATGGTGTATCTACCAGTAAAATACGATTTAATTTTTCCTTTGCATCCGCTACCGTAGCGCATAGTGACAGTATCCACGGTATAAACTCAAACTGTGCCACCTTTGTCTTTGCAATGCCGCATATGCCATTCTCGCATGAGCTGTTTTCGTCTGCTGCCGCATACGCTGCATTTCCCACGAAATTCAATCCTGCCATACCGAGTCCCTTTTCATTTATAGCATCATAGTAAAGAGGATAGTCACCTGCCACATGTGCCATTCCAATGATTGCATAATGGTTTTCAAGCTTTCCCGAATGCCTGAAATCAAACACATAGTTTCGTGGTGTTACCGCAATCTCATCTCCATATGAAAATTCGTAGTCGAGTGTTCTTCCAAAATAGAAATCCTTTGTTTTATAAGTTGCTGCTGTACACATAATTATGACCTCCTTGTTATGCTGCCATACTTAATCAGTATCTCTTAAATTGTAGATACTATACATCATATTTGCAATTATTTCAAGCAACACACCCCTGAAGTATTTGAACAAAAAGCAACAGCCGGTCTGATATCCGGCTGCTGCCTTAATAAGTGCTGTGCTATTCCTGTATTATGCCTGTTTATTGTCCTGCTCATTATCAAGTGCGATAAGCTTTGCAATGATTTCCTCGCATATCTGTGTAACATTCTTGCCATCTGTAGCAACTGTTACATCTGCCACCGCCTCATAGCGCTCCTTTCGCTTTTCCATAAGGCCGCTGATATACTCAACATTCATGTTGCCATTTAGTATCGGGCGCTCGTCACTATCCTTTACTCGCTCGTAGATAGTCTCAGGCTTTGCTGTAAGAAGAACTACACGGCCGTTTTTCTTCATATGATCTGCGTTTTCCTCTCTCATGACAACACCACCACCGCAGGAAACGATGGTCTGCTTTCTCTTCTGAAGCTCTATAAGTGTGTTGCTCTCTAAGTTTCTGAAATATGCCTCACCGAACTCATCAAATATTTCTGAAATTGACATGCCACGATTCTCAACAATCATCTGATCCATCTCGACACGGTCCATCTCGAGCTTATCCTTTAATTCTCCTGCTACAGTGCTTTTTCCTGCACCCATGAAACCGATCAGGAAAATATTGTAATCGAAAAGGCTCTTTGCTGGATACGACGGCTGTTCTTCATGATATACTTGAAAATATCAAGTATCTCTTCCTCAAATTCATTGTTGCCAAGCTTTGCCGCAAGTGCATCTGTCTGCTTTTTCTCCTGCTCTTGGCTGTAAGATTGGGATTCCTGTTGCCTTCTTGTATGATATAATCTCCTGAATGTGTGACATTCTGACCGCAAGCTGCTTAATTATTATATCGTCACATTCTCCAATCTTTGCGCGGATTTCCTCGATTTTGTCCATGGTGTGTCTCCTTACTTATGTGTGGTTTTCATATTGGATTTTGATATTTAATCTAAATATCGTCAAATTATAATTATTATAACTTTACGTTATAGTATTTCGCATTTTTGATAACCACAAATTTCTTAGTCATAGTATAACAAGACTTTACCAATTTATCAAGCAAAATATTTTAATGCTTTAAAGTGTTATTGTGTCAGATATGCTTCCACAATATCAGACGACACATTTTTCTCAATCGATTCATATATCGGCTGACACTCCTTGCGAATCTGCTCATGCACTTCATCGCTTAAGGTGATGATTTGTGTGCCGCTATCCTCGATTGTCTTTATCTTTGAGGCAATCCTCTCGTCAGACTGCTCTCTGGCGTACTGTTTCGCAATCTCGGCTGCCTCACGGATAATCTGCTGCTGCTCATCTGTCAGTCCTTTCATGAACTCCTCACTTACTATGAGCGATATCAGATGTGGCAGATGATTTGTCTCCACTACATAATCCTGCTGCTCGTAGAGCTTATTGGATACGATTACCTCGTATGGGTTTTCCTGCGCATCTATGGTTCCCTGCTGTAAGCCGATATACACCTCCGAGAAGGTCATAGGTGTCGGGCTTGCTCCGAGCGCCTTCCAGTATGCCATATGGTAAGAGTTTTCCATGGTACGGATTTTCTGACCCTTAAAATCAGCAAGGCTTTCTATCTTTTTGTTTGTTGTCATGACACGGAAGCCCTGGTCTGCATATCCTAAAAGCTCATAGCCACCGTCATTGTAGACCTGCTGCATGAGCTTCATAAACTTTGGATTGTCCACATGCTCACGCACCTCATCAATGCTGTCAAAGAGTGCCGGCATATCAAATACTGCAGTATCCTTCATGAAAGTGACCTGTGGCGCAGTGTTCTGCACTACAAAAGGTATATCTCCATCCTTGCATGACTCGAGAAGCTCTCTGTCTCCACCCAGTACACTGTTTGGATACACACTGATTTTCATTTTGCCATCGCTTAATCTGTCCACTTCATCGGCAAATTTCTCTGCATATATCTGTGTCACGGTGTCCTCAGGACTTGAGCTGCCGAGAGGCCATGCGTAGCGCTGTACCCAGGTATCCTTAGCTGCAGCCTGCGAGCCTTCACCAGCTAAGCCGCACGCGGCAAGTCCTGCTGTAAGCGAAAGTATCATCATGACGGCTGCTGCTCTTCTCCACAATCTATATTTGCTATACGATTTACGCGGTTTATTATATTTACCAGCTTTTTTACATAAAAACAAGCCAAATCTACTCATATTTTCTCCAATTACAACTGTGTACCTAAATGTCCTACAATCATCATTAAATCTGCTTATACCTGTTATTACATATTTCTGTACCGAATAGTTACTATTTCTCTATAATAAGCACAGACTGATTGCCGGAATAAATGTAAGAACCAGAAGTGCCAGCAGGAAATATCCTATCATAGGCGCCGCCTTCTTTGCTATCCGCATAACCGGAACATCCGTCAGTGAGCTTGCCACAAACAGGTTTACTCCTATAGGCGGTGTGACAAATCCGATTGCAAGGTTTACGATCATGACCACGCCAAAGTGGATCGGGTTCATTCCGATGCTCTGCACGATAGGAAGCAGAATTGGGCTTAAAATAAGGATAGCCGGTGTGGTATCCATAACCATTCCAACAATGAGCAGGAACACATTTATCACGATAAGAAGCACTATCTCATTTGTAAAATGTGCGAGTATCCATGCGCTGACTGTCTGTGGCACCTGCATGAGTGTGAGCAAGCGTGAAAACGCGGTCGATGCGGCAAGTATAAACAATATAGGTGCGTATGTCTTCATCGCCTCCACCATGATGCCCCATATCTCTTTTACCTTTATGGATTTGTAAATAAAAAGACTTACAAAAAGCGCATAAAATACTGAAATCACCGCAGCCTCTGTAGGCGAAGCTATACCGGCGTAAATGCATCCAAGTACTATAACCGGGCTCAAAAGTGCCCATATACTGTCCTTCAATATACTAAAAAGACCCTTGCTTCTAAGCTCAGAGACCTTTGCATTTATCTTTTCCTTGTCCTCTCCATAGCGCTTGCAGTGATAATATGCATAAAACATAAGAAGCGCTCCTATCAAAAGTCCCGGAATGATTCCTGCAAGAAAGAGATCACTGACCGACTCACCGGTTGCCATCGCATACATGATAAAAGGTATGCTTGGCGGTATGATGACTCCGAGTCCTCCCGCAACCGCAACAATTGCCGTTGAAAAATCCTTTTTGTAGCCCAGCTCCATAAGAAGCGGAATGGTCATACTTCCGACAGCCGCAACAGTTGCAGGCGCAGAGCCGGAAATCGCTCCATAGAACAAGCAGGTGATGATAACCGCACATGGGATTCCTGCGGTTCTTTTTCCTATAAAATACACAAAAACATCAAACAATTTTTGTGAGATTTTGCCGTGTGCCATGACGATTCCGGCAAGCACAAACATAGGCACCGCTAAAAGCGGGAAGCTGTCTATACCACCGAGCATAGAGCGGATAACATAGCTGGCACTGGCTGTAAAAGATGAGTCAAACGCGCCCGGCAGCACTGCCACTATTCCCAGGGAAATAGATACCGGAATAGCAATGACCAGACATATCACAAATAATATAAAAACTACTGCTGCTGACATCTATTTCTCCTTTCTCTTTTCAGCTTTACTATGAATTGCTTCAATATCCTCCACAAGCTCTTTCTCGCGGTAAGTATCTTCGACAACGGCTTCCTCTATAACCGAGGCAATACTGCCCTCCTCAAGAGGCTTTTCATCTTTTTTCAGGACAATTTTCCACTCGCCAAACCATCTCTGCGCGATGCGGAAGGCTGTGATTATAAAGCATACAAACGGTGCAGCCTGCACATAGTACATAGGGATACCGCAGGCAGGACTTACCTGACCGCTTTCTATTGTATTTTTCAGATATATGAATGAATACGGTATCAGATATACGAAAAACACAAACTCAACTGTCAGATTTAATACCTTCCAGAGTGATTTTCCTCTTCGTGGAAAAAGCTGTATAAACTGGTCTATCTTTATTGATATGCATTTACGTGTGCAAAGGCTGACACTCAAAAATGCCGACCAGATAAACAGGTATCTTGTGATTTCCTCAGACCATGAAAGCGACATGCCAAGAATATATCTTGAAAACACCTGAATACCCATGATAAGAGTCATCGCAATCAGGAAAATGACCATTAAAAATTCTTCAAGATATTCATCCAGATAGTGCAGTATTTTCTTCATGAAATATCCCCTTTCCGTGAATAATTATACGTATTATTTAACTGAATTATTGCTGTTTTTCCACGCAAATATTCACAATTTTATATATTGCTATTTGTTATCATCTTCAAAAATGGCGTCACAGCACATAGTTTACAGATGCCGAGGCGCCATTTTATTTTATTGCATGGTTTTATACAAGCTTTTCTTACATGCTCTTATGAAGTAATCCAAGTACCGTAGACAGATCCTCTACTCCCATCTGTCCGGGTGCAGATGCTTTCTTTGCGGCACCGAATGTCATTGAAGATCCGAATACCTCACCGCAGAGACGGCTTATAACACCTGTGCCTGCCATTGACATTGTGATGATTGGTCTGTCAGCGTAATCTGTAACCATTTCCTCTGTAGCTGAAAGAAGTGTGAGTACGTCTCGCTTATTCTGTGGCATAACCGCAATCTTAGGGATATCAGCTCCCATATCCTGCATCTTGCGAAGTCTGTAAACAATATCAGACTGTGCAGGAGTCTTGAAGAAGTCATGGTTTGAAGCGATAACCCTTGCACCTGCAGCATGTACGCCGTCGATGATTTTCTTTACAATCTCATCGCCTGTAAAAATCTCTACATCTACAAAATCAACGTATCCTGTCTGGGCAGCTTTGATATTAAGCTCTGCATAAGCTCTGCCTCGATAGCTTTTTCTCCGCCCTCTTTTGAAGTACGGAATGTCATAAGGATTGGAATATTTCCGAGAGCATCACGAAGCTCCTTTAATACCTCCTCAACCTTGTCAAACTCGAATACATTCTCGAACCAGTCAACACGCCACTCAACCATATCAACAGGGATAGAGTCAAATGTCTTTGCCTCTGCGATGATGTCGTCTTTTGTAACGCCTACGATAGGAACGATGATTTTAGGTGCGCCTGCACCGATTTCAATATCTCTAACCTTAATGGTGTTCATGATTTTTTCCTTTCTTACTTTAACTGTATGATAATTATACTCCCCAGTATAATGTAACGTATTAATCCTCTTTAGACAGCTCTACCATCTTAGTATAGCGCAGGTTTACGAATAATCCAAGTACCACGCCGATTGCTGTGAGCACGATGTTCATTACCATAACCTGTGATGGCTGCATCTTTGATGCTGCTGTAAGGATTGTGTAGTTACAAAGTGATGAAGCGATCATTACAAGCGCTGTTACTGTTCCCTTGATCTTAGGGAAGAGCATGTTGCATACAGATGTTACGATCTGTAAAAGTCCGCCTGCTCCTGCCCATCCGATGATGAATGCACCTGCGATCATGAGTGGCTTTGTCTGTCCGACTAACACTACTACCATTGTTGCAAGGCAGATTACAGGGTAAACAAGGATAAATCTAACATCCTTGATCTTTCTTGTTAAAAGAGCTGTTACGATAAGAGCTATCATGGTTCCTGCTGAGTAGTATGACTGCATAACTGACGGATCAGCCCAGCCTACGTTCTCTTTTGCAAAGTTCTGTGCACAGTTAAGCCATAACTGGAAGGTTCCGGTACATGTAAATCCAATGATAATCATTGCGATTGACTCAACAGAGAAATGTGTGTGCTTTAAGCTTGCGATAAGTCCTTCTTTCTTTCCCTCTGCCTTTGCATCGGTATCAGGAAGCGGGAAGAGCATTACCAATACTAAAAGTACAATGTAGATGATTCCGCATCCGAAGAACAATGTGTTGTATGATGTAAGTCCTGCTGCTGTTGTAGCAACTGTCATACCAAGTACGAATGGTAAAAGCATCTGTGCGATAGCATGAAGAATTTGATTCCCATTGTTGCAACGCCCGGTGCTTTGTAGATGATCTCTGATACTGCCGGGTAAATTCCTGTATCAAGGAATGAGTTTGCAATACCGCCAATGATAGCACAGATATATGCGATCTGGTATCCGCCATGTGTTCCTGCATTGAATGCAAGGGCAAGTCCGATCAGGTAGATAGCATAAGAGCCGCTTCCGATTGCTGTTGAGATACGGCGTCCAAGCTTATCTGATAAAGGTCCTGCAAACGGAAGTGCGATAAGACGTCCAAGGCCAAGGCTGCTGAAATAGCTGTGATAGCCATAACCTGTACTCCCCATGAAGCTGCGAGAGCCTCCTTGATGACTGCCTGTCCGAGGATAGAGCAGCCCACTCCGTGTATAAAGTAATTTAAGTAAAGGATCAATGCGCTAGGTAAATATTTTTTATTCATCAGTGTTCTCCTTAATTTCTGTGTCTGATTAATCATCATATCTGATGTTTAATACTTCCTTCATATGCTCGATTGGCATATCTTTTCCTGTCCAGAGCTTGAAGGCTGCTGCTCCCTGGAAAAGCATCATTCCAAGACCGTTCATTGTCTTGCAGCCCACCTCTTTTGCCATAGAACGCATCTTTGTCTCAAGTGGAGAGTAAGGTACGTCGATTACGATAAGCTCAGGACGGAAGAATGATTTGTCAGGTACTACAGACATTCCCTCGAGCGGCTTCATACCAACACCTGTTCCGTTTACGAAGATGTAGGAATCAGCCATCTCTTCTCTAAGCTTCTCCTTGTCATCAAGGTCGTAAAGAGTAGCCTTGCAGTCTGTCTTCTCGTTGATCTTTCTAACTGTCTCCTCAGCGTTTGCCCAGAACTTGTCATGGATGTTGAAGATTGAGATTTCCTTGACACCGTCAAGTGCTGCCTGAATCTCGATAGCTGTAGCAGCTCCGCCTGCTCCTGCGATTGTCATCTTCTTTCCGATAACATCGATGTCGTTATCCTTGAGCGCCTGCATGAAGCCGATACCGTCTGTGATGTGTCCTGTGAGTACTCCGTTCTCGTTTACTATTGTATTTACAGCTCCGCAAAGCTCTGCTGCAGGTGAAAGCTTGTCTAAGTACTGTCCTACAACTGTCTTGTTTGGCATTGATACATTAGAGCTACAAGCTTTAATGCTCTGATTCCCTTAACCGCATCCTCGAGAGTGTTGTTATCAACCTCAAATGCCAGATAAGCGTAGTCAAGTCCAAGATATGCAAATGCCTCATTGTGCATTGCCGGTGAGCTTGAATGTCTGATTGGGTAAGCCATAAGTCCGATGAGTTCTGTGTGTCCTGTGATTCTCTCTGCCATGATTAAATCTCCTTCATTTTTAAATGTGATAATATTGATTATTCGTATTTTACTTAGCTATGTTTTCAACGATGCCCACTTCGTTAAAAACTTAACAACCTTTGATAATGATATTATAACGCATTATTTTTGGTACTTCCAATGCTTATTTTGTTATTTTTTAATAGCATTACTGTACTAATCATGTTATAATATGCACAAATTTAGGCTATAATATTTGTAATTCATAGACTGTATCTATTATTTTACGGAGATTTATACATGACATTCAATCAATTAAGTTATTTTTACCAAGCGGCAGTTCTGGAACACTTCAATCAGGCTGCCGAAAAAATGAATATCACAGAGCCAAGCCTCAGCCGTTCGATAGCTGCTTTAGAGGACGAGCTTGGCGTCACTTTATTTGAAAAGAGAGGCAGGAATGTAATACTGACCAAGGCCGGGGAGATTTTTTTAGAACACGTGTCTACTATTCTGGACGATGTAAAGAGAGCCGAGAACAAAATGCACCAGATTGCAACCGACGGCGGACACATCGATATCGCCTACGTATCACCTCTTGCAAAGGTGTTTATCCCAACTATCGTGCGCTCTTTCCTCACCGAAAAGGAAAATAAAAATATCACGTTCAATTTCTTTCAGGACATCACCTCTGTGAATATTGAGGGATTAAAAAAAGGCAGGTATGACATAATTTTCGGTTCATACTCGCCAGATGAAAATGGTATTGATTTTGTTCCTATTATAAGGCAGGAAATAGTTGCCATACTGCCTCCCGGCCACCCACTGACACTTAAGGATACCATGGAAGCCACTGATTTCGCAGACTATCCTGTGCTCGGCTATGCCAGACACTCAGGCCTTGGCAAGTACACCAGAAGCTTTTTCAAGAAGCATGATGTATCACCCAACTTCATATGTGAGTCACCCGATGAGAACGGCATCGCCTCCCTCGTGGCGCAGGGCTTTGGCATTGCGCTTGTCGCAGATGTCGATGCAATTCACCGCGATGACATCTGCATACGCCACCTCGTTTCGCATGAGTCATTCTCACACACTGTATACATGGGCTACATGACAGGCAAATACCAGCTTCCGGCTATCAAGCGCTTCATAGAGTTTGTGCGGGAAAGCTGCAGCTAGGCAGTCTCCTCGATCACAAACCTGATAAATGCCTTCGCAACCGGTGATAAATATCTCTGCTTAAGCGTTGCCAGATACACCGCTCTCTCATAAGGAGGATTGTATATATCAAGCGTCTTTACAGAAAGTGACCGAAGTATTGGAATATCAGGCATCACAGCTATTCCAAAGCCCTGCGACACGAGACCAGCCATACTCGAATCCTCCTCCATCTCGAAGGCCACCTTCGGAAACTGTCCTATCTCCTCAAACATCTGGTCAATGACCGGACGCAGACCGCTGCCCTTTTCAAAATAAATCTGCGGATACTCTATTGTGTCGCGCAAATCCACACTGTCCTTTATGGAAAGCGGATGGTCCATGGGCACTGCAAGCACAAGCTTCTGATTCGCAATCTTCTTAAAATCTATATCCTGTTCTCCATCCTTATAAGAAGAAAAAACTATGTCATATTTGTCATCCTTTAGTCCATCTATAATCTCACCGGTTGTTCCAACCGTAAAATGAAATTCTATATCATAATCCGGGTATGCATTGAGAAATTTACGCACCAGCTTTGGCGCGAACTCACTTCCCATCGTATATATATATGCCAGATGTATGATTCCATGCCTGCTGCCATTGACCTCCTGAATGCGCTGCACACCCTCATTAAGCACCTTTAATGATTCCTCAACATACGGCAGAAACATCTTCCCATATCTGGTCAGCACGACATTCCTTCCCTTTTTCTCAAACAAACGCGTGCCAAGCTCCTGCTCTAGCTGTGAGATTGCATGGCTTAAAGACGGCTGCGTAATCGACAGCATCTGTGCCGCCCTCGTATAATGTTCTTCCTGCGCCAGTACCTTGAAGTACTGCAATTGACTCAGATTCATAGTACACCCCCTGTGTATTTAATATATTAATTTGCCGGATGTCCGCTTGCCATGCGCTGCACACCGGTGATATCTGCTCTCATAATTCCTTAGTCTAGTGGGAGTAAATGCCGCCTCAAACAGAGTTTATTAGGCGCGAAAAATCAAACGCGCTTTTTACTTTATTGGTATACTAAAGGCTGTGTTGCTTGAACGAGTATTTTCCGCGCCACTTTTGCTTGAGGCGGCATATAACTCCCACACGACACGTCATAAATCGAGCATATACCACCGGTGTGCAGCGCAGGGCAAGCGGACATCCGGCAAATGCTCACAACAAAGTCTAGAAATAATATACACCATTGATAGACAAAAACTATAGATTTCGTATAAAAGATGCATTGGACATTTATACATTTTTGCTGTACCTTGAATGTAACAAGAGCGCATTGCACTTTTTGATTGTTAAAAAAATCACATACTTTGTATATCGCAGCCTTTGATAACAAATATTGACAATCAGTTTAATGAAACAAAACTATAATGTAATGAGAGCAATTTACACTACCGCGTGCCCACCCGGTTAGCAGATTAAGGAGAAAAAATACTATGAAAAACAAATATCCACATATTTTTGAGCCAATTACAGTACGCAGAATGACAGTAAAGAACCGTATCGTCATGACTCCAATGGGAACTAACTACGGTGAGCAGAACGGAGAAATGAGCTTTCTCCACATCAACTACTATGAGCAGAGAGCAAAGGGCGGCACTGGTCTCATCATCGTTGAGAATGCAAGCGTCGACTCTCCGCAGGGTTCAAACGGAACTACACAGCTTCGTATTGATTTGGACAACTACATCCCAAGACTTTTCAAGCTCTGCGAGAGTGTTCACAAGCATGGTGCATGTATCGCAATACAGTTAAATCACGCCGGTGCTTCTGCAATGAGCTCACGTATCGGAATGCAGCCTGTATCAGCATCAGACATACCTTCAAAGGCAGGCGGGGAAATCCCAAGACCTCTCGAGAAGGATGAAATCATGCATATCGTAAAGAAATACGGTGAGGCAGCCAAGCGTGCCCAGATCTGTGGCTTCGACGCTGTTGAAATCCATGCAGGACACTCTTACCTTATCAGTCAGTTCCTTTCACCTATCACAAACAAGAGAACTGACGAGTTCGGCGGCTCAGCCGAGAACCGTGCAAGATTTGCAAAGCTGGTTATCGAGGAGGTTCGTAAGCAGGTTGGACCTTTCTTCCCTATCTTCGTCCGTATCAGTGCAGACGAGCTCATGGAGGGTGGAAACACACTTGAGGATACACTTGAGTACTTAAAGTATTTTGAGAAGGAAGTAGATGTATTCGACGTATCATGCGGTCTCAACGGCTCTATCCAGTACCAGATTGATGCAAACTACTTACCTGACGGATGGCGCTCATTCATGGCAAAGGCTGTAAAAGAGAAATACAACAAGCCATGTATCACAGTAGGAAATATCCGTGACCCACAGGTAGCCGAGGATATCCTTGCAGGAGGCGATGCTGATTTCATCGGTATGGGCCGTGGACTTATCGCAGACCCTGAGTGGGTTAATAAGGTAGAGTTCGGAAATGTGTGCGATATCAGAAAATGTATCTCATGTAACATCGGATGCGCCGGACACAGAATCGGTCTCAACCAGCCAATCCGCTGTACAGTAAACCCTGCCGTAAACAGCGGTGAGGATTACATGAAGACAAAGGTAAACAAGCCTTGCAACGTGGTTGTAATCGGTGGTGGTACTGCCGGTCTTGAGGCAGCCTGCACAGCAGCAGAGGTTGGATGTACAACCTTCCTCATTGAGAAGAAGGCTGAGCTTGGCGGACTTGCATCAGTTATCTCCAAGATTCCTGACAAGAAGCGTCTTGCAGACTTCCCTAACTACATGATTCACCGTGCAAGCAAGCTTCACAACCTGTTTGTTTTCAAAAATACATCAGCAACAGTTGATATGGTAAAGGCTTTAAACCCTGATATCATTGTAAACGCAACAGGCTCTGTACCTACTCTCCCACCTATCACAGGTCTTCACGATCTCGTTGACAAGGATGGCACAAATGTTGCAACAGTCCTTAAGATGATTGAGCGCATCAATGAGTATCCTGAGGATATGAAGGGACAGAAAATCGCCATCATCGGCGGTGGTGCCGTAGGTCTTGACGTTATGGAATTCTTCACAGAAAGAGGCGCAGAGGTAACAATGGTTGAGATGCTTCCAATGATTGGAAACGGACTTGACCCTGTCACAAAGTGTGACACAAACGCAAAAATGGCAAAATACGGTGTAAAACAGATGACCAACACTGCTCTGCAGGAGGTTAAGAATGACCGTTTCATCGTAAAGAATCCAGAGGGTGAGATTGAGGAAATCCCATTTGATTACGGATTCATCTGCCTTGGTATGAGAGCCAACACACCTGTTCTTTCAGAGATTGATGAGGCTTTCCGTGATACCAATGTTGAAATCGTAAATATCGGAGACAGCAAGCGTGCCCGCAGAATCATTGAGGGTACAGAGGAAGGTAGAAATATCTTAAACGTGCTTGCCCGTCACGATTATTTATAAATTCTCCTTTAAAATAATAAACCTATAAAATCGAGTAGGAGGCGGTGACTAACCGCCGTCCTCTCACAGCACCGTACGTACCGTTCGGTATACGGCGCTTTCAATAGTTGACGTGCACAGACTGATAGGCTGTGGCTAAATCGTAAAAGCCACTG
>ENA-OUNI01000418-OUNI01000418.1-human-gut-metagenome-genome-assembly--contig:-NODE-418-length-19713-cov-3.551670_pt1 | contig 19713 bp, 23 predicted proteins | sample MGYA00242499_ERZ504580 | MGnify/ENA primary metagenome ERZ504580 (study PRJEB26092, sample SAMD00036315) | human gut metagenome | host: Homo sapiens | study: EMG produced TPA metagenomics assembly of... | reverse complement strand
CATCGTCTCTACTACCATTTGCTTGAATTCCGGTGTGTAGCGTTTGTTCGGTATTCCTTTTGGCATAATAAAGCACCCCACTTGTTATCCAGTATACCATACTGTCTAACAATTGGGGTGCAGGTCAAAAATTCCGTGCGGGGTTCTTTTTATCCGCTCCCTTTTAATCCTGATCAAACAGCTCTGTGGAGAGGTAACGCTCCCCCGTATCTGGCAACAACACAACGATTGTCTTGCCTGCATTCTCCGGTCGTTTGGCGAGCACTTCTGCGGCATGCAGCGCTGCGCCCGACGAGATTCCAACCAACAAGCCTTCCGTTTGGGAGGCCAGGCGGGCGGCGGAAAAGGCGTCGTCATTTTCAACCGTAATAATTTCATCATAAATCTCCGTATTGAGCACCTCTGGCACAAAGCCCGCGCCAATACCCTGAATTTTATGCGGCCCCGGCTTTCCGCCGGAGAGCACTGGCGAAGCGGCGGGCTCCACGGCGACAACGCGCGTTTCCGGATCATGCGCTTTGAGCACCTCGCCGATGCCGGTAATCGTGCCGCCTGTACCAATGGCGGAAACGAAATAATCCACCTTCCCATCCATATCGCGCAAAATTTCCTGCGCTGTCGTGCGCCTGTGCGCTTCAGCGTTAGCAGGGTTAGTAAACTGGCCGGGAATATAGGAATTGGGATGTTCCTCCCGAAGCTCCTTTGCCCTGTCGATCGCGCCCTGCATCCCCTTCGCTGCTGGCGTCAGCACAAGCTCCGCGCCCAGCGCTTTTAAAAGGCTCCGACGCTCCCGGCTCATGCTCTCCGGCATGGTAAGGATAAGCCGATAACCCTTAATCGCAGCGGTATAGGCAAGGCCGATGCCTGTGTTGCCACTGGTCGGCTCAATAATCAGGGTATCCCTGTTGATCAACCCCTTTTCCTCTGCATCTGCAATCAAGGCATAGCCACGCGGTCTTTCACGCTGCCCAAGGGGTTAAAGCTCTCCACCTTCGCAAGGATGCGGGCGTTCAACCCCTCCGTTGAGCAAAGCGGCTCAGCTGCACAAGCGGAGTATTTCCAATCAATTCCAACAGGTTTTGGGCGATCTTTGCCATATCAAAAGCCATCCTTTCCAGTTTTCTAGTTTCAAATCATTCAATGCGGCAGGCTTCGTGCTCCTCCGGATCCTCCAGCTTGCCCACAATCGGCTCTGGATCAATTCCCTGCCTACTATAATAATCCGCAATCGCGGCTTTGATCGCCTGCTCGGCTAAAACGGAACAGTGAATCTTGACCGCCGGCAGGCCGTCCAGCGCCTCTACAACCGCCTGATTGGTGAGCTTCAGCGCATCCGAAAGCGGCCGGCCCTTGATCATATCCGTGGCGATGGAGCTGGTCGCAATTGCGGAAGCGCATCCGTAGGTATTAAATTTAACATCCTCAATCACGCCGTTTTTCACCTTCAAATACATTTTCATGATATCGCCGCATTTTGCATTGCCCACTTCGCCGACACCGTTCGCATCCTCCAGCTTGCCGACATTGTGCGGATGTGTAAAATGCTCGATGACCTTTTCACTATATTGCATACGCCAAACCATCCTTTCTAAGAATCAGCACTTTATCTCGCCATTTTTAATACGCTCCCAAAGCGGGGACATTTCCCGCAGCCGGTCGATAACCGGCGGCAGCTTTTCTAATATATAGTCCACATCTTCCACTGTATGATTCTCATCGAGTGTCAGCCGCAACGAACCGTGTGCGATTTCATGTGGCAAACCAATTGAGAGCAACACATGGCTCGGGTCCAGGGAACCGGACGTACAGGCCGAGCCCGATGAGCCGCTGATGCCCTGAAAATCGAGCAGAAGCAGCAAGCTTTCCCCCTCAACGCCCTCAAAGCAAAAGCTTGCATTGCCGGGCAGCCGTTTTTCCCGGTCGCCGTTGAGGCGTGAACGCTCAATCTTCAGCGCGCCGTCAATCAGCCGATCGCGCAGGGAGCAACGTAACGCATGCGCTCCTCCATCCCCTCCCGCATCAGGGAGGCGGCCTTTCCAAGCGCCACGATGCCGGCCACGTTTTCCGTCCCGGCCCGACGGCCGCGCTCCTGCGCCCCTCCGTCAATGAGGTTCGGGAAGCGCAGCCCCTTGCGGCAATACAGCGCCCCTACACCCTTTGGTGCATGGAGCTTATGCCGGATAGGGAGAGCAGGTCAATCTGCTCCGCCTTGACATCCACCGGCACATGGCCTGCAGCCTGCACCGCATCCGTATGGAACGGAATGCCGCGGGCCCGGCACAGCGCCCCAATCTCGCAATCGGCTGGATGGTGCCGATCTCATTATTAGCATACATAATGGTTACGAGCGCGGTATCCTCCCGCAGGGCGGCGGCAACCTCTTCGATGCGTACAATTCCGTTCTCATGCACATCGAGGAACGTTGCTTCAAAGCCTTCCCTTTGGAGCCGCTCGACGGTGTGGAGCACCGCGTGATGCTCAAATTTTGTGGTGACAATATGACGCTTCCCCTTTTTCGCCTGCATCTCCGCCAGCCCGCGGATGGCCCAATTATCCGCCTCCGAGCCACCGGAAGTAAAATAGATTTCTTCCGGATGGGCGCCCAAAAGCGCCGCGACCTGCCCGCGCGCGGTTTCCACAGCGTTATGCGCCGTCTGCCCCAACATATAGAGGCTGGAAGGATTTCCAAAATGCTCTGTCAGATAAGGGAGCATCGCCTCCACCACCTGTGGAGAAACGGCGGTGGTCGCCGCATTATCTGCATAAACGTAGCGTTTTGCTGAATCTTTCATGTTGTAACTGCTCCTTCCTGCTGCAATTCCAGCTTATCACGATAGCGCCGCACAAGCTCCGCGAGCGTAATATGATCCACCACACCGTTAACCGCATCGCGAATCTGCGCCCAAACCTCCCATGTGACGCACTGCTCCGCACGCGGGCAAGGGCCTGACCCCGACTGGCCCTGCGCCACGCAGTCCACCGGCGCCAGATCGCCTTCCAGCGCCCGCAGGATCATGCCCACCGTATAGTCCTCCGGATCGCGAGTGAGAGTATAGCCCCCCTGCGCGCCGCGCGTGCTGCGCAACAATCCCGATCGGCTGAGCACGGTGAAAATCTGTTCCAAATATTTCTCGCTGATTTCCTGCCGCCCTGCAATCTCCTTGATAGAAACACATCGCCCATTGGAATGAATGGCAATATCAATCATCACACGCAGGGCATAACGGCCTTTTGTTGATATTTTCATGGAGCGCCTTCCTCCTCTTTTACGGATTATGGGCACAGTATAGCACACTTTTTAATTCATATCAATCCCATATGAATATAATGATTTAATTTTTTTAATCCGTCCGATTAATCGGCTAATACTGATAAAACGGCGGCCAGCGGAATGTTTCCGCCAACCGTCGCCCCTGGATAGCCCGCATGTCCCTCATGCAGGTTATTGTGCGTTCTCCCCTCCAAAAATCTTGCGGTAACGTTCCTCGTCATAGCCGCAGGCCTCACGCATCACCTCTTCCAGTGTTTTCCCCTCCGCACGGATTTCATCAATCAGGCAATCGCGCTTTATTTTGCCGTTTTTTAAAATGACGGCGCGATCAATGAAATTATCGATCTCATTGATTAGGTGCGTTGCAAGCAAGATCGTCTCCCCATCAAGGAGACTGTCGCCCATCAGCCGCAAAAAATCACGCCGTGTAAACACGTCGTTGCCGAGAAACGGCTCGTCGAGGAGTAGATAGCGGCATCCCTTGGAGAAGCCGATTGAAATTTCAAGCTTTGCCTTCTGCCGGTGGAAAAAGTGCGTGCTTTTTTCCTTTTGGGCAATTCAAAATATTCGAGCAGTTTCAAATAGCGCTCCCGGTTGAAGCGGTCGTAGTAATCCTCTAAAAAATCTGCATGTTCCACAGGCGTCATAAAGGGAAAAAACGTGCCCTGTTCTGTCATAAAAGCAACTTGGCCTGCCGCCTTGAGCGAGGGCGTTGCGTCAATCGTCACCTTTCCCCGCGTTGGCTCCATCAGGCCCGCCACAATTTTTAAAAGCGTGGTTTTGCCCGCTGCGTTTTCACCGAGGAGCCCAACAACTTCACCCTCCTCAACCTGTAAATGGATTCCATCGAGTGCCCAGGCATGCGTGCCCGGGAATTGCTTGCAAAGCCCTTCAATCTGAATCAACCTGTTCTCCCCCTTTCTGTAATTGCAGCGCTTCATATCGCCTGATATTCGGCGTTTCACATCGCAAATCCTCTTGCTGGCCGGATTGGATCGCGCAGGAAAACACCTTTTGCCCATCCTGATAGGCAATCAAATAGGGGCGCGGCACCGGCCCGCTCGATTGCGTGAACTTTGGCTGCTCCATCAGCGTGAAAAGGTAGAGCGTTCCTCCAGCATAATGGAGGTCGGCAAAGCCGGTACAGAAATCGCCTGCCTCGCCTCGAGAAACCGTATCCTCCACTTGCTCTACGATCGCTCCCTCCACCAGATCAACCGCAATCGCCTCACAGATTACCTCTTCTCCACTAGTGTGCATGTCCGCCAGCAACATTATATTCTCCTTTACCGTGTAAACGTGTATTCCTCCCAGCCCGGTATGGAAATGGTGTGCGTCGCTTGCCAGGTACGCGGATCGATCAGTTGAACCGTCAGCTTGCCCTCCTGCCGAAGGAACAGCGCCAGTTGCTCCCCGCAGGCCTCCAATGAAACGATCTCGACCTTTCCATTCTGCAAATCAATGGGGAAAAGATTCTTCTTATGAATGGTTACAGCTTCCCCTGAAGAAGAGTCGGGCACATCTGTCATATCATAAATTCCACCTGTCCCGCGGCAGTTTTCGTCCGTCAGCGTCACCGTGTAACGGATGCCGTCCAGCTGCACCGTATCCCAAGGCTGAAACCCTCCCGACCTTGACATCAACCCTTTCTTTCCATTCTGATCCGCGTAATATAATTGCATTAATGTTTTATGGTAAACGATCTGTGTCTGAATACGGAAATCAGAATGAAATCCATCTTCCAGGAAAAGGGTAAACTGATCCGCCGTTTCGCTTATCGTCGAGGTGTCGGCTTGATTCACGGAGCCATCCGGGTTTTTGATCTCCTCCCCCGCATTGTAAAATTGAACCTTTGTTTCTGTGCCGGGCAGCGGCTCATAATCATAGCCCACCACATGGCTTTTTCCCTTACTTCGTCCATAAGCGCCTGGGGTAAAATCCGTTGCGTCAGCTCCCGCCCTTGGGAGGCAAAGGATATGCGTTGAAAGGAATCCGTTAGCACCCCTGTGATCCGGATATCCTCCAGCACAGATGCATCGCCCTCCTGCTCCACAAACGCAAAGCCCTCGTGATCGCTCTGGGCAAACAAAACCGCGCCGCTGCACACAAATACCGCTGCGATCACCGTAAGAATGCCGACCAGCGCCGCCATCCGAAGCGATCTTCTTCGATGCGTCATTTCGATCCCTCCATCTTAATCCAAAAGGCTTTTCCGGCAGAGCCGGTAAGCCATCCCAAGCATCCACACGGTACAGGCCGCCATATAGGCAACCTCAAACGCCAAAAAGATACAAGCGCTGATATCCCACTGCCCCAGGCTGCTTTCCCCCATTGAGGTTGCGGCGAAGAGGCTCGCCCAGGCGGCGGCAGCGGTATGGCCGCCCACCAGCGCCGCCCATAAAATGAAAGGGCGAGATAAACACAAGAGGCAACAGGCAGCAGGAGGAAAGAAGCCGACAGCAGCACAAAAAACAGATGGCGCGGATAAAACATTTGCAGAAACGGCGTGCGCACAAAAGTGAGATACAAATCATTTGCCGGAGGGGCCCAAGGGGAATCCGGCAGCAGCACCGAAAAACCCAGCTTGCTGTTCCCACCCTCGCACCCGGCAGGTTGTAGAGCGCCGTTTCCCAGTGATACACTCCGTAGCTTACATACACCGCCACAATCTGCACCGCCCAAAGCAGCAGGAACGCCCAAAGCACCGCCAGGAGCATGCTCCCAGCCAGGCCTTCTGCGCCCGTTGGAAGGCTCCGCAGGTGTAAACGCCTTTCGTGCCGCCCATCGTAAACCGCATAAAATAGAGCAGAATGCCAGAAAAGGCAACAGCGTACGCCACATAAAACATTACGGGCAGAATGGGCTTCCACCAAATCGCCTGAAAGCTTAGCAAAGCCCCCATTCTGCACGACTGCACGAACATCCGGCTGGACACGAGCACTTCGCCCGTCAGCAGCAGCGCATACAGGGGAAACAAAAATTTGCCCATTTGAAAAAAGTGATGAGTGGCCAGCCGGATCATTTTATTTCTCTGTTGCATCTCTTACCTTCCTCCTTCTGCCGGCTGTAAATACAGCTCGCTATAGCGCCTTGCCTCCGGCGCTTTGACGCGTGCATCCTCCTGTTGGCCGGATTGAATCATGCATGCAAAAATTTGCTCCCCCTCCCGGTATACCGAAAGAACGGGCAAGTCTACCGTCCAACCGGAAGGCTGCTGATTCTGCGCCTTCCCCGCAGGGTTATCCGGTGGAGTCATGAAGGAGATCAGGTAAAGCGTATCATCGATATACAGAGCATCCATCACACCCATCTGGGCGAGAGGAGAGCTATCCTGAAACTGCTTGACGACTGCGCCGCTTTCCAGATTGACGATATCGATCTGCCGCAGCGTTGTATTTTCACCCGAGGATTCCACATCCGCCTGCACTTCCGGTTCTAAAAAACGGACGAGCACGGCATATTCCCCTTTTGCAAAAAAGCCGCCGGGCGCATCGGTTCCCCCCAACCAAGCAGCGCCACGATATGTTCTGTTTCCCATGTTTGCGGGTTGACAATGCGCATGGTCATTCGGCCATTCACAGATATGAAAACCGCCAGGTTCTCTCCGCATGATTCCATAGAGAGAATCTCATTTTTTCCTCCGTCCAGCTCGATAGGATACAGGTTTTCCTGCTCCACCATCGCGGGTGATTCCTCACCCGACAGCGGCAGGTTCACAAAGTCAGTCACGTCATAGATCCCCCCTGTGCCGCGGCAATCGGCATCCGTTGCCGTAATCGCATACCATCGGTTGTTCATCTGCACCAGATTGTGCGAAGATACCTCGAGCACGCTTCCAACCGGAATCGATGGATTAGTGCCTGTTTCCTTTTTCCCATCCAGCAGTACATACTGCATGGAAACCTCCCGATGATAGCTTACCTGTGTTTTTACACGATAGGAATGATAGCCGGCGGGCATAGCATTCCCTGTTAGGCAAAGCAGAAAGGCATCGGCAGTTTCTGTAAGGATCGTCTGCTGCTCAGTAGAGGTAGCAGAGCCATCTGGATTGTAGCGCCATGCCTTATCGACAACAGATTTTTCCCGCGTCACGTTTGCTTCGGGCAGCGGCTCAAAATAATAGCATACCGGATGCCAGTCTTTCGCCCTAAATAAGTCCTGAAACATTGTCTGCCGCAACGCGCGATGTTCAAAATTCATCCCATGAGAGGAAAAGGATACGCGATGGAAGGAATCTTTCAGTACACCTGTCACACGAATGCGTGCCAGCACCGAGGCGTCCCCCTTCTGGTCTGCAAAGATGAACCCTTCCTGATTGCGCTGGAGAAATAGAAAGCCGCTGCTGGCAAAGATTACACACATAGCCGTGGCAACCAGTCCGGCCCAAATCGCCGTACGCTTTTTCATTTTCATGTTCATTCCTTCCCTGCGCCAGGCCGCGGCTTTGCACGGCTTTGGCGCAGCCAAAATTAATCTTTCAACCTTATCCCAGCCTGCTTCTGCCAGCGCGCCGCCATGCCAGCCCAAGCATCAAAAGCATGCCAAGCAGCGTCAAAACAAGGGATATACCTATTGCGAAAAGCTGTTCATAACCTTGATGCTGCAACGCCGCCTGCCCTTCCACCAGCCCGATGAGAAAAGCGCCCCAGCAAAATAGAACCGGCAGCAGCGCCCGCGCCCGCCGCTCACACAAGGCAAGCACCGAGTAAGCCCCTGAAATAGGCGGCAAAACCACCATGAACGCCGCAAGCGCCAAAAAAACAGGGTGACGCGGATAAAACAGCTGTAAAAACGGGGTTCGGATAAAGGCGAGATATAGATCATTTGCCGGAGGCAGCCACTCTCGATCCGGCACAATAACAGAAAACCCTATCCTGCTCATCCATCTACGTTGCCCGGCAGGTTATAAAGCAGCACCTCCATGCGGTATAACCCATACCCCAAATAAATCGCCAAAAGCTGCGCCGCCCAAAGCAAAATCATGGCCGAAAGCATGGCGATAAACATGCTCCACAGGAGGCCCGACGCCCCCATCGGAAGGCTGCGCAGGGTATAAACGCCCTTACCATCCATGAAATAGCGCAAAAAATAAAACAGCATCCCTGCAACAAGGGCTCCGTATGCCGCATAGAAAATAATCGGTGCGGCCGCAACACTGACAATCGTTTGGAAACTGACCGGATCTTGTATTTGGCACCGGCGTATAAACATGCTGCCAATCAAAATCAGATCGGCCGCTATGAGCAAAATAAAAATTGCTAACAACAGCCTACTGATTTGTGTAAAATAATAAGCTGCCAACCGCAAGGTTTTTTTCGATTATCCATCTGGATATGATCACCCTTTCTCCTTCTCAAGCTGCAAACGCCCATTTTCTTCCGCCATCCTAACCGTTTCTTGTGTACTATACGCCTAATACATAAGTGGCAAAAAAGAAGCTACTCCTCCATTTCTCAGTCAGCAGTGCGATGGACTGTTGAAAAGAGAGGCCCAATGCTTTCACGTTGGATAAAAATGTTTGCACGGCTTCTTCCTTGAGTGTTTCCAACAGCTCGGCACGCATCTCAGGCGTTACGGAAATCACGCTGCCCGCGTTGCCATCCGTATGCATTATCCCCTCCTCTTCTAAGGCTTTGTAGGCCTTTTGAGCCGTGTTGGGATTAATGCCGAGCAGAACTGCTAACTCGCGCCGGAGGGCAGGGCATCCCCGTCCCGCAGCACACCGCGGCAAATTTGTAGATGCACATACCGCACCAGCTGTAAATACACCGGATCTCGCGTATTCAGGATCAAATCTGAAAAAACCCGCATTCGATCACCGCCTTTATGCGTATTATATGCGTAATACACTAAAAAGTCAACAACATTTTATTTTTGAAGAGCAAAAAATTTGACAATCTTTCCGTAACCATGATAAAATCATGAAGAAAAGACGCTCATCGCCAACTTTTTTTGATTAAATAAGGGAAGTTGAAAGGATGGATGATTTCTATGAATCGATCAGGCAGCCGTTATTCTATTCTTACCTCCTGCCTGGCAACGCTGCTAGCCTGTGTGCTGCTCTCCACCGGAGCGGCTGTTCCGCCGAGCGTCGCAGCGCCTGTCCACAGCATGGAGGACGCAGCCGTATTGCCACAGCAGGCAGCGGCCCCGTCACAGGCCGCTTCACTGGCAGGGCAAACCGCCAAGCACACCCCCGCTGCACCTGAGGCAGCAAATCCAAAGCAGGCGCCTAAGGCCAGCGTCGCCTCCCCGGTGAAAGCAGCGGCAGCGGATACCACATCTGCAACAGCAACTCCATCCGGCCCGAAAGCCGTTGCACAGGAAGCCTCCAGCCCGCCCGCACAAACAGAAGGGGGACAAGAGCTGCCCACCTTTACGCCCGCCTCGGCAGAATTTGTGCGCAGCGTTTTGACCGCTGTGCTCACCCAAATCCTGACCGGCAGGCGGATCGCGACGCTGTAATCACTGCCATTGAGCGGCTGCCGATGCCGCAGGAGCAGGCCGTCTCCTTGGCCGCCGCTCTGCTGGACGGTCAAAAGGGCAGCAGCACCATCGATATTATCAAGGGCCTGATAGGCGCAGTAGGCGACGGCATCCACCAAATCGATATCACGCTGGGCAGCACGCCCTACCCCGGTGTTTATGAGTTCCTCGGAGATTATATAAAGGATGACGGCACAAGCGTGCATGTATCCTCCGGCGTTTATTACGACGAAGCGACCGGCCTCGTCTACGGCAAAGACGGCGCCGGTATGTTTGCCATCGGCTTTGATTACGATGCCGGGCAGTATCTTGTAATCGGCGCAACAGAAGCCTGGCAGAGGCAGTTTGGTTTCTGCCGCTTGTATGACACGTTATCTCCGCTCGTCTTGATGGATTACGACACCGTCCGCATCAAATTCCAATATGGGGAGATGGACTGGATGGTTCAGCTCTGGAAAGGGAACTACGCCATCACCAACGGCGGTGAAATCGGAATATATCACAAACCAACCAACCGATTGATCGAATTTTATGACTGCGCAGAGAATAGCGAACTGCCGCAGATGGCAATGACGCTGCGCAGAGGCGATCAAATCCTCTTCACCCGCGGGCTTCAGCCGCATTGGTGGATGACGGGCTTTCAGTTAGGCACCCTTTACAAGCCAGCCCAACTTACGCTTGATGGGCAGCTTATTTTTGAAGATCCCGCCATGCGGGATGCATTTGTAAAAGCCTTCCGCCAGCAGGTTTGCCCGCTCACCTCTTCCATCCAAGTGGAAGGGAATCTCATCTCTTTCTCCTGGAAATAAAGGCCAGCGCCTAGCCAGTGGACTTCTGCTTCCCGTGAGCGGTGCGCATCCCTTTGAGCCGTGTAATCACGGTCGCTTTGGTTCGTTACCCGCCCCGCTTCGCCATAAAATGGAACAAGTCAAAACCGGGCGTGTGGGAAAGCCCACACCGCCCGGTCAGTTTAGGGAGAATCAAGCATCCTCAGCCATGCACACTCTCCGCGGCCGCTGCACCAATCCCGCCTTTTGCAGCGCCGCTACCAGAAGGGGAACCGCCACAAGTTGGATCACAATGCCAGGCAAAGCCGTGACGAACGCTGAGGTTAAAAAAACGGTAAATCCATAGGGCTTGCCTGCAATGCCGAGCAGCACAGCGTTTGCAATGCCGGATACCGCGCGCCCCCCCAGCATCGCGCCAATCAGGGAGAGATAGAGGTTTCCCCTCAGCTTTCGGTAAAACAGCCCGGTCAACACGCCATATGCGCATAGTTCCAGCATCATGGCTGGCAGTTGGGAAGGCAGGCGGCATTCCCGTCAGCAGGGAGGAAAGCAGCGGGCCAATCAAGCCGCAGGCCGCTCCAAATGGCCAGCCGCACAGCAAACCGCACAGCAGCACAGGAATGTGCATCGGCAGGAAGGTAGCACCCGCTCCGATTGCATGGAATGCCATTGGAAGCACAATGCATAGGGCGATGCAGAAGGCGGTTAGCACCAAATTCTTGGTATGGGATTGCTTCATTTGTCACATCTTCCTTTCATACGATAAGCGAGCAAAAAAGCGCCAATCAGGCTCCCTCCGCTTCTGCGAGGGTCACGGCCTGGTTGCGCTTTTCATTTGCAGCGATCGTTCCGTTTGATTGTTCGCCCCTGCTTCTGCCGGCTGCCGCTCTTCTGAGCGGTATTTCTGATGTTTTATTATAGCAGAACCGGCCCATCCCGTCAACGCCGTTCCGCTTTCTGACGCGCCATTTCTTCCTGCTTTCTCAGGATGCGCTCATAGCCCTCGCGGGGCAGGTTCGTATCCAGGCAAAGCTTTTCCATCGGGCACATACCAGTGTGCGTTCGATTGACGATGTATGGCACACGTTCCCCTTCGTGAAAGGGAACGCACCGTTCACCAAGACATACCGCCGCATGCTCGCTGATGACATCCGCATACACTTCCTTCACGCCTGCGTAGAGCATCAAAAGCGCCGCCGCCTTGCCTATCACGCGATCCGCAATGGATGCGCCGCGCAGCAATTCCGGATCCTTTCGCAGCCATTCGGTCAGCGGTGAAACGCCGGAGAGGGAGGATTCTAAAACTCGCCCATCCGCTGTCAGGAGCACACAGTAGAATGATGCTTATGCAGCGCATCCTTCACCGCTCCAGTGTCTCTGTCATATTTTTAGCCCTCCTCTGCTCCGCCGGATATAAGCCCTTCAGCGGAGCTGTCATATGCATTCAAGTTTGATAAACAGCGGTAGATGGACGCCCCGTTTTCCGGCATAGACTCCCCGTTCTGCCGTGGAAGAATCCCGTAAAGCAGCATGTGCACCACTTGATCAAACACAGCCAGACTATGCTCGGCCACCGACGTCATGTCCTTTTCCGGATCCCAATTCGGATAGCCTACATGCAGGTGGATAAAATAGCTGGCAATGTGGAACGCCCGCAAAGCTAGGCCTTGATCCATTGGCACAACACTTTGGGCGCTGTGTTCTAAAATCTCCTGCAATTTTCTTAAATTATCCTGCTCGAACCGCTCACGGACTTGCCCCATCTTTGCCTGAAAAAATTCCGACGGCCTGCGTACAGAAGGGGAACCCATCAGAAGCGGACGGTACGGATGCTCTGTAAAATACTGCTGGCGATGCTGAAAATAATCATGAAAATTTTGCGACAGCGACTTGGAAGGGTCCGGTGCATACGCCTCCATATAGACTACCATCCCATCGTAGCACAATTGAACAGCGGCAAAAAAAATATCCTCTTTATTTTGAAAATGGTGAAAGAGGCGGCCCTTTGAAATCTCATTTTCCGTACAAATTCGGTTGATTGACGCATCCGCATAGCCATGCCGGCTAAACTCCCGGATGGCGCCTTCCAAAATCAGCTCCCTGCTGATCCGCGTACGCTCTTCCTGTGTCATTGCAAGTCTCCTCCCGCTGGGCGGAATGATAGAGTCTGTTTTGTTTATCATAATCATTTTTGATGTCTTTGTCAAACAGAAAAGCAAACCTATTTAGATCATAAAACAGACCATATATATTTTAAAAAAATGTAAAATAGACATTGTGCCTAAAATATAATCAACATTTTTTTGCAAAATTACGCATTGAAAAATCAATTTTAACATGATATGATGAATTCATCCTAAAAAGTTTTGTATTTAAAACAGACCTATATTATTTTAAAAACAGACTTTTATGGATTTTACACCAAGAGGAAGAAAAGGAGTGTACCATTTACCCGATCTCACATTTTGAAAGGAGTGCTCATTACCAACGATGAAAACTATCAAAATTTCAATCAGCATTCTCCTGATCTTGACGATCCTACTCTCCTGCTTGACGGCCGCATTTGCCGCAGGCAACAGTGTAGACCCTATCGCGCTGTTGGAGGCAGCCGGGCAGGGCCGCACCGAAAGCGCGCAAGCCCCGGCTGCAAAGAGTGCGGCCTCTGTGGCTGCGGCAGAAGCTGTGCAGGCCCTGCTGGCAAACAAAACCAACATCAATGCTGCTCCACCCACAGATGCAGCAAAACTGGAGGCCTACCGCACAAAGCTCGCCCTCTATGAAAAAGCCCTCTCCGCCTATAAGGCGCTGACGCAAGAGGAAAAGGACGCCTTCCCAGTTGAGGATGCGTTGAAGCTCCTGGCAGCAATTGATGGCCGGGAATCTTATTTGATCAAAGAAGAAAATCCTTCTCTAGCATATGTGGAACAGCACAAGGCTGCCTATGAAAAGTTGGATGATCTGATCGGGCCTCATACGGTGCGCACAAAGGCATACGAGGCCATGAAACCACTGATGACTCCTTTTGAGGGTACGCAAAAGCTGAACGCTAACACGGATTTTGCGAAAAAACCCGCGGCAAAGCCTCTCTTTGAGGCCTATTTACAAAATTATAAAAATGCCGATCCGCTCACTCGGAAGTATATGGATGGCATTTCCGCCTTCTCAGAGAGCTATGGTAACCCCACAATTGGCGGGAAGCTGACCGACCTGATCAAAATGATGGGCAATTACGCGCTTGCGGCAAACCCCTTCACAGAGCAGCCGCCAGCTTCCGCCGGCAGCGCGCCGAACGCGAACAACTTCCCGGGCGGTGCAAGCGACCCGGAATACATCACAGCCCTTAACGAATGGCTCCCGAAAAAACTGATCGAGGTTTCCTTTACGCAGCGCCAGAAAAACCATACATACAATCAATCTTTCGCGGCAATGAAGCAGGCCGCCGCTTTTGCTCCTGAATATGCCTCCATACTCAATACGGCAATCCAGATGCGCGAAGGCTACATCGCCTTTTTGGAAACCGGAGCTACCGACCAGGCCGCTGCCGCCGTTGCTCTCTATGACGCAATTCAAGATGCATATCTTCTGGCGGTTTATAAGAGCCTGGGCTCCATCTACGCTTACTATGAGATTTATCTCAACTCCAAAGGGAACAATTATAACTACAGCAATCTGACAACCAGACAGCTCTATCAAAAATGCTTGGACGCCATGGAACAAATGGAGGTCGTCCGCTCATTTGAAGCATACATTGCCAACATAGATCTCAGCACCGTTAACAACGGCGTGATTGAACAAGCACAGGCGGAATACAAAAAGATTCCAGCCAACCTTACCGATAAAATCTCAAAAGAAGCCATGGAGAAATATCGGGCAATCCTCGCCCTCTATGACCCCGTTAAGCCGCTCATCCCGTCCCAAAATCAATTTGAGGGGGAAATTGCTTCCTTCAACCCCACCACGGTCAACGCCACAAAATTCCCCTGTGCACGCAAGGCAATCGAATACACGATTCTAAACACAGATCGTCTCCTTGGCGACGTGCTACAAATGGCGCTTGCCTACAGCGCAAACGGCACGCTCAAAGGCTATCAGAACTATAGCATTCTGAGCAACTCCTCCATGTCCACGCTGCTCTCTCTTTATGATATGCTTGCCAAGATGGAGCTCAGTGTGAGCGGCATAAATATTGCTGAGGTTCTCGCAAGTGAACTTGCACCGTCTAAAATCGCCGGATGGCTCAGCGAGGATTCCTTCGCAGGCGCAAAACAGAAGCTGATCGCTGCGGCGCAAACAGATGATTCTACTGCCGCCTTCTCCTCCATCCAGTTTGAGAACGGCGACTGGGGATTTGAAAACGGTGATGCAGAAGGCTTCTCCCATGCTGTGGCCGCCATGCTCCGCCCAATCGCAAATATTCTGCACAACGGCATTCTAGTAATCAGCAACATCCTTTATCTGCCAAACTCTGTGCCGATAACGGCGACTACAAATATGGCGCTTATGAAAAGCTCATTCCCCTGCTGGAATCTCTCGGCTTGAAAGGTGTGCTTTCCTCACAGGAATATACCGCCCGCTTCCAGGCTGCCGCCAAAGTCAGCAAAAATGCGCAGCTCGACGCGCTGTTTCTGCCCATCGTCAGCCCCATCGTCACGCTGGTGGATGAGCTACAGGCAAATCCGCTCAACACAATGCTCGATTTGCTGCCGCGCCTAGCCCGCACCATCAGTACGAACACGCTCAACGACAGCTGAATAGCTTCCTGCATTCCAGCAGCCTGCTCAGCGGCGTGAATATCGACCTTTCCGGAGATGCGGTCAATGCGATGATCGACGGCCGGAAGATCAGCATCGGCCTTGGCGACAATGCGCAGCTCACCACAACCCTAAAGGCTGTGGATTGGGCGCGGCTGGCAGGCTGCGGCAAGCTTGTCCTTGCGGACAGCGTCAGCGCTGCGAACGCCTACCGTACTCTAATCGAAACAAACCGTGCGGACGCCTATGTGGTCGCCAGCCAGTACCTAGTCAAAACCGTGCTGCGCACCCGTATCGAAGGCAAATCCGCCGCAGTCGCCCTGGGCATCTGATTTCGCTCTTCTCTTTTCACCTCCTATCTAGTTGATACCCTTCGCATACCGCCACAAGCCGTTTGGCTCGCGGCGGTATGCGTTTTATGCAATGTGTGCCAACGAAAAGGAACGCAAAACCAAGGTCTATCATAACCATACCTGCCAAAGGGAAACACGCTGCCACAAGAATAGCTGGCTGCCGGCTATTTTTTTCTTTCTCCTCTTGTATGGAATGAAACGGTATGTTATGCTGAAGCTGAAAACAAAACAGATTTTAAAACACCGGCTGAAATGCCGGCGCATTGTAAAGGAAGGCTGAGCACCGGGATGCAGAAAGTAATTGTCGTTTCAAAAACCCACCTTGATCTGGGGTTCACGGATTATGCGGAACATATTTATCATAAATACCTTGATGAATTCATCCCCAATGCCGTTTCAATCGCCAATGAGCTCAATGCGGACGGATCTAACGTTTCGTTTGGACGACAGGCTCCTGGCTGCTCAAGGAAGCGCTGAAAAACGGAAGCGAGCAAAACCGGCAAGCCCTTCTGCAAGGCCTGCGCAGCGGCAATATTGCACCGCATGCCATGCCATTTACAACGCACACAGAACTGCTTGACGCCGACACGCTCGATTATGGCCTCTCCATCGTCGATCAAATCGACGATGTCACTGGCCGCAAAACCATTGCCGCGAAAATGACCGATGTGCCCGGCCATACGGTCGGCCTTGTTCCCTTGCTCGCAAAGCACGGAATTAAACTCCTGCATATCGGCGTCAACGGTGCATCCGCCATGCCGGAGGTGCCGCCTTGTTTCCTGTGGAAACAAGGGGAAAGCGAAGTTGTCGTCATTTATTCCGGCGATTACGGCGGAGCTTTTGAAAGCGAGCTGACCGGCAGCGTGCTCTATTTCGACCACACGCTCGACAACCACGGCGCATCCGGCGCCAAGGCCGTGCGCGCGCGCTTTGAATCGATCCAGCAAAAATACCCTGGCGCACAGGTCACTGCCGGGCGGCTTGACGACTTTGCAGAGATCATCTGGCGGGTGAAAGACCAGCTCCCTGTGGTCACGGCAGAAATCGGGGATACCTGGATTCACGGAGCCGCCTCCGACCCTTATAAAACCGCCGGGCTCCGCACGCTCATTCGATTGAAAAACAAGTGGCTGGCCACGGGCCAGCTTAATCGGGAGAGTGATGCCTATGAGCAGCTGGCAGACAATTTACTCTGTGCTGCCGAACATACGTGGGGCCTGGATGTGAAAACCTATTTTGCCGATTATGAGCACTATCTCCGTCCGGATTTTGAACAGGCCCGTAGGAAGGATACCGTCGAGCTGCATCACCCTCTGCGGGATTTCCCACAAAACTTGCTGACGGTTTGCCAGCGCCGCCGCGGTGCTTATCATATCGGTTCCTACCGCGCCATGGAAAAAGCTGGGAAGAGCAGCGCGCCTATCTGGATCGCGCGCTCATCAAACTGCCCGTTGATTTAAAAAGCGACGCTGAACAGGCACTTATCGCGCTCAGGCCGCAGAAATTTCTCGCTGTATCGGGGGAGACTCTGCAACGCAATGTGGATTATGCATTTGGTAGCTGGTCGATCCGAATCAATGAGTATGGCGGGATCGGCGCTCTTTTCTGCGGCGGCAGGGCGGTCATCCGGGAAAACAACCGCCCTGCTGTGGAATATTATTCCTACGGCAAGGCGAACTACGATTTCTGGCTCACGCATTATACACGCAACCGCAAAAAGACTGCCAGCTGGTCTGTTGCGGATTTTGCAAGGCCGCTGTTAAAATATGTAGATGCCAAATATCCACAGGGCCGCACCCCCTACCGCTTTTGCCGAGGGTGCGTGCAAGCATTGCAAACCGGGTTGCGCATCTGTGTGTATCTGGACATTGCGCCAGCGTGCCACAGCGAGCTCGGAGCAGCGGATATGGTCCAGCTGGTCTATACGCTAGGCACAGATGGGTTAAAAATCGAGCTAATCTGGATTGACAAACCGGCCAGCCGCTTAACAGAAAGCACGGTATTCCGGCTGTATCCTGCTTGCACACAAGAGGAAATCCGTTATACAAAAATCGGCGCGGAAATCGACCCAATGGCCGTGGTAAAAAACGGAAACCGCAATCTTTCCGCCGTGTGGGATATGCATTTCGGCCCATACTGCTTTACAAACCATCATGCGGCCTGATCGGTCTGGGCAAGGGTAAAATCCTGCGGTTTGACAACCAGTTTGAGGATGTTGCCCAAAACGGAATTGCTTATCTTCTGCACAATAATGTTTGGGGCACCAACTTCCCTCTCTGGTATGGAGATAACGCCTATTTTCGTTTTGATATCTCCCATGCCGCAGCCTTGTAATGGAGCCGGCTCCCTTTGCCTAGTCGGCTCTGGAAAGCGCCCGCCGAACAGAATGCAGTTTCACGGCGGCTTTCAACGCCATAGCTCGCTACTGGTGCGAGATTCTCCCCTGCTTTCCTGCCGGAAAATTGGCATCGTCTGTCTTGCCAGTGACCCGGCATGGAATGAAATCTCTGCAAGGCCTTCGCCGGACGAACCAGGGAACGCCGCAGCCGGCTGCGCCTTAAGCCTATTGGCGGCGTTATGCTTCTTATTCATAAACACGAACCGTCTTTTAGAAAAAGGGGCACAGCTGCCACTTCCTTTTGCAAGCGGCAGCTGTGCAGATAGCGATATGCTTCTTTTGACAGCCTGTCAATCCATCCAGCCGCCCAGTTGGGCGGCTGATTTTTCGTTCTGAAGCCAAGGCGGCTGTTTTCTACGAAGCAATTGCGAAGCGGTCAGCGTTGGCAGCCGCAGCCACAGTTATTCTCGCGCTCTCTGCCGGAACAGCCGCAATTGTCGCCCTTTTGTTGGCTCGCACTTGACGAGGGCGGGAAAAACTCGTTGACTGGGAAGCGGATTTGCTTAAACGCATCGCACGGATCATTCTCCATATCGTGGCAGCACTCCTTCTCCGGCACACAGAAATCATAGGCCGGAATCAGCATTTGGACATCGCGCTCAAGCTGCACGATGGTAAACAGGCCAAGCGTGACGCGCACCGCCTTTTCTGGAGAGGCAACGCTGAAGTCGCCGTCGAACGACCGGCAGATGCACTTCGGTGCAGAGCAGCAGCCCTCGCACTCGCAGCAATCGCACGGGCGGCAAAGCTTTGCATCCAGGCAGATCGGATCGACACATTGGACTTTTGCCCTCGGGTTTGTACTGGTGGGAAGGAATTGTTCGTCTGCCTCGTCTGAGGAATATTCCGACGAGAAAATACGTACATTGCCTTCGCTCCCGAAAAGAATACACTTCTTTGAGAAGGAAGTCAGGCCCTCTACGGTGCAGGGGGGATTCATCGGCGTGGTATAGGCGTCAAGATATACCTTGAAGAAGAAGGTAATATCAACGGAGTAGTAACCGCGGTTGAAGGGAACCGCCTCCACGTCGATAAAGCAGTTGATAATCTTACACGAACGGCAGCGAACGGAAGTTGCATTGTCGATGATGCACTGCGCCCGGTCTGTAAAATAGACGCGCATATCGGCCAAGCAGTCTTTGTCCGCACACGAATCGTATACGCGGTTGGTATCGATGCATACAGCCTCACGAATGCCGCCGCTGACGACATCCGCAGTGTTGCAGCAGGATCTGTTGTCCGCCATAGTGTTTCCTCCTATGAATAGATTGAAATTTTGTAAAAACTTCAATACCATACTATGACGCGCACGGATTCTGGTGCAGGAAAAACGCGGAATAAGCGGAAAAGATTTGCGCAGAGCCCCTTGTTTCTTTGTAAGCCGCGTGCAGCTCTGCAAATCGCCGCCACTGTTTGCCTGATAAAAAATAGCCGCCGACCAAGTGTGTACGGCAAGCCGATTGCATCTCTTTGATCTCGTGGGGCCAATTGGCTTTGCTTTGTTACTCGCTTCGCTCGTAATAAAATAATAGCCGCCGGCCAAGTGTGTGCGGCAAGCCGATTGCATCTCTTTGATCCCGTGGGGCCAATTGGCTTGGCTTTGTTACTCGCTTCGCTCGTAATAAATATACGCGCCGGCCCAAGTGTGTGCGGCAAGCCGATTGCC
>ENA-OUNI01000417-OUNI01000417.1-human-gut-metagenome-genome-assembly--contig:-NODE-417-length-19721-cov-3.048688_pt1 | contig 19721 bp, 23 predicted proteins | sample MGYA00242499_ERZ504580 | MGnify/ENA primary metagenome ERZ504580 (study PRJEB26092, sample SAMD00036315) | human gut metagenome | host: Homo sapiens | study: EMG produced TPA metagenomics assembly of... | reverse complement strand
GGGGAGGCTTTCCCAATGGCTCTCCTCATAGGAGAGCTGTCAGCGCAGGCTGACTGAGAGGTTGCTTTTTTAATCACCAGGAACAGCCTTTATGCTCACTGACGTATTGATGAATAGTTTGGCAAACTCCGCTAAAATTTTTATGGATATCCAAATTGGTAAAACGGATGACCGTCAATCCATAGGATTCCAATACAGCTGTCCGTTCCTGATCTGACTTCATACCGGCTTCATCATAGTGCTGCCCACCGTCTAATTCAATGATGAGCCCTGCTTCTTTGCAATAGAAATCGGCAATATAATTACCAATTCGTCGTTGTTTATAAAATTTCACTGGATACGTCCGTAAAAAATCATACCATAAGTGACGTTCTTCTTTGGTCATATTTTTCCTTAATGAACGGGCAAATGATATATTTTCTTTAGAATAGGGAAGCGTTTTCATAGAGCCTCCTTTTAAAATATATTGAACTTCAACCTCTCCGGCCTGGCGGCCACCTCCCCTATGAGGGGAGGCTTGGTTTCCGAGGCGATGTCCTTCTTTTGAGTCTGTCGCGGCTCTGCCGCATCTGAGTCCGAGTGCGCGAAAACAGGGCCGCCTTTTGGGGCAGCCCTGTTTTCGGGTGTGTATATGGCATTAGCGTGTTTTACCTATTTATCAGCCAATTCCTTATAAGTTTCGTATTTCTTCTTAGCGAATTCTTCGGCCTTGGCAAAGAGTTCTTCGGCGATATCCGGGAAGGTTCTCGTCAGTGCAGCATATCTCGTTTCACCCATGAGGTATTCGCGGAAGGATTGCTGCGGTTCTTTGGAGTCGAGGATGAAGGGGTTCTTGCCTTCTTCTTTGAACAGCGGGTTGTAGCGATAGAGGTGCCAGTAACCGCAGTCTACGGCGCGTTTCATTTCATGCTGGGCGTTGCCCATGCCGCCTTTGATGCCGTGGTTGATGCACGGTGCATAGGCAATGATGATGGACGGGCCATTGTAGGCTTCTGCTTCTTTGATGGCTTTGATGAGCTGGTTCGGGTCAGCGCCGAGGGCGACCTGGGCGATATAGATATGGCCATAGGTCATGAGCAGGCGGCCCAAGTCTTTCTTGTTGAACTTGCGGCCCGATGCAGCGAACTGGGCGACAGCACCGATTGGCGTAGCTTTCGACGACTGGCCGCCAGTGTTGGAGTAGACTTCCGTGTCGACGAGCATGATATTGACGTTGGCGTTCATAGCCAGGACGTGGTCCAGACCACCGTAACCGATATCATAAGCCCAGCCGTCGCCGCCATACATCCAGATGGTCTTCTTGATGATGTGTTCTTTATGAGCCAGGATTTCTTTCTGCAAGTCTGCAGCCCGGCCGGTGAGATAAGCAGCCATCAATTCTTTGATGTACGTCCGGCTGATGCCTTCTGTGACTTCGCCTTCGTTAGCGACGCCGATGGAATCGATCCAGGCTTTGATGGCGTCGTGGAGGGCACCGTCAGTCAGGCCCAGGAGTTCTTCCGATTTAATGCGGATAGCATCGCGCTGCTGTTCCATGGACAGGGACATGCCGAGGGCGAATTCTGCGTTATCTTCAAAGACCGAGTTCGACCAGGCCGGCCCGAAGCCTTCGCAGTTCGTCGTGTACGGGATGCTGGGCATTGCCGAGCCCCAAGCCTGGGTACAGCCCGTAGCATTGGCGACAATCATGCGCGGCCCGAAGACTGGGTCAGGATTTTCATATATGCCGTTTCCGTACAGCCTGCACATGCGCCGTTGAATTCGAGGAGCGGCTGATGGAACTGGCTGCCTTTGACGGAGAATTTATCGAGAGTCGTATGTTTTTCAGGGAGTGTCTGGGCATAATCCCAGTCGACGCTTTCATGACGCTGCGTTTCCAGCGGCTTCATGGTCAGGGCCTGAGCCGGGCAGGCATTGACGCAGGCACTGCAGCTGTAGCAGTCGAGCGGCGAAACCTGGATGCGGAATTCATAGTCTTCCAGGCCCTTGCCGATGGCTTTCTTGGTCTTGAAGTCAGCCGGAGCTTGGCTTTTTCGTCAGCCGTTACCAGATACGGACGGATAGCGGCGTGCGGGCAGACCAGGGAGCAGCGGTTACACTGGACGCATTTTTCCAGGTCCCATTCAGGAACGGTCGATGCGATGCCGCGTTTTTCATATTTCGTCGTGCCCAAGGGGTAGGAACCGTCGGCATAGGGGACGAATTCACTGACCGGGATGGTATCACCGAGCTGCAGGTTAGCCGGTTCGACGACTTCTTGATGAATTCCGGAATATCACGGGTATCTTCGACGACGGGGTCAGACGGCAGGTCTTTCCATGCTTCCGGTACAGTGACTTCGACGATATCCGAAATGCCGCGGTCGACGGCAGCCTGGTTCATGGCGATGACTTGTTCGCCTTTGGCAGATAGGTCTTGGCAATGGCGTCTTTCATGTATTTCACGGCATCGTCGATGGGCAGGATGTTGGCCAGTTTGAAGAAAGCTGCCTGCAGGACCGTATTGGTGCGGTTGCTGCCCAGGCCGATTTCTTCGGCGATCTTGGTGGCATTGATGATATAGAAGCGGACGTGCTTGGAAGCGAGCTGGCGTTTTACTTTATTGCTGAGGTGGTTGGCGACGTCGTCTTTATCCCAGCTGCAATTGAGCAGGAAGATGCCGCCATCCTTGATTTCACTGACAATATCGTAAGTCCCCATGTATGCCTGTTTATGGCAGGCCAGGAAGTCCGCCGATTTGATATAGTACGTAGCCCGGATCGGATTCTTGCCAAAGCGCAGGTGCGACTTGGTGACGCCGCCGGATTTCTTGGTATCATATTCAAAGTAAGCCTGGACATACATATCCGTGTTGTCGCCGATGATCTTGATGGAGTTCTTGTTGGCACCAACCGTGCCGTCCGAGCCAAAGCCCCAGAACTTGCAGCTGATGGTCCCTTCCGTGTCGACCGTGATAGGTACGTCGGCCAGGGAATGATGGGTAATATCGTCGATGATGCCCAGGGTGAAGTGGTTCTTCGGCTGAAGCGAATCCATGTTGGTGAAGACGGCGTTGATCGATGCCGGCGGTACGTCTTTCGACGACAGGCCATAGCGGCAGGCCAGGACGGTGACGTCCTGTTTGACGTGGGACATGGCTGCGCAGACATCTTCGTAGAGCGGTTCGCCCAGGCGCCCGGTTCTTTCGTGCGGTCCATGACGGTAATCGTGCGGACCGTGTCAGGCATGGCTTTCATAAAGTGTTCCAGCGAGAACGGACGATAGAGGTGGACCTGGATGAAGCGACTTTCTTGCCTTCTTTGCAGAGCTTGTCGATAGTTTCCTGGATGGCACCGGTGACAGAACCCATGGCGATGACGACGTGTTCTGCGTCAGGAGCGCCGTAGTAATCGAAGAGGTGGTACGGACGGCCCGTCAGTTCGCTGATCTGGTCCATGTAGTCCTGGACAATGTAGGGCAGGCGCTGATACCAGGGGTTATTGGCTTCGCGGGACTGGAAGAACATGTCCGGGTTGGTAACGGTACTGCGCATGACGGATGTTCCGGGTTCAGGCCGGTGTGTTTGAAATGATAGAGAGCATCGCGGTCAATGAGTTTGCCCAGTTCTTCAGCCGGCAGCATCTTGATTTTCTGGATTTCGTGAGATGTGCGGAAGCCGTCGAAGAAGTGCATGAACGGAACGCGGCCTTTGATGGTCGACAGATGGGCAACGGCTGCCAGGTCGGCACATTCCTGGACGCTGGCACTGCAGAGCATAGCCCAGCCGTGTTGCGACAGCCCATGACGTCGGAATGGTCGCCGAAGATGGACATGGTATGGGTCCCAACGGTACGGGCGGCAATGTGCAGGACGACCGGTTTCAATTCGCCCGACAGGCGATGCATGACCGGAATCATCAGCATCAGGCCCTGCGACGCCGTAAAGGACGAACAGAGCTGCCCGTTTCCGAAGCGCCGTGGACGGCACCGATAGCGCCGGCTTCGGACTGCATTTCAACTAATTTGACGGGCTGGCCAAAGAGATTCTTGCGGCCATTGGCCGACCAGACGTCGACGTGTTCTGCCATCGGCGACGACGGAGTAATCGGGTAAATCGTAGCGACTTCAGTAAAGTTATACGCAACGTCAGCAGCTGCTTCGTTGCCGTCTAAGGTTTTCACGATCTGTTTAATCATAAGAGACACTCCCCTTTTCTACTATTCAAAGATAATTCATCCGGATTCGTATAACGTTTAACGCTTTCTGTACTTTTAGTATAGCCGTTGTAGATATAAAAGTCAAGCATACTATTTATGCTATTTTATCATCAAATCAGCTATGGTTATACGTTTTACGCGTATATAGGAGAGTGAAAGTGGTTCGTGGCTCGTGGCTCGTGGTTCGTAAAAAAAGAGACTGCCGCATGTGCGACAGTCTCTTTTTGAATTTTAAGTTTGTAGTGAATAGAAAATCAACCTCTCAGACCGCCTTCGGCAGCCAGCTCCCCTATCAGGGGAGCCAGCGGGGCGTCCCCTACATTAATACCAACGGGTCATGGGCAGGTCGTTCTTGGTGCCTTTGGTCATGAGGATCTGGTGGATGTCGATGTTGCCGATGTAGAAGGATACGGCGCAGCCGCAGAGGTAGAGGTCCCACATGCGGGCGAATTCTTCGCCGCGGGCAACGACGACTTCATCGCGGACGTTCTGGAAGTTATTGAACCAGCACATGAGGGTCTTATAGTAATGGCGGCGCAGGCTTTCGACGTCGATGACCTGGAAGTCATCGTCGTAAGCGAGGCTGACGATTTCACGGAGCGACGGCAAGGTTCCGCCCGGGAAGATGTATTTGCGCATCCACGGGTTGCCGATGCTTTCGTCGTGGCCACTGATGTAATGGAGGAGGAACATGCCGCCGTCCTTCAAGAGGTGGCTGGCTGTTTCCATGTACAGTGGATAATTGGAGCGGCCGACGTGTTCCAGCATGCCGACGCTGACGATGCGGTCGTACTGACGGCCTTCGGCGACGAGGTCACGGTAGTCGATGAGGTCGATCTGTACCAGGTCCTGGAGGCCCAATTTTTCAATGCGTTCCTGGCCTTTTTTCCACTGTTCTTTACTGAGCGTGCAGCCATAGCCTTTGACGCCATATTTCTTGGCAGCTTCGATGAGCAGGTAGCCCCAGCCGCAGCCGATATCGAGGAGGGTCATGCCTTCTTTGAGGTAGAGTTTTTCCAGGATGTAATGAACTTTATTATGCTGTGCCTGTTCGAGGCTGTCGTCTTCATTCTTGAAGTATGCGCAGGAATAGCTCATGGACGGGTCGAGCCATTTGGCATAGAAGTCATTCCCCAGATCGTAATGGGACGAAACCTGTTTCTTCTGGGCCGATTTCGATTCCGACGGATAGAGGATGCGTTTGAACAAGGATTTATCCAGCGAAAACTGGCTCGTCTGGGATAAGAAGCAGCGAAGGGCTGTGAACAAATCACCTTTAATTTCGATATCTTTACGCATGTATGCTTCGCCCAATGCCAGCGACGTCGACGCCAGCAATTCCTTTTTCGGAATGTCGTTGTGGATAATGACGTTGAACAGCGGCTGGCCTTCACCAATGGTGTAGGTCTTGTCGTGAAGTTGTACCGTAAAGCAGTGTTTATCGAAGCGGCGTAAATAATGAATCATGAAATTATCTAAGATATGCATAGATTACTCCCTCACTTTTATAAAATAGTTTCTGTCCGGGCGATGCCGCAGACGACGTTTTCTAGTACCATCATCGTCGTCACGGCGCCAACACCGCCCGGCACGGGTGTCACGGCCCCGGCCACGGCAGCCGCTTCATCAAAAGCGACGTCGCCGACGGTCTTACCATCGACGCGGTTGATGCCAACGTCGATGACTACAGCGCCAGGTTTTATCATATCGCCTGTCACTAAACCGGCTCTCCCGCAGCGGCGATAACCAGGTCTGCCCGGCGCAGACGGCTTTCAGGTCTTTCGTGCGCGTATGACAGTGCGTGACCGTGGCGTTGCGGTTCAGGCAGAGCTGAGCCAGCGGTTTCCCGACGACGTTGCTGCGGCCGATGATGGCTACATCCTTGCCACTCAGAGAAATATGGTAATAATCGAGGATGGCAATGACTGCCCGCGGTGTACAGGGCACGAACCCCGGTCGTCCCGTATATAAATGGGCGATGTTGACATCGGTCAGGCCATCGACGTCTTTCTTCGGGGCGATGCAGTCGATGATGCGCTGGCTGTTCAAGTGGCGCGGCAGGGGCATCATGGGCAGGATGCCGAAGACAGAAGCCTGTTCGTTGAGCTTATCGATGAGCGATAAAAGCTCTACTTCACTGATGGAATCCGGTTCCTGATAGATTTCTGCCTTCAAGCCGACGGCCCGGGCCGTCTTCTGCATGGATCTGGCATACATGGCCGACGGTGCATCATCCCCGACGAGGATGATGGCCAGTTCCGGCTGGATATGGAGTTCTTCCTGGATATCGGCCAGGCGGCGTTCCACCCGTTCGCGATGAAATGCGGCCACTTCCCGGCCGTTGAGTAATTGCATAACTAGTTCCCCCTGTTGTTCTATGGATTCCGTTTGAAAATAACGGTGACATTACTGCCCTGCGGTGCATAACTGCCCGCCTGTGGCGATTGCTGGATGGCTTTCCCCATCCCCTTGGGGATAAAGCCTAAGCCCGCTTCATTGAGCCAGTCGTTGACTTCCCTCGTACTCCAGCCGATGAAAGACGGATGAGGACGCCATCACTGGAAATATGGACGGGCGGAATGGCATGAGCCGGCGTCATGACGACGGGACCAGCGGTTTCTGGTCCATCGCTTCCGTCGGACGGATGCCTTTCATGCGGACGATTTCGGTCATCATTTCCTTGAAGACCGGCGCAGCGACCTGGGCGCGTAATAGACGCCTGCGGGTCATCGACGACGATGAGGACCAGGAACTGCGGGTCTTCCAAGGGACCAAAGCCGATGAAGGAGCCGACATACTGGCCTTCGGCGTAGCCCGTGCTGTCTTCGGTCTTCTTCTGGGCCGTGCCGGTCTTGCCGCCAAAGCGATAGCCTTCGATTTTGGCGCTCTGGCCGCCGCCGATAGCGACTTCTTCGCCCATGAACTTGCTAATCGTTTCAGCCGTACCGGCATTGATGGGCTGCCTTACTTCTGTCGGTTCTGTCTTTTTATAAATGGAACCGTCAGGATTATCGATTTCCTTGACCAGGAAAGGTTTCATCATGCGGCCTTCATTGGCGATGGCACTGAAGGCCTGTACCATCTGAAGGGGCGTGACGGCGACGCTCTGACCAATGCCCATCGTGGCTGTATCGACGATGGACATCTTATCGGGATCGAACAGGATGCCCTCTTGTTCACCGGACAATTCGATGCCCGTAATCGTCCCGAAACCAAAGCGGCGGGCGTAATCGGTCAGCGTCTTGCCGCCTGTCGTCACGGCGACATGGGCCATGCCGGTATTGATGGAATACATGATGATTTCCCGCAAGGTCACGTCGCCCATGCCCTTGTGGTCCCAGTTGTAAATCGTCCGGTCGGCGACGTGGACGGAGCCTGTGTCGTGATAGACATCGCCGATGTGCCATTTCCCCGAATCCAGGGCGGCAGCGGCCATAAGGGGCTTGAAGGTCGACCCCGGTTCGTAGACGTTGACGACAGCCCGGTTCTTATAAGCTTCTTTATTTCCCTTACTGTAATCATTGGGATCATACGTAGGCCGGCTGGCCATAGCCAATATCTCACCGGTCTTAGGATTCATGACGATAATGGATGCACCTTGAGGATGACTGCGGGCCATGATGCCGTCCAGGCCCTTTTCGGCGACGTACTGGATGGTACTGTCCAAAGTCAGGCAAACGGACCGTTCCTTGTTGGGCAGGATCCGTTCCAAGGCTGACGAAAAGACAGGGATGTTATGGTTATCGGTCTGCAGGCGGAAAGTCTGTTTGCTGCCGCGGATTTCATCGTCCAGCATCATTTCCAGGCCTTCCAGGCCGTGGTCATTTTCACCGACAAAACCGATGACCTGGGCAGCCATCGAACCGTTCGGATAGAAACGGCGGTTTTCATCGCGGAAAGCCAGGCCGTGCAGCTTTTCTTCCTTGATGAGCGATTCGACGGCTTCATATTTTTCGTGGTCCATCTGGCGGTCGAGCCAGACGAAGGCCGTATCTTCTTTCAGGCGCCGTTCGATTTCATCCTTCGAGATGCGGAGATAAGGCGCCAGTAAATCGGCTACCAGAGCCGGGTCTTCATTAAGCATGGTCGGGTCGGCATAGAGTGACTTGGACATCTCGCTGATGGCCAGGACCTTGCCATTGCGGTCGAGGATCATGCCCCGCGGCGATTGCAGGTTCCGTTCAATCTGACTCTGTTCCTGGGCAGAGGCCACGTTTTTGTCATGATGAATGACTTGCTCTATAAACAAGCGGGTAACGGTGCCAAAGCCGATGGCCGCCAAAATAGCCATGCAAATGACCATGCGGCTGCAAATGCGATGGGTCAGGTTCTTTTCATTTTTATTCATGATGCCCTTCCCCTTCATGCGCTTCATCCAGCGCCGGGCTGCATCGGCCAGTACATCAGCCTCATTTTCCAGGTCCTGGTTCTGGACCCGCTTCAAGAGGATCCGCAGGCAGTCGCCTGTACGGCGGCCGCACGTGTCGGGAATCCGCCGGTCGTAGTGCAGGTCCTTGGTACTGACTGGCATGGCCTCAGCCAGCATGGCCATATAAGCCCCGAAGGATTCCGTCCCTTCTGTGCTGGCGTCGGCATGGCCGCAGCCTAAAATATCGCCGCAGGCCACGGCCGTAGCCTGGCTGACGGCTTCGACGAGTTCTTCAGTCCGATGGAAAGGGCCATCGAGGGCTTCATGGCGAAGCATTTCTCGACGTCGCTTCAGCCGTATTGGCAAAGAAATGGAATTTCATATGCGTCTTGACCAGCCAGGCCACGCGCTGGGCAAAGGCCGGTTTCTTGTGCCAGCGCAGCAGGATGGCTTCGGCCAGTTCTGCGCCCTTGGCATCGTGGCCGTAATCGGTATAGCGGCCCTTATGGACGCCGCGGATACCGGGCAGCCTTTGGCAATATCATGAAACAAGGCTGCATAGCGGATGGTCAGATCCGGCGGCGTGTTGGCGACGGTCGCCAGGGTATGTACCCAGGCATCGAAGAGATGGAACGGTTTCGACTGCGGCGTGTCAGGCAGATGACTCAATTCCGGAAGGATGGGGACAGCTTCATAACAGCCGTTCACCTTCTGGCGGCATGAGCAGGCAGCGAGGCCGGTGCGTACGAGGATGTCCAGTCCCCGGTACGCCGCCGGCGTGACCGTGAGGCGGTCCATTTCGTTGACGACTCGTTCCAGGGACAGCCCGGGGACGCGGCCAAAGGCCAGGGGCATGGCTTTGACGAGGTCTTTCGAAGCCATGAAATCGAGCTGTCCCGCAAAGCGGCAGGCCCGGAACAGACGCAGGGCATCTTCCTGGAAGCGGCGGACCGGATTGCCGACGGTGACCAGCCGTTTCTTGCGCAAATCCTTCTGACCGCCGACGTAGTCGTAAATATCGCCGCGGCAATCCATGGCCATGGCGTTGACGGTGAAATCACGGCGCAGGACATCTTCGCGCAATGTATCGGCATACCAGACCGTATCCGGCCGGTGGCTGTCCTCGCCATAGGCTTCGCCGCGGAAGTCGCGACTTCAAAGGTCTGGCCGGCAATGACGACGACGACGATGCCAAAGGCTTCGCCGTGAATCTCGACGGTGTGCCAGTCCTCTTTGGCGGCGACGGCCCGGATATCATCAGGCCGGGCAGAGGTGGCGATATCATAGTCGTGCGGTTCTTTTCCCATGAGTAGGTCGCGTACGGCACCGCCGACGACATAGGCTTCAAAGCCTGCATCCTCTAAAGCTGTCAATAGCTGTCGGGCTCGTTCTTCCATCTTCCCGGCCTTCCTTTCTAAAAAAAATTAACTGATGTTATATTATATCACGAATGGATGGGCCTGACCACTACCTGCCATTTTTTGATTATGGTATAATAACCCCCGTAGGGGCGCCCACGTGGGCGCCCGCCACAGTATAGTGAATGGCTAACAGTTAATGAGAGGTGATATGATGGATACGGGTTTAATACATATATATTGCGGCGACGGCAAGGGCAAGACGACGGCTTCGCTGGGCCTGGTCCTGCGCTGTGCCGGCCGGGGCGGCAAGATTCTTTTCGCCCAGTTCCTCAAGGGCCGGCCGACAGGCGAGCTAGAGGCTCTCAAGGCCCTGCCGCAGGTCACGGTCCTGCGGGGCAAAGCCATCCTGAAATTCACCTTTCAGATGACTGACGCCGAAAAACAGGCCACCTGTGAGGCCCAGACGGCATTGTTGCAAAAAGTTCGGGACTTCTGCGAAATGCACCATCCCGACCTGGCCGTCTGCGACGAACTCGTCGGCGCCTGCGCCCTAGGCCTCGTCCCGGAAGAGCAGGTCCTCGATTTCTTAAAGGACAAACCGGCCCATACGGAAGTCGTCCTGACTGGCCGCGACCCCAGTCCGGCCCTCCTGGACTTGGCCGATTACGTCTCAGAAATCAAGAAAATCAAGCATCCCTTTGACCGGGGCCTTGCCGCCCGCATAGGGATTGAAGAATGACACAGAGGGGGAAGCAAAGATGATCGATATTCTCGAAGAAGTACGCAAAGAACAAGGTGAACTCGTCGCCTTGCGCCGCCATTTCCACGAACATCCGGAACTGTCCAAAAAGGAAGACCAGACCCTGGCCTATATTGCCAAAAAGCTGGAGGAATATGGCATTTCTTACCGCCTGGTCGACAAGGGCGGCCTCATCGCCTGGATTGACGGCAAAGGCCCTGGCAAGACGCTGCTCTTACGGGCTGACGTCGATGCCTGCCCATCGAAGAAGGCGAACGGAACTTATCATGCCCGCGCGTCTGCCGCTCTCAGAATCACGGCGTCATGCACGCCTGCGGTCACGACGGCCATATGGCCATGCAGCTCATGGCTGCAAAATGCTCCAGCGCTGGAAAGACCAGTGGGACGGAACCGTCATCTTGATGTTTGAACGGGGCGAAGAAGAATCGGGCCCTCTGGAATATCTCCTGCGCTATTTGGAAACAGAAAGCCCCTGGCATATCGACGCCTGCTATGCGACCCACGTCCGCTGGGACATCCCGGCAGGCAAAGTCTCTATCTGCCACGACGCGCCCATGGCCGGCGGCTTCGGCTTTGAAATCCGCATTGACGGCCACGGCGGCCACGGCTCCCGGCCGGATCTGGCTGAAAGCCCTATCGACTGTTTCCATGACTTCTACGGCAACATGCAGGCCCTGCGGATGCGGGCTGTCCCGCCGAAAGAATGTCTGACCTTCTCCATCGGCAGCCTGCACAGTGGCGACGTCCTCAACGTCATCCCCAACAGCCTGACCTTTGCCGGTACGTGCCGCTTCTTCAGCTACGACCATGCAGGCAAGCGCTTCTACGAAGAATTCAAGCGCATCCTGGCCAATGCCTGCCAGACCTATGACTGCCGTTACGACATCCTGCACATGCCAGAACCGCTCTTTGAAGTCCAGAACAACCCGGTCTGCGTGGCTATCGCCGAAAAAGCCGTCGAAAAGTACATCGGCGCCGACGCCCTGACGGACTGCACGCCCTGGATGGCTTCGGAAACTTTTGCCATCACGTCCCGCCTCTATCCCGGCGTCCTGACCTTTACGGGCATCGAAAACAAAGAAAAAGGCTGCGGTGCCAATCACCACACGCCGGAATTCGACCTCGACGAAGACGGCCTGACCTACGGCGCTGCTACCTGCCTGGGCTTTGCCCTGGATTACCTGGCAGAAAAACCGGATATCCCCTTCCAGCGGCCAGACGAACCACTCGAAAAACTCGTCGCACGGAATATATGAAAAAAGGAGCTGTCGTAATACGACAGCTCCTTTTTCTGTAGGGGCGTCCACGTGGGACGCCCGCTCACACAAATCAAGTTTACAAGTATCTCGCATATCCCCGGCGGGCTCGCCACGTGCGAGCCCCTACAAAGGATCAACGTTCTTTTCTATGTCGCGGATAGATCAAGGCATAGAAGGCCAGGAGGGCGCCGATTTCGCCGATGACCATGACGATGCCCATGGGGATGGCCGTATGGTCGCCGGCGATGCCGACGACTGGAGCCATGACGGCGCCGCTGATCATGGAGAAGAAACCGATGAGGCCGATGCACTACCGGCATTGCGTCCCTGGTCCTGCATGGCCATGGAGAAACTGCTGGTACTCATCATGGACAGCGTCGATACGGTCAAGAAGAGAATGACCATGATGACCGGCAGCGGCATGCCGGTACTGAAGGCAGCCAGCAGGGCCACGCTGCCGACAGCGGCCAGACACAGGGAAAACCGAAGGAGTTTCCAGTCAGCAATGCGGCCTGTCAACCGGCCCGTAACGGCACCGTTGATCATGAGGCCGACACCATTGATGCCAAAGATGAGGCTGAAAGCCTGAGCTGATACGCCGTAGACGTTCTGGAAAACAAAGGATGAGCCGGAAATATAGGCAAAAAAGGCGGCAAAGGAAAAGCACTGCATAATACAATGCCCCATGAAATAAGGCTGACGGAACAGGGCCGTAAAGCTCTTCATACTGGCTGCCATGCCGCCGGATACGCGGCGCCGCTGCGGCAGGGTTTCACGCATCAAACCGGCCGATACGGTCAGGATCAGCCGACAATGGCAATAAAGAGGAAGACGCCTTCCCACGGGGCAAAGCGCAGGATCTGGCCGCCGATGACGGGAGCCAGAATCGGTGCAATCCCATTGACCAGCATGAGCATGGCAAAGAGCCGCGTCAAGGCGCTGCCCTTGCAGATGTCGCGGGCAATGGCCCGGGACAGGACGATACCGGCACCACCGGCACAGCCTGGATGAGCCGGAAGATGAGGAAGACCTGAATGGACGGCGACCAAATACAGCCACCGTCGACAAGGTGAAAACAGCCATGCCGACCATCAAAGGCAGACGGCGTCCCTTATCATCACTGATAGGACCGACGGCGATCTGCCCCAAGGCCATGCCGGCCATGGAAGCCGTCAGGGTCAGCTGGATGACAGACGGCGTCACGCCAAAAGCCGTCATCATCGACGGCAGGGCTGGCAGATACATATCCGTCGACAGCGGTGCAATGGCTGCCAGCATCCCTAAAAATACGGTCATGAGCAAAAGCCAGCGGCTTCGCTTTGTCTGTGTCATATTATGAATCCCCTTTCGCCAGCAGTCCTGGAACTTCTTCCAGGCTGTAGCAACATGTCCAGGCCAGGTCTTGTACGTCTTTGGGAATAGTAATTAAATCGGGGATCCAGATAGACGGGATTCCCGCAGCATGGGCGGCCAGGATGCCACTCTCTGAATCTTCCAATACTAATGCCTGGTCCGGTGAAACACGGGCTTTGTCGCAGGCCATGAGGAACACATCCGGATCCGGCTTGCCATGGGCCGCTTCTTCCCCGCTCTGGACGACGGAAAAGAAGGGAGCTACACCCGTTTTATCTAATAAATATTCAATCAGTGTCCGCGGTGATGACGAAGCGACGGCGCAGGCAATCCCTTCTTCCCGGGCGTAGCGCAGGACGTGGAGCAGGCCCGGCTTGATGGGAATAGCATGACTGCGGTAATATTCCAGCTGCAAGGCCACTTTTTCCCGACAAATATCGTCATAGGGATAATCCGGACCGAAGGCGTCATCACAAATAGCACGAATGCGCAGATTGTCCCGTCCCAGCATGCGGTCGAACACCGAGCGGTCCAGATCAAAACCATACCGGGCTGATACGTCCCGCCAACAGCGATAAGAAATGGGTTCCGTATCAAACATGGTCCCATCCATATCAAAAATAAGTGCTTTTCGTATATCCATACATCCTCCCCATCATATACTTTATGAGCTTATTATTTTTTAATCACTATTCTATTATATAAAAAATAAAGTAATTGCAATTCTTCCCGGCAAAATACTCAATAACTATTCCCATTTTCGATAATATTATGATTTTTTCGCATTTCTTTTATTCTCAATTTCTTTCTCGTTATTACTTGTATCTCGCCCTATCTCTGCTATAATGAAGGGAATCAGAAAGCTGGGTGATTTCACATGATCGAATTCATTATCCGCCGCTTCATCAAGAACTATGAGGATACCGATGACAAACACGTCCGTGAACAATACAGTATCCTCGGCGGCATCTTAGGCATTATTTGTAACCTCTTCCTCTTTGTCAGCAAATTCCTCGTCGGCATGATGAGCAACAGCATCGGTATCTTGTCCGATGCCTTCAACAACCTGACCGACATGGGTTCGTCGTTCATTTCCATCATCAGTGCCAAATTGAGCAATCGGCCGCCAGACAAGGAACATCCCTTCGGCCACGGCCGCTTTGAATACCTGGCATCGCTGACCATTTCCATCATCATCCTCGTCGTCGGCTACAAGCTCTGCGAAACGTCGATTGGCAAATTCTTTGAACCAGAAGACATGGAATTCTCCTATTGGAGCATCGGCGTCCTCGTCATCTCCATCGCCGTCAAGGTCTGGATGTGCATCTATAACCGCTATATCGGCAAGAAAATCAATTCCGGCGTCAACGATGCGACAGCTGCCGACAGCATCACCGATGCCATCGCCACGACAGGCGTCCTGGTCGCTACCATTGCCCAGCAGTTCACGACGCTGCCCATCGACGCTGCTGCCGGCACGGCCATCGGCTGATGATCATGTACGCCGGCTACGGCATTGCCAAAGACGTCATCAACATCCTCCTGGGCAAAGCGCCGGACCCGGAACTCGTCCGAGGCATCGTCGACACGGCCTTGAAATGTAAATACGTCGTCGGCGTCCACGACATCCGCATCCATGACTACGGTCCGGGCCGCATGTTCGGTTCCATCCACGCCGAAGTCCCAGATAAGGCGGACCTGGCCGAAGTCCATGCCTCGCTGGATGTTCTGGAAGATGAACTGCAGGATAAATATCATATGGAAGTCAACATCCACATGGATCCGCTCTGTACGGATATCCATAAGATCAACGAGGTCCGTCACGTCTTGGATAAGATTGTCCACGAAAGATATCCCCGCTATCACACAGACCACCTGCGCATTACAGCGGGCCACGCCCGTCTGAACATCATCTGCGACATCCACGTGCCGCCAGAAGAATACAACGTCGAAAACATCGCCCGCATCCGCCGCGACATCAACGACTGCATGCGAAAATACAACGATAAATACCGCGTCGTCCTGGCCAAAATCATGGCTGATCCGGGGAAATGACAAAAGGGCTTGTCGCACATGCGACAAGCCCTTTTAAGTTGTTACGCCTCACTGCACGACCAGGGACCGCGGTTCCAGCATGGCCTGCAGTTTTTGCCGCAGGTCTTCTGTCGTTTCTACCCAATATTTTTCATTAGTCAAGATGGTCTTGCGGCTGCCCATGAGGTGGAAGTAAACCTTGACCGGTCCCGGATGTTGTTCCAGGACCTGGCCGATACGGCCGGCCAAATCGGTCCGTTCCAAGTGGGCCGGAATCTTGATGAATAATTTGGCGCCCATACCGGGATGCCAATAGTCGCCAGCCTGGCGGGCTGCTGCCGGCGATACGGCAGCGGGCTGCACGGGTTCTCCCTTTTCCTTGTCCAACGGTTTCACTTCTTCTGCCAGGATCTGGATACTATCGTCGTTGATATCGGCCCGGCCGCGGATGGAAACAGCCATATCGACGGCGACGGCCTGCTGATAGCGGGCATAGGTCTTAGGGAAGACGACGACCGATACGGTGTGAGTGAAGTCTTCGACGGTGATGATGGCCATTTGTTCATTGCGCTTGGTCATGACCTGCTTCTTGGCCGTAATCAGGCCGCCGATGCGCATCATCTTGCCGTCGTACTGCCGCCCGTCTTCCCCATAGAGGACCGACAAGGGCGTCAATTTCTTCATAATGTCCTTATATTTATTGAGCGGGTGGCCGCTGAAATAAAAACCATCGTATTCCTTTTCCATGGCCAGGCGCATTTCGATGGGGTATTCCTCGATATCCGGATATTCCAGTTCCGTCATGACATCTTCGGCATCGTCGAAGAGCCCCATCTGACCCGACGCGTAGTCCTTCTGACTGAGGGACCCCATGGCGATGGCCTGGTCGATGACGGCCATGAGCTGGGACCGCTTCTTGCCAAAAGAATCCATAGCCCCGCATTTGATGAGGCTTTCCAGGGCCCGCTTGTTGACGATGTGGTAATCGACGCGGCTGCAGAAATCGCCGAGCGACGTAAATGGTCCGCCTTCTTCGCGGGCCTTGACGATGGCTTCGATGGCGTTGGCACCGACGCTCTTGACGCCGGACAGGCCAAAGCGGATGGCCCCGTCCTGGACGGAGAACATGGATACGCTGGCATTGACGTCAGGCGACAGGACCTGGACGCCGTGACGGCGGCACTCTGCGACATAGTAACTGATTTTACTGACATCGTTGATCATGCTGGTCATAGTCGCTGCCATGAATTCCGGCCGATAATGGGCCTTGAGGTACGCCGTCTGCCAGGTACATAGGCATAAGCTGCTGAATGGGACTTGTTGAAACCATAGCCGGCGAAATAGACCATGAGGTCGAATACCTTGTTGGCAATGTCGTCGGGAATGGCGTTCTTCCGCGTCCCTTCCAGGAAATTAGCCCGCTGGGCGACCAGGATGGATTCCTTTTTCTTGCCCATGGCGCGGCGCAGCAAATCAGCTTGTCCCAGGGAAAAGCCGCCCATGACCGAGGCGATCTGCATGACCTGTTCCTGGTAGAGGATGACGCCGTATGTATCCTTGAGGATCGGTTCCAGCAGCGGGTGCAGGTAGGTGACTTCCTTTTCACCGTGACTGCCTTGATGAAATCATCGACCATGCCGCTGCCCAAAGGGCCCGGCCGGTAGAGGGCGACGAGCGGGATCATGTCTTCAAAGTGCTTCGGCGCCAGTTCCTTGACCAGGTTGGTAATGCCCGATGATTCCATCTGGAAGACGCCGGCCGTATCGCCTTCGGTCAGGAGCCGGCACGTTTCCGGGTCATCCAGGGGAATGGCATTGATGTCCAGGTCGATGCCGTGATCCTTTTTGATCATCTTGACGGCATCACCGATGACGGTCAGCGTCCGCAAGCCCAGGAAGTCCATTTTGAGCAGGCCCAGTTCTTCGACCAAGTCCTTTTCGTACTGTGTCGTCAAATCGCCTTCCTTGGAATGTTGGACCGGCACGTAGTCGTCGACAGGAGCCGCCGAGATGACGACGCCCGCTGCGTGAGTCGATGAATGGCGGACCAGGCCTTCCAGGGATTTACCGAAATCGACGAGGCGATGGACCGTCGCATTCTGTTCATATTCCTCGCGGAATTCCTTGCTCATCTTCAGGGCCTTGTCGAGGGTCATGCCCAATTCGTTAGGCACCATCTTGACGATGCGGTTCACTTCACTCAAGGGGATGTCGAGGACGCGGCCGACATCACGCAGGACGCTTTGGCCGCCAAGGTCCCGAAAGTGATGATCTGCGAGACGTGGTCGACACCGTATTTCCGGGTAACGTAATCAATGACGCGGCCCCGGTTTTCATAGCAGAAGTCCATGTCGATATCCGGCATAGTGACGCGTTCCGGATTGAGGAATCGTTCAAAGAGGAGGTCGTACTTGAGCGGGTCCAGACCGGTAATGCCCAGCAAATACGCGACGACCGAGCCGCTGCCGAGCCGCGGCCCGGCCCGACGGGGATTTCATGGTCCCTGGCGTATTTGACATAGTCCCAGACGATGAGGAAGTACGACGGGAATCCCATAGTGTCGATGACACCCAATTCATAGTCCAGCCGTTTGCGGACTTCCGGCGTAATGGGGTCATATTTTTCCGGCAGGGCCTGCTCACAGAGCTTGCGCAGATAGGACGAATCCGTTTCCCCCTTGGGTACGGGGAACTGCGGCAGATGGCGCTCACTGAAAGAAATCTCGACGTTGCACTTATCGGCGATTTCCAGCGTCGTATCCAGGGCTTCGGGCATGTCGGCAAAGAGGTCGGCCATTTCGTCGCCGCTCTTCATATAAAATTCATTATTATAAAAGCGGAAATGCGACGGGTCATCGAGGGTACTGCCCGTAGAAATACAGAGCTTGACCTCCTGGGCAGCTGCATCGCTGGGGTCGATGTAATGATAATCGTTGGTAGCCACCAGCTTCAGGCCATATTCCTGGGACCAGCGCTTGAATACCGTGCGGACTGTCTTTTCTTCCGGAATCCCATGGTTCTGGACTTCCAAGTAAAAATCATCCTTGCCAAAAATCGAAACCAGCCGGTCCAAAGTCCGCTTGGCCCCTTCTTCATTGTGATTGAGGATATCCTGCTGGATGTGGCCTTCGATGCAGGCACTCATGCGATGAGCCTTCATGATACTGTTCGAGCAAATCATAGTCGACGCGGGGCTTGTGGTAATTATTTTCCCCATCGACAAAACCTTTGGACACAATCTTGATGAGGTTGTGGTAACCCTTATTGTCTTTGGCCAGCAAAATCAAGTGACAGAGCCGTTCTTTCGTCTTCTTTTCAAAACGGCTGCCCCGGGTCATATACACTTCACACCCCAGAATCGGCTTGATGCCTTGGGCTACGGCTTCCTTATACAGATAAATGACACCGTACATATTGCCATGATCCGTAATCGCCACAGCCGGCATATTCAGCTCCTTGGCACGCTTCACCATATCGGGAATCTTGCACAAGCCGTCGAATAAACTGTACTGCGTATGGACATGCAAATGAACAAAAGGCCGCATCCAAAAAATCCTCCTTCAAAAAAATCGCTAATGAGATAAAGTTATCCGTAATAGGGTATTATACCACATTAGCGATAAGATTGTTAGGGGGGACATAAGACGCCGGCTGCAGGCCGCAGTTCGCAGGCCGCCTTGGACTCAGATGCCGCTACGCGGCAACAAACTCAGAATGACGACATCGCCTCGAGTAACCCTCGGCTCGTGGAAAAAATTGTGGCTCGTGACTCGTGGTTCGTTGTTCGTAAAAACCTGCTATTATACTCAAATAGGTCGTGGTCAAATCTCTCTAGTGAGCTCGTCCTCTACTGCGGTCCGTTTCAGCAGCCGTCTTACCATCTTACAGTCATGACCTGACGGGCTGAAAAGACACGTGCGAGCCCCTACAGATACCCGGATAGATTATGATTAAATATCGCAGAGGACCCCTACCAAGACATCCCCTACGCACAAGCCGATGGCCGTGTATTTTTTCTACAATCTGTGACCAGCATTTATTTTCATCGCCTGTATGCGATTCTGTAGGGGACGTCCCGGAGGCGTCCCGCCGCGAATCCCGTGCATGGCCAAAATTCAGGATGAATGGCGCACCATCATTTCAAATCCGTGGCACTAAAAGACACATCCAGCAAGTTCCCCGGTTCCAACACCAAGTCCCCATTTTTATATAGTTTTTGCGCCAATTCCTCTGCCTCTTCCTGCGAATCCGCTTGAATCACAAAATCCTGACTGACTCGTTCTTCGACGGTGACCAAAAAAAGATTCCATTGAAAATCATCTCCTATTTTAAATAAATATCTCCATTCATAATAAAAATTTTACTTTGATCTTGCAATCACAATTTGGATAGA
>ENA-OUNI01000415-OUNI01000415.1-human-gut-metagenome-genome-assembly--contig:-NODE-415-length-19804-cov-10.046704_pt1 | contig 19804 bp, 27 predicted proteins | sample MGYA00242499_ERZ504580 | MGnify/ENA primary metagenome ERZ504580 (study PRJEB26092, sample SAMD00036315) | human gut metagenome | host: Homo sapiens | study: EMG produced TPA metagenomics assembly of... | reverse complement strand
GTTCCCCGCGCTTTCTGCATATACTGTAGCGCGCGCGCGGCGATTTTTGGCGCGGTGCAGTGTTCTGCCGCAAACCGGCCCAAAGACGCAAAAAAGCCCTGCAGCGTTCAAAAATGCTGCAGAGCTTTGTGGTTTTATGGCAAAAATCAGCCGTTCAGCTTTTCAATTGCCGCTTTTACGCGGGCAAGGGTGGTTTCGCGGCCCATCATGCAGCAAGGTCGGTGCCGCCGCCGGGGGTGCGCTGCTTGCCAGAAAGGGCAATTCCCAGCGGGTACAGCAGCCAGCCGTTCTTCTTGCCCAGCTCCTCAGCCTTGGCCTTGCAGGCATCGAAGACGGCATCGCGATTGCCAAAATCCAGTGCTTCGTCGCTGAGCACAGGCAGCAGGGCTTCCAGTGCCTCCTTGGCGGTTTCCGGGGTGGTCTTCTGCTTCTTGTTGGCGTACATGCTCACATCGTACTCGGGCATCGCATCAAAGAAATCCAGCTGCTCCGGGATCTCGCCCAGCACTTCGCAGCGGGGCTGCAGGTTTGCGCACAGCAGCTTCTTGTCGATGGAAGTGTGCACGGCCTTGTCGATCCACGGCTCCGCCTTCTTCTGGAACTCTTCCGGGGACAGGCGGCGGATATATTCCGCGTTGATGGCCCGCAGCTTGAGGGGATCGAAGATGGCCGGAGACTTGGAGATGCCGTCCGGAGACCAGATCTTGACCAGCTCCGGCAGGGAGAAGATCTCCTGCTCGGCATACTCGCCCTTGGGGCTCCAGCCCAGCAGGCAGATGTAGTTCAGCACGGCCTCGGTCAGGTAGCCCTTTGCCACCAGATCCTGATAGCTGGCATCGCCGTTGCGCTTGGAAAGCTTGTTCTGGGCGTCCTTCATCACCGGCGGGCAGTGGATGTAGGTGGGGATCTCCCAGCCGAACGCCTGATACAGCAGGTTGTACTTAGGGGTAGAGGACAGATACTGCTGCCGCGGATCACGTGGGTGATGCCCATGAGGTGATCGTCCACCACATTTGCAAAGTTGTAGGTGGGCATGCCGTCGGTCTTGATGAGGATCTGGTCGTCCATCTCGCTGTTGTTCACCTCGATGTGGCCGTACACCACATCGTCGAAGCCGGTCACGCCCTCGCGGGGGATCTTCTGGCGGATAACATAGGGTTCCCCGGCAGCAAGACGCTTTTCCACTTCCTCCTTGGGCAGGTCGCGGCAGCAGCGTCATAGTGGGTCATCTCACCGTTGGCGCGCTGCTCGGCGTGCAGGGCTCCAGACGCTCCTCGGTGCAGAAGCAATAATATGCCTTGCCCTCAGCCACCAGCTGCTCGGCATACTGCTTGAACATGCCCATGCGCTCACTCTGCACATAGGGGCCCACGGGGCCGCCGATGTCCGGGCCTTCGTCCCACAGCAGACCGGTCTCCCGCAGGTGTTGTAGATGACATCCACAGCGCCCTCCACATAGCGGCCCTGATCGGTATCCTCGATGCGCAGGATGAAGGTGCCATCCTCGTGCTTGGCCATCAAGTAGGTGTACAGGGCAGTGCGCAGGTTGCCAACGTGCATATAACCCGTAGGCGACGGCGCAAAACGGGTGCGGACTTTATTGCTCGGCATAGAAAAACGCTCCTTTATTCTCATGCAAAAAATTTGCGGATAGCTATGTTTTATTGTACTGATTCTGTGCAATTTTGTCAATGCAGGATAACATCATGCACCCCCGCAAAAAGGGGCTGCTGCATCAAATGCTGTGCAGCAGCCCCTTTTTATAATATTATTCTCCGTCCTTCGGGTCATCCAGATGCTCGCGCCGTTTGCGTGTCAATGCGGCGCACAGCTGCAGCAATGCAAAGCACAGGATGCCGGTAAAAACACCGGTAAAAGCGGCACCGACCCAGTATCCACGGGAAAACCCGATGATCAGCGTAACCGCCACCGCAGCCACCAGAGACCACACGGCATTGGCCGGGGGCGTATCCGAAAAGTGGCGATCCCACAGACCATTGCGCAGACACGCGACACCCGTATAGATGCAGCCGATCATGAATACGACCCACTCTCCGGCGGCCTTGTCCGCAGCCCCGAACACCGTCTGCACGATCCACGCCGCCAGAAGGCTGCCCCACAGCAGCCAGAAGCCATGGCTTTCAATTTTGCGCATGGTCTGCTCCTGCATCTCGTCCAACTGGTTTTTCTTGCTGTATAGTGAAAATTTCATAGTTCATTCCTCCCAGAACAGTTCATCCAGTGTCTTATCCAGAATTTTACAGATACTGCGGCAAAGGTTGATGGTGGGGTTGTACTCCCCTTTTTCAATGGCGTTGATGGTCTGGCGCGAAACCCCTGCCGCCTCGGCAAGCGCGCCTTGCGTCATATCCTTTTCCGCACGGGCGGCCTTTAATTTCAGGTTCTTCGGCATTGATACGCTCCTTTCCTGCCGGGTCGGCATTTGTTTTATCCTCTGGACATATAGTAGCATTTACCATTCTAAATGTCAAGTATATATTACAAAAAGTTTTTATGAGCAGACAAAAAGCACCCCAGCTGTTTTCAGCCGGGGTGCTTTGCGGTTATGATTATTTCAGCACGACTTCGCCGTTTTCACCAGCATCCACCACAAGGGTGCCGCCGGATGCCAGCGTGCCGTCGATCAGGCGCTCGGCGGCGGGGTCTTCCACGGCTTTGCGAATGACGCGGCGCAAATCGCGCGCACCAAACTTGCCACCCTGACTCTTTTGCACCAGCGCCTTGAGTGCTGCCGGGGTGTAGCTGTAGGCGATACCCTTGGCCTCCATGCCGGGCTTGTACTCGTCCAGCATCAGGGCCGCGATGCCTCCAGCGTCTGCTGGCTCAGCGGCTTGAAGGCGATCACTTCATCCACGCGGCCAAGGAACTCCGGCGCAGGAACTGGGCCAGCGCCTTGCGGGTCTTTTCCTCGCTAAGCTGTTCCTCGCTCTTGTTGAAACCAAGCCCGCCGGTGCTCTGATCACTGCTGCCGGCGTTGGAGGTCATGCAGATGACCGTGTTGGAAAAATCCACCGTGCGGCCCTGCGCATCGTTGATCTTGCCCTCGTCCAAAATCTGCAGCAGAATGTTCATGACATCCGGGTGCGCCTTTTCGATCTCGTCGAACAGCACCACGCTGTAGGGGCGGCGGCGCACCTTTTCGGTGAGCTGGCCGGCTTCTTCGTAGCCCACATAGCCCGGAGGCGAACCGATCATGCGGGACACCGCGTATTTTTCCATATACTCGCTCATGTCCAGACGGATGAGCGGGTCGGGGCCGTCGAACAGCTGATTTGCCAGCTGCTTGACCAGCTCAGTCTTGCCCACGCCGGTGGGGCCCACAAAGATAAAGCTTGCGGGACGGCGGCGGCCGGAAAGGTCGGCGCGGCTGCGCTTGATGGCCTGCGCCACCAGATGCACGGCCTCGTCCTGCCCGATGATCTTCTTTTTCAGCTCGCCCTCAAGGTTTGCCAGCTTTGCGAACTCGGTCTCCCGAATTTTCACCGCCGGAATGCCGGTCCACAGCTCGATGACCTTGGCCACATCGTCCATGGTCACCTGGATCTCGCTGGCAGCAGCCTGCTTTGCGGGCAGGTCGGCTTCGAGCTTTGCAATGCGGGTCTTGCGCTCGGCCACGCGCTCGTAGTCGATGGGCTCGTTCACATCCGCATTCTCCATCTCGGCTTCTTCCTGCTTGAGGGCATCCAGCTCCTTCTGCATCCCAAGATACTCGGAAATGACCGGGTGGGCCAGATTGCAGCAGGCGCAGGCTTCGTCCAGCAGGTCGATGGCCTTATCGGGCAGGAAGCGGTCGGTGATATAGCGCTCACTCAGGGTGACAGTGGCAGAAAGCACATCGGCAGGCACCTGCACATGATGGTGCTGCTCGTAGTAGTGCTTGATGCCGTTCATCACAGCAAGGGTATCGGCCACGCTGGGCTCTTCCACCCGCACGGGCTGGAAACGGCGTTCCAGCGCCTGATCCTTCTCGATATACTTGCGGTACTCGTTGAAGGTGGTGGCACCGATGACCTGAATTTCACCACGGGAGAGGGCGGGCTTCAGGATATTGCCCGCGTTCATGGCACCCTCGCTCTCACCGGCAGAGGTGATGGTGTGGATCTCGTCGATGAACAGAATCACGTTGCCTGCGGCCTTCACCTCGCTCAGCAGGCCCTTGACCCGCTGCTCGAACTGGCCGCGGAACTGGGTGCCTGCCACAAGGCTGGTGAGGTCCAGCAGATAGATCTCCTTATCCTTCAGCCGATGGGCACATCCCCCTTGGCAATGCGCTCCGCAATGCCCTCGGCAATGGCGGTCTTGCCCACACCGCTTCGCCGATGAGGCAGGGGTTGTTCTTCTGGCGGCGGCTCAAAATCTGGATGGTGCGGTAAATTTCGCGGTCGCGGCCAATGATATCGTCCAGTTTGCCTTCCGGGCCTTGCGGGTCAGATTCTCGCAATAGGTATCCAAAAATTTGCGCTTAGGCGGCTTTTTGCCGTTCTTGCGGTCGGCCTTCTTGTCGCCATCCTTCTTCTCGCTGCTGGTAAAGCCCAGCGGGAAGGTGGCATTGCTGCCGGGGATCAGATCTTCGTCCATGCTGTCCGGGTCAGCATCCTCGCCGCCGTTCGCCATGTTCATCATCATGGAGAGCGGGTTTGCATCGCCCATCTCCTCCATCATGCTTTCCATGCGGTTCTCCATGTTATCAAGATCCTGATCCGACATGCCGAACTGCTTCATCAGATCGTCCACCGGCTTGATGTGCAGCTCACGGGCGCAGTGCAGGCAGTAGCCCTCCTGCTTCATCTGACCATTGTCCATCCGCTGGATGAAGATGATCGCCGGACGTTTCTGGCATCGAATACAGACCATAGTTCCTCCTTTATGCAAAACCCTTTACAGGAAAGGTTGAAGAGATTGAAGATTTTGTAGTAAAGACTGCTGCTCATCACCGTATCGTTGAGCACATTCAGGTTTCCGCCTGTGATGACGATGATGCCCCACAGGATGCACAGCACCAAATAGATATCCAGCAGCGCCGTGGCACCGCCCACAAGCCAGCCAAGGCCGCGGTTTACCGTGCCAATGACCGGCAGCTTGTTCACAAGGCCCAGCACCGTGACCAGCATACTGACCAGCAGGCGCAAAAGCGCGTAGAACAAGAAGAACAGCACCAGCGTGATCACCGGTGTGAGCAGCGGCTGCAGCACGTTTTCCACAATGGAATCGGCCAGCACCACCGCGTTATCGGCCAGCACAGCGCCAATGGAGCGCTCGCAGGCTGCCACGATGGAAGCGCGGAAAGAAGCAGGCAGGAAGCCCGCATACTTTTCCGCAATGCCAGAAAGGTCTACCGCACCGCCCGCAGCAATGTTTGCTGCGATCTGGGTGCGGAAGCCGCCTGCCAGCATGTGTTCGAACACCCAGCCGGCGCAGGCAGCGGAAAGCTCCTTGGCCCCCAGCAGACTGAACAGGTTGCCCACCAGCTGCACAATGGACGAAAGAAAGCCCTTGCGCGCATAGCGCACCACCAGAATGATCCATGCTGCCGTGCATATGATATCAAAAAGAAATGACGGATTCTTGAACATACCTTGTTTTCCCTGTTATTTTTATCACTTTCCCCGCAAGAGTGCTATTTACGCATGATCTTCTCACCCAAAAATCACTGTCCGCTGGAAGCTGTCTGCTCCGGCGGTGTGACCACCTGCACCGTGTTGCCGCTGAGCACCATGATCTGCTTGCCCTCGATCAGTGCCTGCGGCCGGGCCGAAAGCGGCTGGCTCCACTGGAACTCGCCCACACCGTTGAAGCGCTCCACCGTGCTGTCGGTGAGCAGGTAGAAGCCGTCGTTCTTTGCCCGGATGATCTGGCTGGCCGAGAGCACGCTGCCGCTGTAACCCACGGTCAGCTCCCCGTCCAGCAGCACCGCCGTGCTGGTCTGGCCATTGCTCAGCAGCAGGGCCGCACCGTTACTGGTGTTGGACACACTGACGAGGGTGCCGCCGCCAAAATCGTAGCTGGCGCGTTCGCCTGCGCTGCCGCCGCTCGTGTTGTACAACATGGCGCGGTTCTCATAAAGCACCAGCAAAAAGCCGTTGGACATCCAGCCCATCCACTGGGGCACACTGTTCTCGGAGCCAATGCATACCGGGTCGCCCTGCGAGAGGGGCAGTACATAAAGGTTCGTGGTCAGCTGGCGCCCACCGCCGATACAGCAGCCACGGCAAGGCGGCGGCTGTCCGGCGCAAAGGCCATGCGCAGCGGGGTGCCCTGCTCACTGGTCAGGTTCCACACCAGCTGCTGCTGCATACTGGAATTGTAAACGGTCAGCTTTGCCACGCTGTCGGTGCTGTCGGTCACAACAGCCACCTGTCCGGCATCTGCCACGGCGCACAGCGAGATGGTGCTGTCCATGGTTTTGGTATAAAGGTTCTGGGTGCGGCTTTCCACCCGAAGCTCATTGCCGGAGCGGTTGTACAGCACAAAGCGGGTCTTGCCTGCAGCAATGGCCGGGCGGGCATAGCCACTCTGGATGCTGTTCAGGCGGGTGCCGCCAAGACTGTATACCACGCAGCTGTCGCCGCCCATCTCCACAAAGCTGCCAGACATCTGCGCCACCGCATCCGGGTCGGTGATGCCGGTCTGCTGCGGCCAGCCTGCGGCTGGTGCCAGCGCGATGACGGCAGTATCCACAAGGTCTTTTGCGCGCGCAATGGAAGACCCCACTGCGCCGGTGGCAAACAGGACAAGGATGGTCAGCACCGCTACGATGATGACGGTGCGGCGGATGCGCCGTGTGCGCACCCGGGCCCGGGCGGCTTCCAGATATTCGACGCGCCCGGCAGAAAGCGTCTCCCCTTCGGCGGAATGTCCGCCGCGGCGAATTTTGCTCATGAATGGTTCTCCTTACAGATCATACTCCACACACTTCAAAAACAGGCCCTTGGCGGGCAGGGTCGGCCCGGCGCGGCTGCGGTCACGGCTTTCCAGAATGGCGGGAATTTCCGCCGGGTCCAGCCGGCCTGCGCCCGCTTCGCACAAAGTGCCCGCCAGAATGCGCACCATGTTGTACAGGTAGCCGTCGGCGGTCACTTCAATGTCGATCTCGTCCCCCTTGCGGGTAACATGACAGTCCGTGATGGTGCGCACGGTATCGCCATGGGCTGCAGCGGAAGAGCCCGCCGCGCACAGGGCCAGAAAATCGTGCCTGCCACGAACTGCTGCGCCGCCGCCTGCATTCTGGCTTCGTCCAGATGCCGGGGCACCCGGGTGTAATAAGCCGCGTCAAAAGGCGAGTCGATGGGGTGGTTGTGGATGCGGTAGAGGTAGGTTTTGGTATGGGCCGCGTACCGGGCGTGGAAGTCCTCCGGCACCACCTGCGCGTCCAGCACCCGGATGTCCGGCGGCAGATGCTGGTTGAGCGCCAGTGGGAGCTTTGCCGCCGGGATGCGGGTATCGGCGTGGAAGTTGAGCTTGAAGCCCAGCGCGTGCACCCCTGCATCGGTGCGGCTGCAGCCCTTGATATCGGGGCGGCTGCCCAGCACGGCCTGCAGCGCGTCCTGAAAGGTTTGGGCCACACTGCGGCCATTGGGCTGCACCTGAAAGCCGCAGTAGTTCGTGCCGTCGTAGGCAAGGGTAAGTAAAAAGTTCATAAGTGTTTTCTTTCATGATCAGCATGCTCGCCCTCTCCGTCACCTTCGGTGCCACCTCTCCCAAAGGGAGAGGCCTTGGCAGTACGGTAAAGTTCGCGGTTCTGCCAAAGGCTCCCCCTTTGGGGGAGCTGTCATGAGCAAAGCGAATGACTGAGAGGCGAGGTTGCTTCCCTTAAAAATTCGGGAACACCAGCCGGGAGGCAAGGATCACTGCAAAGCAGGCGATGCACACGGCAAGGTCGATATAATCCTGCTTTTCGCAGCGCAGCACCTTCAGGCGGGTGCGGCCGTCGCCGCCCCGGTAGCAGCGGCATTCCATGGCCATGGCCAGCTCGTCCGCGCGGCGGAAGGCCGAAATGAACAGCGGGATGAGCACCGGCACCAAGGCTTTTACCCGGTCGGTCATCTTGCCGGTATCCAGCTGGGCACCGCGGGCTTTCTGGGCGTTCATGATCTTATCCGTCTCCTCAATGAGGGTGGGGATGAACCGCAGGGCAATGCTCATCATCATGGCCAGCTCATGCACCGGGAAGTGCAGTTTGCCCAAGGGCTTCAGCAGCTGCTCGATGGCGTCCGTGAGCACGATGGGGCTGGTGGTGTAGGTGAGCAGGCTGGTGCCCGCGATGAGCGCCATGACGCGCACTGCCATCAGCACAGCATAGCGCACACCCTCGGCATAAATGGTCAAAAACCAGATGTGCACCAGCGGTTCGCCCTCGCCTGACACAAAGAACAGGTTCAGCACCGCTGTGAAGATCACGATGGGCAGGATGGGCTTTAAGCTCTTCAGGATCATTTTGCCGGGAATTTTTGCCACCTTGTACATTGCTGCAAGGAACAGAATGGAAAGGGCAAGGCCCAGCGGATTGGAAGCTGCAAACAGCAGCACGATATAGGCGATGGTCAGCACCAGTTTCAGGCGCGGGTCGAACCGGTGCACAAGGCTGTTGCCCGGGAAGTGCTGGCCAATGGTGATATCTCTCAGCATCCAGCAGCGCCTCCTTTCTTCTTTGCTTCCCGCGGGAGCACAAGGCTCTCGCCTGCCTCCCGGCGGCGCTTGGCCTCCAGGATCATCTTGACCGCATAGGGGATGGTGTACACATCAGCGGGCACATCCACACCCATCTCCCGCAGCTTGAGGAAGATCTTCGTCACCTGCGGCACGGAAAGCCCCAGCTCCAGCAGCTCCGGAGCGCGGGCAAAGACTTTTTCCACGGTGTCGTACATGGCAATTTTCTTGTTGCTCATCACCAGAACGCGGTTGGCGTACTTGGCAATGTCCTCCATGCTGTGGGACACCAGCAGCACAGTGGTGCCGGTCTTTTTGTGGTACTCCTTCACCTCGCTGAGGATGTCGTCCCGTCCCTCCGGGTCAAGGCCCGCAGCAGGCTCGTCCAGCACCAGAATGCGGGGCTTCATGGCCATAACGCCCGCCACGGCCACCCGGCGTTTCTGGCCGCCGGAAAGCTCAAAGGGACTGCGCTCCAGCAGGGCCGGGTCAAGGCCCACGAAATCGGCGGCTTCATGCACGCGGCGGTCGATCTCGGCTTCGTCCAGACCCATGTTCTTGGGGCCGAACGCGATATCTTTATAACAGGTCTCCTCGAACAGCTGGTACTCCGGGTACTGGAACACCAGACCGGTGAGAAAGCGGAAGTCCCGGATCTTCTCCGGATCTTCCCACAGGTCGCGGCCAGCGATATAAATTTTGCCGCTGGTAGCTTGTTCAGGCCGTTCATGTGGGTGATGAGGGTGCTCTTGCCGGAGCCGGTAGCCCCGATGATGCCCACAAAGTCGCCCTCTTCCACCGTAAAGCTCACATCGTCCAGCGCAGTGACCGCATTGGGCATGCCGGGGTTGTAGACGTAGCTCAGATGTTCTACTTTGATGATATCTGCCATTTGCGTCTGCCCCCCTTACTGCAAAAGCTCGTACAGAGCCTGTGCGCATTCGCCGGTGTCGATGATGCCCTCCGGCATCGGGATGCCGGCCTTCACCAGCTCGTCCCGCAGCTCTGCAGCCTGCGGCACATCCAGATGCAGGGAGCGCACCTTCTCGGTCTGGCTGAACACCTCTTTGGGGGTGCCCTCCATCACCACATGGCCCTTGCTCATCACCAGCACACGGTCTGCCTGCGCAGCTTCCTCCATGTAGTGGGTGATGGACACCACGGTGATGCCCATATTCCTGTTCAGGTAGTGGATAGTCTGCATCACCTGCTCACGGCCCCGGGGGTCCAGCATGGCGGTGGCTTCGTCTAATATCAGGCAGTCCGGCCGCATGGCAACTACGCCCGCAATGGCAACGCGCTGCTTCTGGCCGCCGGAAAGGTTGTGGGGTGCGCGCTCGCGGTACTCATAGATGCCGGCCATCTTCATGGAGTCGTCCACGCGGCGGCGCATCTCTTCGGGCGGCACACCGAGGTTTTCCAGTGCAAAGGCAACGTCTTCCTCCACCACGGTGGCAACGATCTGATTGTCCGGGTTCTGGAACACCATACCCACGGTCTGGCGGATATCATAGATTTTGTCATCGTCTGCGGTGTCCATGCCCTCTACGTAGACCTTGCCGCTCTCCGGCAGCAGGATGGCGTTGAAGTGCTTTGCCAGCGTGGACTTGCCGCAGCCGTTGGCACCCAGCACGGCCACGAATTCGCCGCGCTTTACTTCCGTTGAGACACCGTCCAGTGCGTAAATCGGCTGGTCGCTGTCGTAGCGGAATTTCAGATTTTGTGCTGTTAAAATCGTCTCTTCCATTTGTGTTTCTCTTTCTGGTGGTGCGCCCCTCTGAAAGGGGCTGTACCCCATTCTTAAGTCTTCCTGTGAAAATGTGTTTGGAGCGGCCCGCAGGCCGCGACAAACACAAAACTAAAAGATTATTTTCTTCTGAACATGGCCAAAGCGCACGCGGCGGCCATTTAAAATCGTTTCACTCTTCCAGATGGCGGTTGCGCCGCAGGGCACCACGCCGCCGGTGGCAGAGACCGGCAGGCCGATCTCGTCGCAGCTGGTCTCGCCGCCAAAGCGGGGCACCAGCGTGGTTTTGAGCATATATTCCATGACCGCCGGGGACAGGCCTGTGGTGTAGCTGTTCACTGCAAAAAACAGCGGTGTATCGCTCAGCACCTCTTCGCACTGGCTGATGAGGTCGTAGATGCAGTCCTCCAGCTTCCAGATCTCACCGCCGGGGCCGCGCCCGTAGCTGGGTGGGTCCATGATGATGCCGTCGTAGGTGTTGCCGCGGCGTTTTTCGCGGGCAACGAACTTGGCACAGTCGTCCACCAGCCAGCGGATGGGTCGGTCGCAAGGCCGCTTGCCGCAGCATTGTCCTTGCCCCACGCCACGATGCCCTTGGAGGCATCCACATGGCAGACGGTGGCACCTGCCGCCGCACAGGCCAGCGTGGCACCGCCGGTGTAGCCGAACAGGTTCAGCACCTTTACCGGGCGGCCTGCGGCACGGATCTTTTTGGCGTACCATGCCCAGTTGACAGCCTGCTCCGGGAACACGCCGGTGTGCTTGAAGCCGGTGGGGCTGACGATGAGGGTGAGCTTATCCTCGCCCTCGCCGCAGCTGATCTTCCACTTTTCGGGCAGACGGCGCTTGTACTCCCACTCGCCGCCGCCCTGATTGGAGCGGTGATAAACAGCATCTGCCTTTGCCCACAGGGGGCTCTGCTTGGGCGTTTTCCACACCACCTGCGGGTCCGGGCGGATGAGGATGGTCTCACCCCAGCGCTCCAGACGGTTGCCGTCGGTGGCATCCAGCAGTTCATAGTCTTTCCAGGTATCTGCAGGGCGCATAGCGTCCTCCCTTCTCTTTTATCCGTTTCTTACTGGCCCAGAATGCGCTTGTTGATCTTATCCACGATGCGGTCGGCGCAGCGGTGGATGGCGTCCAGATCCTGCCCTTCCACCATCACGCGGATCTTCGGCTCGGTGCCGGACACCCGCACCAGCACGCGGCCCATGCCCATAAGCTTCTGCTGCTCGTTCTCAATGAAACCGGCCAGAACTTCGTCCTCTTTGTAGGCTTTTTTCTGGGCGGCGTTGGCGGTCACATTCACCAGCACCTGCGGATACTGGGCGTAGATGCCGTTCAGCTCGCTCATCTTCTTGCCGCTCTCAGCCAGCAGCTTGAGCAGCTTGCCGGCGGTCAGCTCACCGTCGCCGGTGGTGGCATGGTGCAGCAGGATGACATGGCCGCTCTGCTCGCCGCCGATGGCAAAGCCGTTCTCGCGCATGTTTTCCAGCACGTAGCGGTCGCCCACGGCGGTCTTTTCGGTATTGATGCCCTGCGACTCCATATATTTGATGAAGCCCAGATTGGACATGACCGTAACCACGGCGGTGTCGCCGTCCAGACGGCCTTTTTCCTTCATGGTCATGGCCAGCAGGGCAATGATCTTGTCGCCGTCCATCTCCTGACCCTTTTCGTCGCAGCCAAGGCAGCGGTCGCGTCGCCGTCAAATGCGATGCCGCAGTCAAAACCGCCTTCCACCACGGCCTTTTCCAGATTTTCCAGATGGGTGCTGCCCACGCCCTTGTTGATGTTCTGGCCGTCAGGCTCAATGCCGATGAAGGTGCACTTTGCGCCAGACGGGGGAACAGCTTCTGTGCCACGCAGCCGAAGCGCCGTTTGCGCAGTCGATGCAGACCCTCAGGCCGGTCAGGTCGCCGTGGATGGACTCATACAGGTGATCCACATAGTCCTGCAGGCCGTCATCGCGGCGGTACACACGGCCCACCTCGGCACCGGTCTTCAGCTCAATGCCCGCGCAATCGTTGTCGATGTAGGCTTCGATCTGGTTCTCCACCTCGTCCGGCAGCTTATAGCCGGTACCGGCAAAGATCTTGATGCCGTTGAACTCCATCGGATTGTGGGAGGCAGAGATCACGATGCCGGCATCGGCATTGTACTTGCCCACCAGATAGGCCACAGCGGGCGTTGGCAGAACGCCCAGACTTTCCACATCCGCACCCACGCTGCACAGACCGGCGGTCAGGGCTGCTTCCAGCATATCGCCGGACTGGCGGGTGTCCTTGCCGATCAGGATGCGCGGACGGTGGCCGGTGCTGCCGGTCAGCACCGCAGCAGCGCCGCGGCCGATCTTCATTGCCAGCTCACAGGTCAGGTCTGCGCCTGCAACACCGCGCACACCATCGGTTCCAAAGTATTTTCCCATAATAAAACCCCACTTTCTATAGAAAGAAGAACCCTCTCAGTCAATGCCTTGCGGCATTGCCAGCTCCCCCCAAAAGGGGGAGCTTTTTGGCATCTTTTGGTTTTTCGCTCATGAAGCTCTCCCTTCGGGAGAGCTGGACGCGAAGCGGCCTGAGAGGGTTAGAACAAACTCTGCTGCCCGTTGTCCTCGGGCGCAGCGGCCTCCGGCGCTTTCAGGCCCAGATGTTCGTAGGCCAGCCGCGTTGCGCAGCGGCCCCGGGGCGTCCGGGTCAGAAAGCCCATCTGCATTAGATACGGCTCACACAGGTCTTCCAGCGTGACGGATTCCTCGCCGAGGGCCGCCGCCAGCGTTTCCAGACCCACCGGGCCGCCGTTGTACATTTCAATGATCGCACGCAGCATACTGCGGTCCAGTTCGTCCAGACCCAGTGCGTCCACGTCCATCCGCTTGAGGCCCATCAGGGCCACATCCCGGTCAATGATGCCGTCGCCCAGCACGGTGGCAAAGTCGCGGATGCGCTTCAAAAAGCGGTTTGCCACGCGGGGCGTGCCGCGGCTGCGCTTGGCCAGCTCGTAAGCGCCTTCCGGCGTGATGGGCTGGTCGAGGATGCCTGCCGAGCGCTGGATGATCTTGCTCAGTTCATCCGGGCTGTACAGCTCCAGCTTGAGCAGCACGCCAAAGCGGTCGCGCAGGGGGCCGGTAATCTGGCCTGCACGGGTGGTGGCACCCACCAGCGTGAACCGCGGCAGGTTGATGCGGATGCTCTGGGCGCTGGGGCCTTTGCCGATCATGATATCCAGCGCATAGTCTTCCAGTGCCGGATACAGCACCTCTTCCACCTGACGGGACAGGCGGTGGATCTCGTCGATGAACAGTACATCGCCCTCCTGCAGATTGGTGAGCAGGGCGGCAAGGTCGCCGGGCTTTTCAATGGCCGGGCCGCTGGTGATGCGGATCTGCACCCCCATCTCGTTGGCAATGATGCCTGCCAGTGTGGTCTTGCCAAGCCCGGCGGGCCGTAGAGCAGGATGTGGTCCATCGGTTCGCCGCGCCGCTTGGCAGCTTCCAAGTAAATTTTCAGGTTCTGCTTGACCTTTTCCTGCCCGATGTAGTCTTCCAGATGCTGCGGGCGGAGGTTGTTTTCCTCGCTGTCCGCCGCCGTCATGCCGGGCTGCATCATTTTTGCGCCGTACAGCGCAGTTTCGTCCTGCATTCTTTACCTCCTGCCTGCCATGCTGCGCAAGGCCAGTTTGATGATCTCTTCCACGGGCAATGCCGCGTCGATCTTGGAAACGGCAAGCGCTGCTTCGCTCTGGCTGTACCCCAGCGACACCAGCGCCGCAATGGCCTGACTGCTGCCCTGAGAAGCCTGTGTGTCGGCGGAAGCACCTGCCACATCCTCCAGCGAGATGCCGTCCACAAAGCCCTTGGCGACCTTATCCTTCAGCTCCAGCACGATGCGCTGTGCAAGCTTCGGCCCCACGCCGGAAGCCGCCTTGAACGCTTGTGGTCCCCCGCCGAGATCGCCAGTGCCACGCGGTCCGGCTCCATCACACTCAGGATTGCAAGACCCACCTTAGGCCCCACGCCGGACACGGCGGTCAGCATCTCAAAGCAGGCCTGCTGCTGCTCGGTGGCAAAGCCGTAAAGGCTCACGTCGTTCTCGGTGACGCTCATCACGGTATAAATGGTGGCTTCCTTGCCCACGCCGGGCAAGGCCCCGGCCACGCTGGCCGGGCACTGGGCATAGTAGCCTACACCGCCGCAGCTGAGCACCACGGCATTCATGCTTTTTTTGACGATTTTTCCTGTCAGACAGTAGATCATTTAAAGCCCTCTCAGTTTCTGTGTCGGCCAATTTTCCTCTGTTCAGCTCGCCCTTCGGGAGAGCTTCGGTGCCGCGCCGCTGCAGGCGGACGGAACCGGTGAGAGGGTCAGATCGGCCCGGCCACACGGCGGACAAAGCGGTTGAGCTGGTTGCCGTTGGTGTGCAGAAGGTAATCGCCATAGCCAGTGCATCGGCGGTATCGTCCGGCTTTGGCACGGCGGGCAGATGCAGCAGCACGCGGGTCATTTCCTGCACCTGCTTTTTCACGGCCTTGCCGTAACCGGTAACAGCCTGCTTTACCTGCATGGGGGTGTACTCGTAGATGGGCAGGCCTGCCTGCGCTGCCGCCAGCAGGATCACGCCGCGGGCTTCTGCCACGCCGATGACCGTGGTCTGATTGTGCTGGTAGAACAGCTTTTCGATGGCAAGCACCTCGGGCCGGGTGCGCTCGATCACCTCTTTGATGCCTGCATACACCTCGTCCAGACGGCGCTCGAACGGCACGCCCGCGTCGGTGCACACCGCACCGAAGTCCACCGGCGCAAACCGGTTGCCTGCGTAATCCACCACGCCCCAGCCAACGATAGCGTAGCCGGGGTCGATGCCCAAAACTCTCATGCTGCAAATACCTTCCGATACTATTCCTATTATAACTTTATTATTATATCACAACAAAACAGTGTGAGCAACAGAAAACCTTTCGCCTGCCGCCGCCAAATGTGCGCTGGCGCGTAAAAAGGGCAGTCAGCGCCCCTGCCTTTAAAAAAGTTTTACAATTTTTGAAAAAGCACTTGCTTTTTGGCAGAAGGTATGGTAATATAATCAAGCTGATTTCGGCAAAACAGAATATGGACGGTTAGCTCAGCTGGTAGAGCATCTGCTTGACGTGCAGGAGGTCACAGGTTCGAGTCCTGTACCGTCCACCAAACAGTTCGTACTCGAACCCGATTCTTTACGAGAAAGGGTTCGGGTACGTTTTTTGTTTATCGGAGGTTCTGCGGAAGGACTACTCGGAACGGTAAACGAGCAAAGGCAGGGTATCATCGTGGTGATGGTATCCTGCCTTTTGTTTTGCGGGATCAAGGTCGCTTTGTGCGAACTTGATCGTCCCCCTATATGGCGCGTTTGGGGGTAATCGCTGCGTACGTGCGTACCGGGAGCCTGTACACCTCTGACAATATGTAACACACTAGACTTTGTTCCAAAGTCCGTGTGCTAAGGGGCAGGCCCCTTAGAATTCCTGTGGAGTGTGTACGCACGTACGCAGGAAAACGGCAAAATTTCACTATATCGGGGTGTTCTTTCATTGGAGAGTATGATATACTCGGCTTAGTTCAACAAATCGAAATTTGAGGAGATAGACTAGTGAGAACATACGAGAATAAAGATGAACTTAAGAACGAGATAAATAAAAGTTTTGCAAAGTACATTTCAGAATTTGATATTATTCCGGAATCATTAAAAGATAAGAGAGTTGAGGAAGTTGACAGAACTCCAGCAGAAAATCTTGCTTACCAGGTTGGCTGGACAACTCTTGTTCTTAAATGGGAATCAGACGAAAGAAATGGTCTTCATGTCAAGACTCCTTCGGATGATTTCAAGTGGAATCAGCTTGGCGAATTATATCAATGGTTTACAGATACATATGCTTATCTGTCGTTGCAGGAGTTGAAAGATATGCTGAGAGAGAATATTAATTCGATTTATGAAATGATTGACTCATTAAGCGACGAAGAGTTATTCGAGCCACATATGAGAAAGTGGGCCGATGAAGCAACCAAAACAGCGGTCTGGGAAGTATACAAGTTTATACATGTTAACACGGTTGCTCCGTTCGGAACATTTAGAACTAAGATTAGAAAATGGAAAAAGATAGCACTATAACTTCCAGTTTGCTGTACTCGTTCCTAGCAGGGTTTGGGGCAGGCACGCACAAGAAGCTGTCCCAAAGGGGCAAGAATTTTCAAGAATTGAATTTGTGGCCACGGACGATTCTTGCTCTCACCTTTTTCGCTGCGTTTCGCAATTTTCACATTTCAATCTGCTCGCAGATTGTTGACAAGCTGCGCTTGACCCGATACTATAAAGGCAAGTCGAATACACGCCAAGGAGGTGCAACCATGACCGCCGTGATCTACGCCCGCTATTCATCCGACAGCAGCGTGAAGCGTCCATTGAGGGACAGCTGCGCGACTGCAAGGACTACGCCGAGAAGAACGGCATCACTGTGTCGGCACCTACATTGACCGTGCCTACTCTGCCAAAACGGATGACCGCCCGGACTTTCAGCGGATGATCAAGGACAGCGCGAAGAAAATCTTCGATGTGGTTCTGGTCTGGAAGCTCGACCGCTTTGCCCGGAATCGGTTCGATGCCGTGAACTACAAGTACCAGCTGGAAAAGAACGGTGTCCATCTGGTGTCTGCCATGGAACCCATTTCGCAGGGACCTGAAGGCATTATGGTGGAGAGTATGCTGATCGGCATGGCAGAATATTATTCCGCCGAACTTGCCCTGAAAGTAGCGCGCGGTGAGCGCGAAAACGCCCTCCAGTGCAAGTACAACGGCGGTATCGTTCCGCTGGGCTTCACCATTGGCAAGGAGGACCGACTGTACCATATCGACCCGGAGACGGCTCCCATTGTGCAGGAGATCTTCACCCGGTACGCCAACGGCGAGCCTGCCGAGAAAATCGCAGCCTCCCTGAATGAGCGAGGGCTGCGCACCCGCACCGGGAAGCCGTTCGTGAAGAACAGCTTCTTCCAAATTTTCCGGAACCGCCGTTACATCGGTGAATACCGATATAAGGACATCGTGACACCGGGCGGCATTCCCGCCATCGTGGACGAGGACTTGTTCAACCGGGTGCAGCAGCGTTTCGAGCAGAACAAGGTCGCCCACGGTCGCCCTGCAAAAGAGGATGTGAGCTATCTGCTGACCACCAAGCTGTTCTGCGGCAAGTGCGGTACGCTCATGGGCGGCGAAAGCGGCACAAGCCACATGGGAAACACCTACTATTACTACAAGTGCGGCAAAGCCAAACGCCACGGCAAGGCGCACTGCGATCTGAAAGCCATCCGCAAAGAGCCGTTGGAACGGTTCGTGGTGGAGACTGCCATCAAGGTGATTTTCAGCGATGAAATCATCGAACAGCTGATAGATTTGGTCATGGAAGCCCAGCAGAAGGAGAACACCCGGCTGCCTGTCCTGAAAGACCAGCTCAGGGACACAGAGAAGCGGCTGGCAAACCTTCTGGAAGCCATTGAACAGGGCATCCTGACCCCGACCACCAAGCAGCGGTTGGACGAACTGGAAGCCCGGAAGGAAGCCCTGAACACCAGCATTCTGGAAGAAGAGCTGAAAAAGCCAGTCCTGACCCGCGAATGGATGCGGTTCTGGTTTGAAAAATTCCGCAAGGGTGACATGAGGGACATGGAACACCAGCGGCAGATCATTGATACCTTTGTCAACTCGGTCTACGTTTTGACGACCGGGTCGTGCTCAATTTCAACTTCACGGACGATTCCAAAACCATCTCCCGTGAAGAGGTGTTGGGTTCGAGTGCTGTGGACAATGCTCCACCACAAAATCCTCAGACTTCGTCTGAGGATTTTTTGTTTGGTGGCGGTACAGGACTCGAACAGGGCGGCTCTGACGACGCCAGTCGGCAGAGTAAGCAATCAGCAGTGGCTGTTGCTTAGCCCGCGGTTCCCAACGCCTAGGAATGTCTACCAAGAAAGATGCCGCCAGACCATTCGGTCTGGGGACTTTTTTTCGTGATGGACGGTACAGGACGAGAACCGGAACGAGCAAAGGCAGGGTATCACTATGGTAGTGGTATCCTGCCTTTTGCTATTCTTAATAGAGTATGGTATACTCGGCTCAGTTCAACAAATCTGCATTTGGAGGATTGAATCATGTGGAATGAATTAGGCATAAGCGGAGGAACCGCAATTATTATTTTGATTGCGCTGTATTTCGTTATCAAATGGGCAGTTAAAAATGGCATCAAAGAAGCATATAGTGCTATCACCGGAAAGAAAACCGATGAAGATATCCAAAACGAAAAAGAGCTGAAAGAACTTGGATTGGATTCAGAAGATCAATAACTTCGCGTTTGCGCAGCGATGAAAGAGGCTGTCGCAAAATAGCTCTCTGAAAAATCATGTACAAAACCCGGAACCTTTTTAGGGCCAACGGCTCAAAAAGGGTTCCGGGTTTCTGATTTTGCGCTATTCCTTTGTGCAAGCTGCTATCGCATTTTTATTTTGCAACAGCCCCTCTTTTTTATTTCCGGAGATTTTATTTTCGGGTATAGGCTTCCATGCCGTGCTCGGCGGGGTCGTAATATTCCATCAGGGTGATGTAGTTTTCCGGGTAGTGGCAGAATGCCGCACGCAGAACGCTGTCTGCCGGGCTGTTCACGCTCATCAGGCTGAGGATGTAGTACACCAGCATCCGCAGCACATCGCTCTCCACCTCGTAGCACAGACCCACCGCCAGCACCGGCACCACCACCTGCTGCGCCCGCAGCGGCACAATGGCCCCCACCTGCTCCAGAATGGGTCGGCTCATGGCCGAAGCCGTCATCACGCAGCGCAGCACCTTTGTCCACGACATTTTGCGGATGTTCTCCATGCTGCGCAGCCGTTCCATCACAGCTTCATCGTCCAGAATCACGCCCTCGGCTGCCTCTTTCTCCGAGAGGGTAAAGGCACACTGCAGCATATCCATAAAGGCAGCTTCATATTTTTCGTGGTAATTTGCGGCGCTTTTGCAGAACGCCAGAGCCGCCGCGATCACCGAATCCACATCTTCCTTTGTGGCCAGCTGGTCGAACCGCAGCGGCACGCCGCCCATCCGGCTCTCGATGATGCTCAGATCATCCAGCTCGTTCTGGTACGCCGTGGAGGGCAGAAAGCGGTCGTTTCCGTTGCGGTGGTAGCCCCACTCTTCCGGCATCACGCGGGCCACGATGTCGCCGCTGGAAATGATGTTGAAGATATTGCTTACATCCCAATCCGTTTTCAGTCCGCCGTCTGCAGTGTGGTTGTTGTCGTAGTCCGCCTGCAGATCCGGGCGGTCCGCTGCGTCAGTGCCGCCGGTGCGGCAAAGGTGTAAACAAAGGTATTTT
>ENA-OUNI01000414-OUNI01000414.1-human-gut-metagenome-genome-assembly--contig:-NODE-414-length-19813-cov-2.553287_pt1 | contig 19813 bp, 24 predicted proteins | sample MGYA00242499_ERZ504580 | MGnify/ENA primary metagenome ERZ504580 (study PRJEB26092, sample SAMD00036315) | human gut metagenome | host: Homo sapiens | study: EMG produced TPA metagenomics assembly of... | reverse complement strand
TAGCCGCCTTCTTTGCCGGGCAGTGCGCGGTATCGCATGCCGATTTCGTCGCCGTAATACAGGAACGGCACGCCCGGCATCGCGAACAGCGTGCAGTATGCCAGGGCGATTTCGCGCTGCGACAGTCGCGGCGCCACGCGTGCGGTGTCGTGGTTGCAGGTGATGAAATTAAATTCCGTCGACCGTTTCCGCTTCGCGCAGACGCGGCTCGTACTCGTCCAGGAATTCGCTGATCGGCGTGCCGGAATCGGCGTTGAAATAGCTCTTGTCGCCCTTGCGGCTCAACGGGTCGTCCACGTTGCGCAACAGCATGTTGTAGCCGTTGGGAACGCCGTCCCAACGCCAATCGAGATAGAAATCCATGTCGAAGCCGGCGGCCATCGACTCCTCTGGCCGTCCCCATTCCGAAACGAACGCGGCTTCGGGGAAGGCCGGGCGGATCCGGGCGAACATGTACTGCCAGGTGCGGATGGTGTAAGGCTTGCCCTCATCGTCCTTTTTGACGAGGCTGTCGGCCATATCCACGCGGAAGCCGTCTGCGCCACGGGAAAGCCAGAACCGCATGACGTCCACCATCGCGTCGCAAGTGGCCTTCGCGTCCGGACCAAGGGCTGGCTTCTGCCAGCTACGTTCGGGGTGCGCGAAACCGTAGTTGAGCGCCGGCTGGCATTTGAAGAAGTTCAAGATGTAGGTACCGTTGCGGGGCGATTCGCCGCCGATGAATGGCAGTCCGTCGCCACCGGAGATCCATGAGTCTGTCCAGATGTAGCGGTCGGAATAATTGTTTCGCTCGACCTTGCAACTGCGGTGGAACACTCGTGTTCCTCGCTGGTGTGGCCTGGCACGAGATCGAGGATCACGTGCATGTCGCGCCGGTGGGCGGCGTCGAACAACGCAATGAGATCGTCGTTGGTGCCGTAGCGTGATGCCACCTTTTTGTAGTCGCGCACGTCGTAGCCGGCGTCTTTGAATGGCGAGTCGAAACAGGGATTGAGCCAGATCGCGTTGCATCCGAGATCCTTGATGTAGTCCAGTTTTAAAGTGATTCCGGGGATGTCTCCGATGCCGTCGCCATTGGAGTCGACGAAGGACTGTGGATAGATTTCATAAAAAATTGCGTCGGCAAGCCATTTGGGGTGGGGGTGTTTCGCGGGGGGAAGCATGAGGGTGTGTCTCCTTGATATTTCGCGGTTTGCGGTGTTTCTTTGAAACAATCATAACGCTGAATTGCAAACGTTGGCAGAAACGTGCTACACTAACAATCACTGATACATTTTTGGTGGCCCCAGTGTTGTTGGTAATCATCCAAGAACGATGATGTGAACGTATGCAGGGTTTTGGTCCGTACCATTTAACCGGAGATGTTGAGGAACACAAGGTTATGTGAGGAAAGGAAGATCAATGAAGATCGATTGGAAGAAGGCAATCGGACTTACTGCTGCCGTTTCTATGCTGGTTCCGCTCGCTGCGTGCGGTGGCTCCTCCGACGGTGGCGATAAGAACGCTTCCGGCTCCACCGAGCGTCACGCTGAGCGTGTGGGCCCCGCAGGAAGACCAGGCCAAGGACACCAACTGGCTGGGCAAGGTCGAAGAGAACTTCGCCAAGGCGCATCCGGAATACAATATCACGTGGAAGAATGACGTGGTCTCCGAAGGCGATGCTTCCAAGCAGGTCAGCACTGATCCGTCCGCGGCGGCCGATGTCTATATGTTCGCTTCCGATCAGTTGGGTGTTCTAATGGACGCCAAGGCCATTGGCCAGCTGGGCACCGACGCTGAGAAGCAGGTGAAGGAACAGAACGGCGACCTCGAAGTCAACTCCGTCACCGGCACCGATGGCAAGCTCTATGGCGTGCCGTACACCGACAACACGTGGTTCATGTACTACAACAAGTCCAAGATCACCGAGGATGAGGCCAAGGACTTCGATACCATCCTTTCCAAGGCCAAGGTCGCGTTCTCCCTGCAGAATTCTTGGTACATCAACGGCTTCTATGATGGCCTGAGCCTGTTCGGCGAGAAGGGCAATGATGCTGACGCAGGCATGGTCTTCCCGAAGGACGCGCCGATATCACCTCTTATCTGGTTGATGTGGTCGCCAACCCGAACTTCTCCAACGACGATGGCGCTTCCGGCCTCGCAGCCATCAAGGATGCTCCGCCGACGTGCTGTTCTCCGGTACCTGGTCCGCTAAGGACGTGAAGGAGGCCCTGGGTGACAACTACGCCGCCACCTCTCTGCCGACCTTCACCGTGAACGGCCAGAAGAAGCAGATGAAGTCCTTCGCCGCCACCAAGGCCGCTGCTTACAACCCGAACGCCAAGAACCCGAAGGCCGCCGCTCAGTTCGCGGCTTACCTCGCTCCACCGAAGCTCAGAAGCTGCACTACGAGATGCGCGCCATCCCGCCGACCGACAAGTCCCTGTCTGATCTGACCACCGACGACGTCGCAGCCAAGGCCCAGGCCGACACCATGGCCAACACCGCCTCCTGCAGTCCGGTCTGTCTGGCATGAACGATTGGTGGACTCCGGCCGAAACCTTCGGCAAGGCCCTGGTCAACAAGGAAATCACCAAGGACAACGCTGCCGCCAAGTACCAGGATTGGGTCAAGCAGGCCGGTGGCAAGATCGCTGAGTGAAATCAGTAATTCTAAAAATCCAATAACTGAAGAATGCAGGTGGTTGGCACTGCCAAATCCCCCCAGCCATCCTGCAGCTTTGAGAGACGCTTCGAGTCGCGGTGTCTCTCTCCACTTTGCATAGTGGCTCACTCCTCCTCCGAGCTTTGCATTCCCCGGGCAAGGTTTTTAAATTCTCCTTCCCCTTGTCCGGGAGCAAAGCTTTTTTTATCTTTCAATATCCATATGAGAGGGCAGTCGAAATGACAGCAACAACTCTTTCCCCACGGGAGATGAAGCGCCTTCGGAAGCAGGGTGCTGATTATGTTTCTCCGTCGCCTTACACGGTAAGGGCGGCGTTCCGGCGTGGTGACCTGTTCACTAAGCTTTCCGCAGTGGTGTTTGGTCTTGGCGATATCGTGCGCAAGCAGTATGTCAAGGGCATTGCCATGCTGGCGCTGGAAATCGCATACTTCGTGTTCATGGCAATCAATGGTGTGGACTATCTTTCCAAGTTGCCGACCTTGGGCACCAATGCAGGCGGCAAGAAGCTGGTCGACGGCTTCTGGGTCTACACCGAACCTGACCGTTCCGTGGTCATCCTGTTGTACGGTGTCGCCACTCTGGTTATCACCGCTGCTTCATCGGCCTGTGGGTCATGTCCGTGCGCTCTGCATACAAGTCCCAGGTGCTGCTCGAGGAGAACGGCAAGGCTCCGAGCTTCATGGACGATGTCCGCGAGCTGCTCGATGCCAAGGCGCACGTTCTGCTGATGTTCCTGCCCACGCTGGGCATCGTCGTGTTCACCGTGCTGCCGTTGATCTTCATGATTTCAATGGCATTCACCAGCTATGACCACAAGCACCTCGTGCTGTTCCACTGGGTCGGCTTTGAGAACTTCGCCAAGGTTTTCTCCAACAGCGGCGGCACCGTTAACGCCGTACTGTTCGGACGTGTGCTGGTGTGGACATTGGTCTGGGCTTTCTTCGCCACCTTCCTGAACTTCTTCCTCGGCATGTTCGTGGCTATGATCATCAACCGCAAGACCACCCACTTCAAGGGTTTCTGGCGTGCCTGCTTCTCCATGTCCATCGCCGTGCCGCAGTTCGTGTCTCTGCTGGTCATGCACACCATGCTCCAGCCGCAGGGCGCGGTGAACCGCATGCTGCAGACGTGGGGTTGGATTGACGGCCCGTTGCCGTTCTTCACCAACGCCACTTGGGCCCGCGTCACCGTGATCATCATCAACCTGTGGGTCGGTATCCCGTACACCATCATGCAGATCACCGGTATTCTGCAGAACATTCCGGCCGATCAGTATGAGGCGGCGAAGATCGACGGTGCCAACTGGTGGCAGATCTTCACGAAGATCACCATGCCGTACATCATCTTCGTGCTCACCCCGTATCTGATCACCACCTTCACCGGCAATGTGAACAACTTCAACGTCATTTACCTGCTGTCCGGCGGCGATCCTACGCCATTGGGCGATTCCGCAGGCTCCACTGATTTGCTTATCACCTGGCTGTACAAGCTGACCGTGGACAAGCAGGATTACAATCTCGGTGCCGTGATCGGCATCATGACCTTCGTCGTGTTGGCCATCGTTTCGCTGATCACCTACCGCAATTCCGGCTCCTATAAGAATGAGGAGGCATTCCGATGAGCAACAAGCATTCCGCAACCAAAGTGGAAAGCCACGGCCTTCTGCACGACCAGAAGATCCGCCGTATCACCGGCGACGTGTTCGCCCACTTGTTCCTGGCCATTCTGGCCGTCATCTGGCTCGTCCCAATCGTATGGGTGTTCGCGGAGTCGTTCAATAAGAACACCGCCCCGTACACCAGCTCCTTCTTCCCGAAGGAGTGGACTCTGGACAACTATAGGGTGCTGTTCACCGACCGCAACGTGTTGGACTTCCCGAAGATGTTCGGCACCACGTTCATCATCGCCTGCTTCACCTGTGCGATTTCTCTGATCTTCGTGCTCTCCGTGGCATACTGCATGAGCCGTATGCGTTTCCGTGTGCGCAAGACTTTCATGAACGTTGTGCTGATTCTTGGCATGTTCCCGGGTATCATGGCCGTCACCGCCATCTACTTCATCTTGAAGGCCTTGGGCCTGTCAAGCGGCACCATGACTACCGTGGCGTTGATTCTCGTGTACTCCGCCGGTTCCGGCGCTGGCTTCTACGTGATGAAGGGCTATATGGACACCATTCCGACCTCGCTGGACGAAGCGCCCTGCTCGACGGTTGCACCCGTTTCCAGGTGTTCCATAAGATCATCATCCCGATCTGCAAGCCCATGATCGTCTACCAGGCCATCATCGGCTTCCTGACCCCGTGGCTCGACTTTGTCATGGCAAGGTGATCTGCCGTACGCAATCCAACTACACCGTGGCATTGGGCCTGTGGCTCATGCTGCAGAAGGAATATATCCAGAACTGGTTTGCCCGCTTCGCCGCGGCCGCGGTCGTGATCTCCGTTCCGATCGCCATCCTGTTCATTGTGATGCAGCGCTTCTATCAGGAGTCCATGTCGGGCTCCGTGAAGGGCTGACGGAAAGGTAACGCAATAATGACGCTCGTAGACAACTTTGCACAGCCGAACACGAGCGTCGCCGAACCGTTCCCGCTTTGTTTGGAACGGCCTCTGGGTGCCGTGGTTGCTCAATCCGGCACCAGTTCGCTCTCTGGGCTCCTTCCGCACAGAAGGTGACCCTGAGACTGTTCTCGCGTGGCTCCATGGGGGAAAGCGGCGACGCTCTGATTGGACAGTACACGATGCGTCCGGAATCCGATGGTTCCTGGACGTACGATTTCGCCGACAACATGCACGGCGTGTATTACGACTTTTTGATCGAACGCGATTGCGGTTCCGTCGACCGCATCGCCGACCCGTGGGCGCGCGGGGCCGGTGTGAACGGCCGGCGCAGCATGGTCGTGGACTTCAGCCGCACCAATCCGGATGGTTGGTACCGCGACCATATGCCGGACGTGCCGCTTGCGCAGACGGTGGTCTGGGAAACCCATGTGGGCGATTTCAGCAATGATCCCGCCGGCGGTTTCCCGAATCGCATCGGGGCAAGTATCTGGCGTTCACCGACGACGGTACGTCTCTGGACGGGCATCCCGACTTTCCCACGGGCATCGCATATCTCAAGAAACTTGGCGTCACCGCGGTGCAGCTCATGCCGATTTACGATTTCGGTTCCGTGGACGAAGAGACCTGCGATCGCTACAACTGGGGGTACGATCCGGTCAATTACAACGTGCCGGAAGGCTCGTATTCCACCAATCCGTTCGACGGGTCGGTGCGCATCCGCGAAGTGAAGCAGATGGTGCAGGCGCTGCACAACGCCGGCATCAAAGTGATCATGGACGTGGTCTACAGCCACATGTTCTCGCCCGATAATTGGTTTGAGCGGTCGGTGCCGGACTATTTCCTGCGCCGTAAGCCCAACGGCGCGCTGGCCAACGGATCCGGCTGCGGCTGCGATATGGCCACCGAACGCAAGATGTTCCGCCGGTTCATCGTGGAATCCGTGACGTTCTGGGCGCGCGAATACCACATGGACGGCTTCCGTTTCGACCTGATGGGTCTGATCGACGTGGACACCATGAATGCCGTGCGTGCTGCTCTGGATGAGATTCCCGGCCGTGGACGCGACATTCTCATGTACGGCGAACCGTGGTCCGCGGGCGCCACCGCGCCGCTGCCCAGCGACACCGTGCTGGCTGACAAGTCAGGCCTGTCGAAGCTTGACAGTCGCATCGGCCACTTCTGCGACACCACGCGAGACACCATCAAGGGCCATGTGTTCTTCTCGGACCGCCCGGGTTATGTGAACGGTGGCATGCACGAGAACGTAGCGGCTGCGCGTGAGGCCGTGGACGCGTGGCGTCGCGGCAAACATTTCGGAAGGAGTGGCAGGCCAGGTCATTCAATACGTGTCCGCGCACGACGACCTCACGCTGTGGGACAAGTTGTGCGCGAGCTTTGCGGCTGGTTCGTTGGGCAGCACCGTGGCCGAAGGCGTTAACGAAAATACCGTGGATGTGCCAAAAGTCATGTATGACGCCGATTTCTCGGCGGAAGGGCTGGCCGGTGTCGGTCCGCAGATTGCGCCGCGCTGACCGACGTGATGGACGCCAACAAGCTGGCTGTGGGTATCACGCTTACCTCCGCTGGCATCCCGTTCATGCTGTCCGGCGAGGAGTTCGCACGTACCAAATTCGGCAGCTCTGATTCTTACGATTCCGCCAAAGAGCTTAACTGGCTCGATTGGAACCGTGCATGGCAGAAGCGCGATTTGATTGAGTATTACGCGAAGTTGATTGCATTGCGCAAGTCTGATCCACAGTGGTTCGACGGCAATCGCAATATCGTCGATACGGAAGGCGACGAACTCGTGTTCCGCGTCGGCGATTATCTGATGGCCGCCAATCCAGGCAGACACGTCGGCGTTATTGACGTGGCCGTAACGGGTTTGGAACCGATTGGCGGAATACGGAGATACTGGTGTGGTCTCGGCTCGTCCGTCAGTCCGGTGGAAGGCAATGTGAGCGCAGGTGATGGCGATTATTTGATTGTTCCACCGCATACGTTTGCAATCTGGCGGTTGCAGTAATACTCTCAGTAGGGAAGCTACAAAACGGCGACCGCAAAGCTGCGGTTGCCGTAACAGATACGGCAATGGGGCCGGAAAACCAGAAAGGATACGAGAAGTGGGAGCCGGAGCTCATAATCCACGATATGAAGTGGTATTTTTCGACCTCTACGGGACGTTGATCGACATTCGTACAGACGAACAGAGCGAAACCGCCTGGCAGGCGCTATATGACTGCGTTTGCGAACTGGTGCCGACTACGAATCGGTCGACGAAATGCGCGAACGCTTCGAAAAACTTGAGGCCCGCGAAATGGTCCATCAAGCCGATCGTGCAATCGTCCGTAACGGATGGGATGAATTCGATATCCTGCCGGTCTACCGGTCGCTGCTGATGAACCGTAGTGAGGAGGCTGAAAAGAAACTGGCACTGCCGCAAGCCGCGCTGAAAGCCGCATGGGCGTTCCGGCAGGGCAGCACCAGCATGATCCGCCTGTATCCGGGCGCACTCGACATGATCGAAGCATTGCAGGAGGCCGGCGTCGTCGTGGCGCTGCTAAGCAACGCACAAGCCTGCTATACTCGCCCCGAACTGGAAATGACCGGCTTGGCGAACGTACTGGACGACGTGATTATCTCCAGCGAAGAGAAAATCCGCAAGCCTGCCCGCGACTTGTACATGCTGGCTCTCGACCGCGAGTTCGTAATCGCAAAAAACGCGCTCATGGTGGGCAACGATGAAGCAAACGATATTATCGGAGCCAATTCCGCCGGTCTCGACGCAGCATACTTCCGTACGGAATTTCGCCGATGAGCGACCCGCCCAAGTCGGAGCATGCGGTATGTTCGTTTACCGGTGCCGACTACGACGGTCTGCTGAAATTCGTGCTGAACGCGTGAAACGCGTGTAGGTTGCGTCTTGGGCGTACTGGGCGTCTTGGGCGCACGAAAGGCCGTATGCGGAACTGAGGAGGACATATGGAAAGCTATGCCGAGCAGGGTGCTGGAGCTGATTCGATTGAACAGATCGGATTCGGCGGCGCTCGCCGTACCAAGAAGAAGCACCGCGGACTGACGGTGTTCCAGCTCAAGGTCATCGGCGCTGTGGCGTTGGCTCTGTCAGCTGGTAGCACACCATTGTGCCGCTGTTTTTCGGTTCCGACGTCAATAATATGACGTCGCTCACGGCGATGGTCTTAAGCGAGGTCATATCTTGGTTCGCCATTCCGATCTACGCGTGGCTGCTGGTGCAGGGTTTCCGTGAAACACATAGTCGCGTCGCGTATGGTCTACGGCTGTTCATCCTCGCCGTGGTGTGTGAGGTGCCGTACGACCTCTGCACGTCGCATAAGGCTTTCGATTTTGGCTCGCAGAACCCTGTTTTCGGTCTGTTCATCGCGTTCGTTGTGCTTGTCGTGTTGGATTGGGTGGCGGCGCGCTACCAGAAGTCAATGAAGATTGTGTTGTCGGTCGGTCTGGTGTTGATCGGACTGTTGTGGGATCTGCTGCTGCGCGTCGGCCTGCGCCAGCATATGATGAGCGTCGGCGCGGTGACGCTTGGTTTCGTGCTGATTTTCACGTTGATGCGCCAGCATGAGAATTCGATGATGTTCACTGCCGGCCTGTTTGGCGCGGTGATGATGATTATGCCTGGCATTGGCGTTGCATTCGTGCATTATTACAACGGCGAGTTGGGTTATAAGCGGCAGTGGACGAAGTGGGCTTTTTACGCGGCTTATCCAGTTATTTTGATATTTTGTGCTATTGGTGCAACATTAGCGTGATTTTTGACAACGTTCGCAGTATAATAGTAGCAATATGGGAGAGCATTGCCGCTCGGGCAAGTGTTTCCAAGGCTGGGAACGTTTGTGATTATGATGCAGAAACCGCAAAGGGGTTGAGAGATGGATAGAGCAGGCATTCGCGAGGTGGCCAAGGCCGCGGGTGTGTCGATTTCCACGGTATCGCGCGCGTTCACGCGGCCGGAACTGGTGTCCGAACGTACACGTCGCAAGGTGCTGGAAACTGCCGACAAGCTTGATTTCAACATCTCACGTTCCGCGACATCGTTGAAATCGGGCCAATCGTACCGTGTGGCGATGCTGATGAATGAAGAGATCACTAGATGGTTCAATACGGAAGTGTTCGCTGGAATCGAATCCGTCATGCATAATGCCGGGTATGACGTATCGCTGTTCCAGCATGTCGACACCGCCGAAAATCGCAAGGAATTCTTCACGAATCTGCCCGTCCGCCGCAACGTGGACGCCGTATTCGTAGCGTCGTTCGGCGTGGATCCGAAGGAAATCCAGCAGCTCAAACGCATCCACGTGCCGATCATCGGCATCAATACGCCGACGCAAAACGGCTTCGACGCCACCATCTCCATCGACGATGAGGACGGCATGTTCACCGCCGCCCAGCATCTGATCAATCTGGGGCACAAGAATATCGTGTACGTGTGCTCCGATGCGGTCGATTCCATTAATTCCTCCATCGATGCGCGAGGACAGGGCTTCGTCCGCGCCTGCAAGACGATGGAGGCCTCCCATGACTTCAAGTGGCGCGTCGTCTCTGTGCCGCGTGGCAAGACCTTCGCCGACTCGGCGTTGACCGCGCTGCTTGCGTTGGACGAGTTCCCGGACGCGATCTGCTGCCAGATGGATATGATGGCGATTCCGCTGGTGTTGCGTTTGGAACGTTACGGCCACCACACGCCGAGTGACTATTCGATTATCTCTCGTCGACTCACTGTCGTACGCCCGACACTGTGAACCTGACCACCATGCGCCAGGATCCGTATGCGATGGGTCGCGCGGCCGCACAAAAGGCCATGAAGCTCATCGAAGGCGAGCCGCTCGAGAACGCGCATGAGATTGTGCGCGCCCAGCTCGTACTGCGCGGCACCGATTCCGTGTACGGCACTGGCCGCTGAGAGCCGAGTCTCATTACCCTTCCGTAGCCCGTCAATGCCGACGGGCTGATTGTGATGGCCCGGGGTGGATTGGTAGGGGATACCCCCCACTATAGTCACGGTGTGTGGCATACGTTTTCATGAAAAATGAAACAATTTGCAGTGATGTGTTTCATGACACGCCAATCGGGGGCTGATGAATGATGAATTTCATTCAATGATCAGCATGTGTTTTTGATTTTGCAATCGTTGACAAACCTTTGAATATCAGGCTTTAAAGCGTTGTCCCCGTGAGAGGGGACGAAAAAACGTATCGGGGGAGGGGGTGTGGGTTCTTTCTGTTTCATTTTGTTTTCATAACTGCAAAGGTTATCATAGTAAACCGTAGGTCAGAGAAAAAGGGAAAACAGAGGTTTCCGGCTGTGTTGCCGGAGATGGGAACAGCGTAGAAGCTATACGTAAAACAGAAGTGATAACGGCATTATGCAAAGGATATCAACCTCGAGTTGAGGGGCTCAGAAGGGTGAACACTTTGCGGATAGGGGACAAGATGAGGCAATGGCGTAATGGTGTCGGCAACGCACCACGACACTATGCAGGAACGCGATCGGCATCCGGTTGCGCGCTTTCGCGTACCCGCTCCCTGACCGCCGCCGCCATAGCGGTAGCCATGATGGCCACCGTAGCAGTAACTTCCCTCCTCCCCACCTACAATCCAAGGCGGACGAAAGCAGCTTGGCGGATGGTTCCAAGTGCACTCCAACCTCTTACACGCTGGGCGACGCTTCTGGCATGGCTAGCGAGGATACGGGTGTGGCAACCTACGTAGGTCGTGACCTTTACATCGGTAAGAACACGAACGGTAAGGCAAATATCAGCAATGAGAATGATGTTGATGGCTCGTATGCAGTAGAGGCCGAGGGCCTTACCGTGGTCAACGGCAAGCTGGTCATGAAGCCGTTGAAGGATTCATGGAAGGCTCCGAATTCTTCTGGCATCTATTCGAGTGCCGGTTTCCGTTGGGGTACCGTGGGTTTCGGTTCGCAGTTCCGTCCTAGCGACAGGAAAACCGTGCTTGCGGTCGGTGGTGCCAACTCCGGTATCAACAGCCTTTCTTCGGGTAATGTGCAAGGTAACGTCGGCGCATATGGCAAGGGCGGCTTTGTCGGCCAGAGCTACACGGCATGGGATTCCAAGAATAGCTACAAACCTGTGGCAAGTTCCGCTCAAGGTTACCAATACAAGGCTTCTATCGCCGGCAGTGAGACCAAGTGGAGCAACAACACGAGCCGCTCTTCTATCGTGGCCGCTCAGGGCGATTGGCAAAAGAACAATGACGTCACCTTCAACGCAGCAGACCCGTTGAAGGACGTGAACGGCACCGATTACACGAACTATACGGAAGCCAACCTCAAGACCAAGCTTTCCGCCCCCTTGTCCAAACTGGAGGACACGTACCGTCAATGCCTCTGGAGAGGCGTCGGAAGGCACCGCCACCCGTTACAAGTACAACTACGATAAAACGACGGATCCCGTCAGCTTTCAGTTCACCTATAATGGCGGCTCTACCACCGTCGATGGCCAAAGCGTAAAGAACAACGAGAAGCTCATCACCTTCACCGGAGACGGCAAATCCGCCACGCAGGTGTTCTCTCTCACCAGTGAGCAGCTTTCCTCCGCCGGTTATCGTGGTGTCGATTTCAAATTCGTCAACATTCCTAAAGACGCCTCCATCGTGATCAATGTGTCCGGCGACAACATTGACTTCCATACCGGCTGGCGTTTTTGGTGGGACAAGACCGACATCGGTGGCGGTTTCTCCAAGGCGGAAACGGATGAAGTCCGTAAGCTGTACTCCTCCGTGGCTCAGAAGATTATGTGGAACTTCAAGGACGCCAAAAACGTTACCATTCGCGGCGGCGTGGCCAATGAGAGCAACAGCGAGATTGACGGCAACTATCAGTCCAAGAACACCACTGATGATCCTGCGGCCGCAATGCTCGGCAGCATCCTCGTGCCGAACGGCAGCTTCGAATCACACGTGAGCACCAATGGCCGTGTGTACGTCGGCCAGGACTTCATGATGTACAATCCGACCGCAATCGCATATGAGAACGATAAAGCAGGTTGGGAAGGCAAGACCGCCTCCGTGCTCAACATGGACCAGGAGCGCCACAACCTGCCATGGAACGGCCAGATAACCGCCAAATGCCCGGCCATCCAGTGGAACAAGGCGAACTCCGCTGGCGAAGCGTTGAAGGGCACCACTTGGAATGTGTACGGCACCCTTGAGGCTGCAAAGGCTGAAACATCTTCCTTGGGCACCATCACTGATGGCGAGTTCACCGATGGCAATGACGCGGATGGCACCATCAAGTTCGAAGGCGTCGCCAAGAGCGCCAAGTACTTCGTGAAAGAGTTCGCTACCAACAGCACTGAATACACGAAGGTTAATCCGTATATCTATCAGATCAATACCGGTGACGATGAAGACACTCACACGAATATTGTGCACGTGTATGACGCCGACGGTAATGAAGTCTCCGGCAGTAATGCGGATAAGAAGCTGACCGATTCCAGAGCGATTATCAACGAGAAGGAAGGTGCCACGCTGGAATGGTCGAAGGTCGACGCTTCCGACCACCCTACCAAGGTGCTGTCCGGCTCTGAATGGCAGTTGCAGAAGAATAATGGCTCTAACGAGGCGTATCAGATCACGGATTCCACCAAAGCCGTCGATAAGGTTACGATTCAGTACAATGGCAATGTCGTCCCGACTGAAGGTATTTCGCTAACCTACAATGTTGCTGTTGATTTGACCGCAATTGTCACTGGCACGGACGGTGGCACGGATGGCGTACCTCAGGCCGTGAAATGGAGCAGTAGCGATCCGGCTGTTGCATCGGTGAACGATGGCAAGGTACTCGGCTTGAAGAACGGGGCAGCACAATAACCGCATGCTCCGTTGCGGATAGCGCGAAGTGCGCGACGGCAACCATTACCGTCACCGGTGCTCCTGCCGATACGAAGAACACCACCACGTTCTACTTCAAGGCGGATGGTTACGCTTCCGGCAACACGAAACTGCGTTATCGTCTGTTACCTGCGGAAGGGAATGAAGGTTGGAGCACAGAGGGCACGGATCCTGTGCTGTCCAATGTTACCAATTGTTCCGGCTGGCTGAGTGTTACGATTGACAACCCTGGCCTTAAAGCTGTGGAATTCCTGTTCTACCAAGGTGATAGTTGGTATCACAGTGACAGTGCAAGTAGCAGTTCGAACTTACTCTTTCGGCGGGTCAATCGGCAGTGGCCGTACAGGACTATAAGGCTGTCAACGGTGCTCCTTCCGGCTGCAGTACCGGCGGCGGCTCCGGTAGCGGCGGAAGCACCACCACCGGTACCGTCACCATCTCTGGCTCTACGGAGGTTGGCCTCAACAAGTCCATCAAGTTGAAGGCCACTACAGATCCGGCCAACGATACCATCACATCGTGGTCCAGTGGCGACGCCAGTGTTGCTACTGTAACGAGTGACGGTAAAAACGCTACCGTTGTCGGCAGGAAGGCCGGCAGGTCCACCATTACCGTGGTGACCTCTTCTAACGCCATGGCTTCCGTCACCATCACAGTGAGGGATGACTCCACCATCAACGTGTACTTCCAGAAGTCCACGGTCAATTGGAAAGAGTACTACCTGCATTATCAGCCAAAGACCGGCACGAACTGGCCTGCGGTCAAGATGACGGATGCGGGCGATTGCAGTGGCTACGTGGTTGCGAGCATCCCGAAGGCGAACGTTGCAGCGAATCACGGCTATTACTTCCGCAATGGTAATAGTCCGAACAGCGATGGTTGGTACAACAGCAACGGTCAAAACGCGGAAGGTGATCCGTTCAAATTCTGGAGTGGCACCTACACCGACATGTACGTGAACACCAATTCCGACAAGCAGCCAACGAAGCCGAAGAGTTGTCAGTTCGCCTCTTCTGCCGCCAAGGTGAGGGCTCGCGTGTCCACTGCGGTGCTGAAGTCCAGCAAGACAGATGTGATCGCCGTCAACGATGCCGAGGGTTCCGGCACGAGTGCGGTCCCATCGTCTACTCCTGCGGCGACGCCAAGGGCAAGTGCGATATGGACACTAGGCTGGCTATTTCAAGGTGGTCGACCTTGAAGACGGTACGTACACGCTCACCGAAACGGTTGCGCCGAACGGCTACAGCATCGCCGGTCCGTATACGGTGACGATTACGACCACGAATGGCGTTACATCGGTTTCGATTACGAATGGTAATAGCGGTCTGATTAACGATAACAAGATTCCGAACATCCGCAATACCGGCACGATTTCCTGGAACAAGATTTCTTCGGATTCCACGAATACCAAGAAGCTTGGAGCTCGGAGTGGAAGCTGACGAAGACTGCAAACTTCGACTGGGACACTGACGGTAAGGCGGTGTATACCGACATTGTCAATGACCATCAGTCGCCGATCACGATTACGGACTGCGAGTTGGGAGCGGGTAATGCTTGCTCCGCCTCTGAAGTCCAGCCGATTTACGATGTGGATCCGGTCGAAGGCCAGTTCAAGCTAAAAGGCTTGGAGTGGGGTACGTACACGCTCGTCGAGTCCAAGGCGCCTGACGGTTACGATGTCGATTCCACCGTCCGCAAGTTCACGTTCGGTCCGGCCAGTGGCTCTGATGGCACTGGCCAGTGGAACTCGAACGGTGTTGCGTCGGCCGCTGGCGATGCTACCGGCAATTTCACGACTTCCCCTGCGAATTACGACTCCTCAGTGTTCAACTTCTCGGTTGGCGACATCAAGAATCAGCCGGGGGTGGTGTTGCCGGCGACTGGTGGAACTGGCAACTCTTGGATTTACGCGACGGCGATGGCCGTGGCGTTGATAGGTGTTGTTGCGGCTGGAATGGCCCTCAAGGTCAGGAGGCGGCAATGATGAACTCGTCTAGGAGAAGGGGGACTGGACCGTAGCGTAGCGACCCAATGCCCACTAGGCAATAACTGAATACACATAACTGAAGATTTCCAAGATTTCAAACAAATAAGAAAGGGAGAACAATGAACAAGGTTCTCAAAGGCCTCGTACCGTGGCAGCCACCGCGGCAATGGCCGTCGCCGGTTTCGCCGGCGCCTCCACCGCCATGGCGGATGACCCAACTGGTGGTATCGCGGTTGAAGCCAACGATACCCACACCTATTCCGTCTACCAGATTTTTACTGGTACGTACGGTAGTGATGGTTCTCTTGGCAACGTTGCAGCTGGCCAGAACTTCAAGACCGCGAATGGAGCTGGTGATGGCGGCACTAATCTGTCAGCCGCTGATGCTGCCAAGAAGGTGGCTGGGCTTGAGAGCAGTGCCTCCGATTCGATGAAGCTTGAAACTATCAACAAGTTCGTTGATTTGACTGGCGATGCATACGGCACAGTATCGGCCGCAGCTCAGCTGAGCAAGGTCCCGGCTGGTTATTACCTCGCCAAGGACAAGGACACTGTGACCGGTAATGATGCAGCTACTTTGTACATTGTCAAGGTTGTTGGCAATGAAGTCGTGACCATCGCCCGCAAGGCCGATAAGCCGACCTTCGAGAAGAAGGTCCAGGATGCCAACGACTCCGAAGGCACTACCACTGGGTGGCAGGATTCTGCTGACTACGACGTGAACGATACGGTTCCATTTAAGCTGACCGCCACCTTGCCGACGGACAAGGACGATTTCGCGGCGTACAAGACCTACAAGCTGGTCTTTAAGGATACGCAGTCGGCTGGTTTGACTTATCCGGAGGCTTCTGGCTTCATTGTTAAGTATGAGGAAACCGTCGTTCCGGCGAGCCAGTACACCCTGACTCTGAACCCGACTACTACCACTGCTGATAGCACGTTCACCCTCACCATCAACGATGTCAAGTCTCTTACTGATTCCGAGGGTCAAGCCATTGCTGTTGCTGAAGGTGGCAAGTTCACTGTCGAATATGCATCCACGCTGAACAAGAATGCTGTGATTGGTTCTGCGGGTAACCCGAACGAGGCTAAGCTCGAATACTCCAACAATCCGAACTACACTGGCGATGGTGCAGGCTCTCCGACTGGTGAGACTCCGAAAGATAAGGTCATCGTCTTCACCTACCAGCTGAACGTCAACAAGACCTTCGATCAGGGTGACCCGGCGGAAAGTGATATGCCGAAGTTCACGCTGTACAAGAAGTACAAGAATGGCGAGAGCGAGGAGTGGAATAAGGTCGGTAAAGAGATCGCTCTGACGAGGGGCGGCACCGAGGGGCATTTCACCTACACTGGATCTTTCTCCCGCATTGATGATGGCGAGTACAAGCTCGTGGAGACCCACACTCCGGCAGGCTATAACACTGCTGCTGACACGCTCTTCACCATCACTGCTGACCACGATGTATTGTCTGACAATCCGGCGCTGACTTCTCTGAAGATTAATCAGACTGACGGTGATAAGACGAATGGTACCGTTCAGGCCGACGTCGTGAACAAGAAGGGCTCCAACCTCCCGTCCACCGGTGGCATGGGCACCGTGCTGCTGTACGTGCTGGCATCGCCGTGTTCGTGCTTGCTGGCGCGACCCTGGTGATGGCTCTGCGTCGTCGCAATGCCTGATCCTCCGGATTCCATAAGAATCTGAAGTAACCATCGAAACCCGTGAGCCGCGTTGACGCAAGTCAGCAGCGGCTTACGGGAATCGCAATACATAATTTAAAAACTAAAAATTAAATAATAACTGAACCCACATATGCTGGGCTGGACCACCTCAATCCCTTGTACACTGCCTAATTTTCTTGAGTATCCAGCCTGGCTCCATATATTTTCCGGTTTGCCGTTGGGGGCGAATCAAACATGCTTACTTTCCAATCCACAGAAGAGGGGTCGGCAATGAAGGAACGCACGATCGCAAGCCGCGTCATCGCCGCATGCTGCGCAATCGCCGCCACATTCGCCGCGGCAGCCTGTGCATTCACTACTCGCGATGCCGTCGCGGCGCCAACAACAGACTCTGCCAGCGGCAGCATCGCCATTTCTTACCAACATAAAAGCTCGGATTCCGAAACGTCCGACGATTCTATCAACTTCGCCATTTCGGACGCCAGCTTCAACCTCTACAAAGTCGGGCAGATTCCAGCCAGCGGCGGTGCCACCTTCGAGCCCGTCGCACCGTTCACCGACTCCACCGCCTACCCCGTCGACTGGTCGAAGATGACCGGCAAGGACGCGCAGGTGTGGCGAGACATGGCCAACACGCTCGCCGGACTCATCGCAGTGAACAAACCCGACGCCACGGCAACCGGTGTCACCAACGCTTCCGGACACCTGACCTTCACCGGACTGTCCGACGACTTGTACCTGGCCGTGTCCGACAGCGTTGACGTGAAGGTCACCAACGCTTCCGGAAAGAACCAGACATGGACGTGCTCTTCCGGCAGCATGCTCGTCGCAGTGCCCGAAGACGGCGTCTCCGGCGGGTCGCGTGTGCTGAGTATCGAACCGAAAACCGAATGTGTGGCGCAACCGCCGAAAACCGTGGAACGCACCGTGCGCAAAATCTGGAATGACCGGAACAATTCCGACGGCAAGCGCCCCGAATCCATCACCGTGAAACTCCTGCGCGACGGCGAGCCCGTGGAAAACGTGAAGCTGAACGAGTCCAACAAGTGGACGCATTCGTGGACGGATCTCGACGCGGACCACGAATGGACCGTGGTCGAAGCGGCGGTGCCCGACGGCTACACCACCATCTCCGATGTGGAAGGCGACTCCACTGAAATCACCAACACGCACACGCCACCCACCACGCCGGACCAGCCGCACACCGGCGCCGACGTGCAGCAGGCCGCTTGGATTGCCGTGGCCATCTTGGGCGCTGGTTTGGTGCTGCTGATCGTTGCCAAGACGGCTTTGCGGAAGCGGGCGTAGCATAAATAACGTGACGGATGAATCGGACGCCAAGCCAGCTGCGCAAGTCGAATTGGATGCGCAGGTTAAACCGGGTGCGCAGGTTAAACCGGCTGCCAAGCATAAGAAATCGAATGCGCTGCTCAATGTGATGATTGCCATTTCCGCAATCGCCATGATCGGCGCGCTGGGCCTCATCGCGTATCCGACATTCAGCGACTGGTGGAACCGCATGCACCAGTCATACGCCGTAGCAGGTACGTGGAACAAACCAAAGACATGTCCGGCGCCGAACGCAAAGCCATGCTGAAAGCGGCGCACGAATACAACGAACGGCTCGCCGCGAACGGCGACCGGTGGCACATGACCGACGCACAGAAGCGCGAATATGATGAAACGCTCGACGTGACCGGCACCGGCATCATGGGGTACGTGACCATACCGCGCATCAAAGTGAAACTGCCCGTATACCACGGCACCAGCGACGGCGTACTGCAGATAGCCGCCGGGCATCTGGCCGGAACCTCGCTGCCAGTAGGCGGAGCGACCACGCATGCGGTGGTCTCCGGACACACCGGACTGCCATCCGCGCGACTGCTCACCGGCCTCGACGAACTGAAAAAAGGCGACACGTTCGCATTCCACGTGCTCGACCAAACGTACACGTACAAAGTGGACCAGATCTCAGTGGTGCTGCCGAGCGAAATCAGCAAACTGAATATTGAGTCCGGGGCCGATTACGCGACGCTGATCACGTGCACGCCGTACGGTGTCAACTCACACAGGCTGCTCGTGCGAGGGCACCGGATTCCGAACCCCAAAGTGCCAGACAAGACGCAATACGACGAGCCGGGGGAGATGACGGCTGTGGCGGCTGCGGTGATCGGACTGCTCGTGTTTGTGGCTGGCTGCGCTTTTGTGGGGCTCGCGCGGCTATGGCGACGCTCCTGGATTGTGCGGCACGGGTTGTGCGCCGGGGCCGGCGCGCGCCATTCGTCTGGTGTTCGGGGGTAGTGTCTAGCCTAGCGCCGCCGCAGGCCGGTGACATCGCTTCTCCGGTGTGCGGGGGTGTGCGTCTGGTCGTGCTCGGTATGTGGTGCGTGGTGTTTGTGTGCTTGTGGTACGTGTTGCGTTTCAGTGTGTGTACTTGTGTTTGCGTGCGTGTGCATGTCTGATGTTGCGCAGGGGTGTTGTTGCGGTGCGCATATGGCCTGAATCGTGCTGAAGCATGGGTTGTGAGCGGATGGGGGTATTATTCGGCCTGTTTCGGACGCTTTTGATGCCCCTTTTGCTCATGACTTGCGGTTTTGACGGTTTTGGCGCGGTTGTGAGCGGATGGGGGTACGATTCTGGATGTTTCGGGCTGTTTTGATGTTGGGTGGCCTCCCCTTTTGCTCACGACTTGTGAGTTGGGCTGGTTTTGCTTGTCTGTGAGCGGATGGGGGTGTGATTCGGCCTGTTTCGGACGCTTTTGATGCCCCTTTTCGCTCATGACTTGCGATTTTGCCGGTCGCGCGCGGTCGTGTGCGTACGGGGGTGTGTGCAATGGGTCTTGCGTGGGTGTGGGCGTGCGGGTGTGCCGGTGTAGGCGTGGGTGTAGGCGTGCGGTCGTGGTTTTGGCTGGATATCTGGCTTATAGATGGCGGATTTGGCCGGGCGTCCGGGTGGTATCTCGCTTATAGGTGGCGGGTCGGTTTGGGCAATAGGTCGTTAGGGGGTAGCATGCATACCCCCTAG
>ENA-OUNI01000413-OUNI01000413.1-human-gut-metagenome-genome-assembly--contig:-NODE-413-length-19815-cov-2.100924_pt1 | contig 19815 bp, 25 predicted proteins | sample MGYA00242499_ERZ504580 | MGnify/ENA primary metagenome ERZ504580 (study PRJEB26092, sample SAMD00036315) | human gut metagenome | host: Homo sapiens | study: EMG produced TPA metagenomics assembly of... | reverse complement strand
TATTGTGGCTGAACAAGTCGCGATTGGGAAAGAAATTCTCTTTCTCGATTAAACCGATGAACTAACTAATACATAAAACAAATAATTAATAAACAACTAATTTATGAATGTAATTCTGATTGCAGTAATTTCATTGGGGGCCATAGCGCTGGTTGCGGCGGTTATTCTTTACGTGGCTTCCAAGAAATTTGCCGTGTATGAAGATCCGCGAATTGCACAAGTGGCAGCCGTGCTGCCTCAAGCAAACTGCGGTGGATGTGGTTACCCGGGTTGTAGCGGATTTGCCGATGCTTGCGTCAAGGCAGGTTCGTTGGAAGGTAAACTTTGTCCGGTGGGCGGACAGCCTGTCATGACGAAAGTTGCCGAAATCCTGGGATTGGATGCTGCTGCTGCCGAACCGATGGTTGCAGTGGTAAGATGTAACGGAACGTGTGCCAACCGCCCTCGTGTCAATCAATACGACGGTGCGAAGAGCTGTGCTATCGCAGCTTCTCTTTACGGTGGCGAAACGGGATGCAGCTTTGGCTGTTTGGGATGTGGCGACTGTGTGTCTGCCTGCCAGTTCGGTGCTATCCGCATGAATCCCGAAACCGGGCTTCCCGAGGTGGACGAAAGCAAGTGTACTGCTTGCGGCGCATGTGCCAAGGCTTGTCCGAGAAATATTATCGAAATCCGTCCGCAAGGCAAGAAATCCCGCCGCGTTTATGTGCAGTGCGTCAACAAGGATAAGGGTGCTGTAGCCCGTAAGGCCTGTACCGTAGCCTGTATCGGCTGTGGCAAGTGTGTAAAGGTATGTCCGTTCGAGGCAATTACGCTGGAGAACAATCTGGCATACATCGATCCGAACAAATGTAAGTCTTGCCGTAAATGCGAAGAAGTTTGTCCGCAAGGTACGATAATCGCCCTCAATTTCCCGCCGCGTAAACCGAAAGCAGAAGGAGAGGCCGTTGCTTCCAAGGTTGTAGAGCCGGTGAAGAAAGTTGCGGAAGCTGCGAAGAAGCCGGTGGAAACTCCTGCAAAGCCCGCAGAAGCTCCTAAAAAAGCAGCGGAAACTTCCCAAGCTTCTGAAACTGCTGCTGCTCCGGAAACTCCGAAAACTGAAGCATAATATTAAAAGAAATTAAACGACTAAAAATACAGAATTGTATGTTGAAGACATTTTCAATTGGTGGAGTCCATCCACACGAAAATAAACTTCAGCACATCAGCCTATCGTACAGGCAGAGATTCCGGCAAAAGCCGTTATCTTGTTGAGCCAGCATATCGGTGCTCCTGCCAAGCCTATCGTTGCCAAAGGTGATGTTGTGAAAGTAGGTACAAAGATTGCCGAACCCGGCGGCTTCGTATCAGCGGCTATCCATTCGTCTGTCAGCGGAAAGGTCGCAAAAATCGACACTATCGTCGATGCCAGCGGATACGCCAAACCGGCTGTATTCATTGATGTAGAGGGGGATGAGTGGGAAGAGACCATAGACCGTACCGATACATTGGTAAAAGAGTGCAATCTCACAGCCGAGGAAATCGTGAAGAAGATTGCGGATGCCGGTATCGTAGGTTTGGGAGGCGCTTGTTTTCCTACACAGGTGAAGTTGTGCCCGCCGCCTGCATTCAAGGCGGAATGTGTCATAATCAATGCCGTGGAGTGCGAGCCGTATCTTACTGCCGACCACCAGTTGATGCTGGAGCATGCCGAAGAAATCATGGTAGGTGTTTCTATCCTGATGAAAGCCGTTAAGGTAAACAAGGCATTCATCGGCATTGAGAATAATAAGCCCGATGCTATCCAGCTGATGACGAAAGTAGCTGCCGGCTATGCCGGTATCGAGGTTGTGCCCTTGAAAGTGCAGTACCCGCAAGGCGGTGAAAAGCAGTTGATAGACGCTGTTATCAGTCGCCAGGTTGCTGCCGGTGCATTGCCTATCTCCACGGGTGCCGTTGTACAGAATGTAGGTACTGCATTTGCCGTATATCAGGCTGTTCAGAAGAATAAACCGCTGTTTGAGCGTGTCATTACCGTTACCGGCAAGTCTTTGTCCAAGCCTTCCAACTTCCTGGCACGTATCGGTACGCCGATGAAGCAGTTGATTGACGCTTGCGGCGGTCTGCCCGAAGATACGGGCAAGATTATCGGCGGCGGTCCGATGATGGGTAAGGCGCTGGTAAATACGGATGTGCCGACTGCGAAAGGCAGTTCCGGCATCCTGATTATGAACGATAAGGAAGCCAAGCGCGGTGAGGTGCAGCCATGTATCCGTTGCGCCAAATGTGTGAGTGCCTGTCCTATGGGGCTGGAACCCTACTTGCTTGCTACCGTATCGGCTCACGGCGATTTTGAAAGAGTAGAGAAAGAAGATGTCATGTCGTGTATCGAGTGTGGCTCATGCCAGTTCACTTGTCCTTCCAACCGTCCGTTGCTGGACTATATCCGTTTGGGTAAGGGTAAGGTAGGAGCGATGATACGTGCACGTCAGGTAAAAAAATGAAAGAATTGATTTAGTATAATCTTATGAATAAATTAATCGTATCCCTTTCGCCCCACGTTCACGGCGGTGACAGCGTGCAGAAGAATATGTACGGCGTGCTGATAGCATTGATTCCTGCATTTCTTGTATCGCTTTACTTTTTCGGACTGGGCGCGCTGATTGTTACGGCTACTTCCGTAGCAGCCTGTCTGTTCTTTGAATGGGCTATCGGCAAATTTCTGATGAAGAAAGAAACCACAACCATCTGTGACGGTTCCGCTATTATCACCGGTGTGTTGCTGGCATTCAACTTACCTTCCAATCTTCCTGTCTGGATTATCATTCTGGGCGCCTTGTTTGCTATCGGTGTAGGCAAGATGTCTTTCGGAGGTTTGGGTTGTAATCCTTTTAACCCGGCATTGGCGGGACGTGTGTTCCTGTTGCTGTCGTTCCCTGTGCAGATGACCACATGGCCTGCCGTAGGACAACTGACCGCTTACACGGATGCCACTACGGCTGCTACACCGTTGGCTATAATGAAAGGTGTAATCAGCGGTGCTCCGGGCATGTCTTTGAGCGACCTTCCCTCATCTTTCAACTTGCTGATCGGTAATAACGGCGGTTGTCTGGGTGAAGTCAGCGCATTGGCCCTGCTGTTGGGACTGGCCTATATGTTGTGGAAGAAGATTATTACATGGCACATTCCCGTATCCATTTTGGCTACGGTATTCGTTTTCTCCGGCATCATGTATTGGGTTAATCCGGAAATCTATGTATCTCCGGTGGTGCAACTGCTGTCCGGTGGTCTGATGCTGGGTGCTATCTTCATGGCTACGGATTATGTAACTTCTCCGATGAGCCATAAGGGAATGCTGATTTACGGCGTATGTATCGGTCTGCTCACAGTCATCATCCGTCTGTTCGGTGCATATCCCGAAGGTATGTCGTTCGCTATTCTGATTATGAATGCGTTTACTCCGCTTATCAACACATATGTTAAACCTAAACGCTTTGGGGAGGTAGCGAAGAAGAAATGAAAAAGTTAGAATCATCCTTAAAGAATATGTTGCTGGTGCTTACGGGAGTTACTGCGATATCCGTAGCATTGCTGGCTTATGTAAATGAACTGACGAAAGAACCTATTGCGCAGGCCAATGCCAAGACGTTGAGCGATGCTGTCAGCGCCGTGGTTCCGGGTTTTGACAATGACCCGATTGCTGAAAAAAAGACTCAGGAGGTAAACGGTGTCCAATACGCTGTGTATCCCGCCACTAAAGAAGGCAAATTCATCGGTGCTGCTGTTGAAGCGACTTCCATGGGCTTTGGCGGTGAGCTGAAGGTATTGGTAGGCTTCGATGCCGAAGGCAAGATTATCGATTACTCGCTGCTGTCGCATGTGGAGACTCCGGGATTGGGCTCCAAGGCTGCCGACTGGTTCAAGAAGGGAAACAAGGGAGATATTACAGGTATGAATCCCGGTGAAGCTTCTCTGACTGTAAGCAAGGACGGCGGTAAGGTAGATGCCATTACAGCTTCAACCATTACTTCACGCGCATTCCTGAATGCCGTAAACGTTGCATATGCTGCCTATGCAGGTCAGAATACCGCTGACGGCGCTACGGGAGCTACTCAAAAGAATGTGGAAGAGGCTGCCGGAGCAAATACGGCTACGGGAGCTACTATTAAAGTTGAACTCACTGATTCTGTCAGTGCTAAATAAGAAAGGAGTAGAGATATGAATAATTTTAAAGTATTGATGAACGGGATTGTAAAAGAGAATCCTACGTTTGTACTCCTGCTTGGTATGTGTCCTACATTGGGTACGACTTCATCTGCTATCAACGGCATGGGTATGGGACTGGCAACGATGTTCGTGCTTATCTGTTCCAATGTGGTGATTTCCGCTATCAAGAACCTTATTCCGGATATGGTGCGTATTCCTTCTTTCATTGTTGTAATCGCATCGTTCGTAACACTGCTGCAAATGGTGATGCAGGCTTACGTTCCCGCACTTTATGCGACACTGGGCTTGTTTATTCCGCTGATTGTGGTGAACTGTATCGTACTGGGCCGCGCCGAGGCTTTTGCTGCCAAAAATAATCCGGTGGCATCTTTCTTCGACGGTTTGGGTATGGGATTAGGTTTTACTATCGCATTGACTTTATTGGGTGCTGTCCGCGAATTCCTGGGCACAGGCAAGATATTCAACCTCACGATTCTTCCCGAAGAATACGGTATGCTGGTATTTGTTCTTGCACCGGGTGCGTTTATAGCTTTGGGATACCTCATTGCGTTGGTTAACAGCTTCAAGAAAGCATAATTTGTAATTCATAATTAGAATTGATATTATGGAATATATATTGATATTTATCTCGGCAATCTTTGTCAATAACATTGTGTTGTCGCAATTCCTGGGTATCTGTCCGTTTCTGGGCGTATCCAAGAAAGTGGAGACGGCGTTAGGCATGTCGGCAGCAGTGGCATTCGTGCTTACTATTGCTACAATCGTAACGTTCCTCATTCAGAAGTTTGTGCTCGATGCTTTCGGTCTGGGCTATCTTCAAACCATCACCTTTATCCTTGTGATTGCCGCATTGGTGCAGATGGTGGAGATTATCCTGAAAAAAGTATCTCCTTCTTTATACCAGGCTTTAGGTGTGTTCTTGCCTCTGATTACAACGAACTGCTGTATTCTCGGTGTGGCTATCCTCGTTATCCAGAAAGATTATGATTTGCTGACCGGTGTGGTTTATGCATTCTCTACGGCTATCGGCTTCGGTCTGGCGCTGACGCTCTTTGCAGGTCTGCGCGAACAGATGAGTCTGGTGAACGTGCCGAAGGGCATGCAGGGAACTCCGATAGCTTTGATTACTGCCGGTTTGCTGGCTATGGCATTCATGGGCTTCTCCGGCGTAGTTAAGCTCTAAGATATACTCTGAATTTAAGCTAAAGCGAAGAACCGGTTCTCTTTGTAAAAGAAGAGGGCGGTTTCTTCGCTTTGTCTTTTATGGGCAAGTTATCGTACACGGTCAGGGGTGAATATTCTTTGGTTAATTTTTACCGGTCATGTACGTGCTTTATGAATTTATTTCCTTACATTTGTAGCCTAATGATAACCTAAAAGCTAAATTATCTATATTAATATGAAAGAGAAAATCTTGGTTACAGGCGGAACCGGCTATATTGGTTCTCATACTGTGGTAGAACTTCAGAACGCAGGTTATGAAGTCGTTATTATCGATAATCTGTCAAACTCCAGCGCAGATGTTGTAGACAACATTGAAAAGGTATCGGGCATCCGTCCTGCATTCGAGAAATTGGATTGTCTGGATTACGCCGGTCTCGACGCTGTGTTTGCTAAATATAAAGGTATCAAGGCTATTATCCATTTTGCGGCAAGCAAGGCGGTGGGAGAGTCTGTGGAAAAGCCGTTGCTTTATTACCGCAACAACTTGGTTTCCTTGATAAACCTGCTCGAACTGATGCCTAAGCATGGAGTAGAGGGCATTGTATTCTCTTCTTCCTGTACCGTATATGGCCAGCCCGACCATCTTCCCGTAACGGAAGAGGCTCCTATCAAGAAGGCGGAATCCCCGTACGGAAATACGAAGCAAATCAACGAAGAGATTGTTCGTGATACGGTTGCTTCCGGTGCTCCCATCAATGCGATTCTGCTGCGTTACTTCAACCCGATTGGCGCCCATCCTTCGGCACTGCTCGGTGAATTGCCTAACGGTGTGCCGCAGAATCTGATACCGTACCTCACCCAGACGGCTATCGGTATCCGTGAGAAATTGAGTGTATTCGGTGACGATTACGATACTCCTGACGGTTCCTGTATCCGCGATTTCATCAATGTGGTGGATTTGGCAAAGGCTCATGTTGTAGCTATCCGCCGTATTCTGGAGAAGAAACAGAAGGAGAAAGTGGAAGTGTTCAATATCGGTACCGGACGCGGTCTTTCCGTATTGGAATTGATCAATGCGTTTGAAAAGGCAACCGGTGTGAAGCTGAACTACCAGATTGTAGGTCGTCGTGCCGGAGACATAGTAAAGGTGTGGGCCGACCCGAAACTGGCAAACGAAGAGCTGGGCTGGAAAGCGGAAGTAGGTATTGAAGATACTTTACGCTCTGCATGGAACTGGCAGTTGAAGCTTCGTGAGAGAGGCATTCAATAAGAATAAAGATTTTGAACTTTTTAACATACAGAAAATAAACAAATGCTTCCCCGCATTTGTTTATTACATGCAAATCGGCCTGACGCTGCTTATGTATATGTGAATATCCGTAATTAGTACATATGCCTCCCCGGCATAGACAGGTAAGATTGCATAGTAGTTTTGTCGTGTTTTATTTTGTGTTTGTGTTGTGAATAAGCCTTGTCGCGAGACAGGGCTTATTTTTTAGGAGAATACGGATGGCTTTTTATGATTAGGTGCATTACCGATTGTTAACCAACGTTATTATGTGTGGAACAAATTGTTCCCATTGTAGTATTAATCGTTCAAAATAGTGTAATTTATAGAAAAAAGCTTTTAAGGAGAACAATTTAGACGTGAATTTTGTTTATACATTTTGCGAAGTTTGTTTATGTAACTATTTTGAATGAACAAACAGTCTGGCGCGAATGTTAGTAGAGCAAGTGAATTTGGACGATGAAAGACGCGACATGACTGATGGAAGATTCCATGCAGCGACTTACAATTTTACTGGAAATAATTAGGAAAATAGAATATAAAAAGATTGCTTATGTCACAGATTGTTGGACATATCTCTCAGGTTATCGGACCTTGTTGTAGACGTCGATATTTGAGGAACAGAGGCAGACTGATGCTGCCAAGCATTCACGACGCACTGGAAATAAGAAAGAATCACGGTAAAAGGCTGATTGTAGAAGTACAGCAGCACATTGGTGAAAATACCGTAAGAACCGTAGCTATGGATAGTACGGATGGTCTGCAGAGAGGCATGAAAGTTTACCCGTTGGGCGGACCGATCACTATGCCGATAGGAGAGCAAATTAAAGGCCGTCTGATGAATGTCGTAGGAGACTCTATCGACGGAATGAAAGAACTGGACCGTACTGGTGCTTATCCTATCCACCGCGAACCCCCTAAATTTGAAGATTTGACTACCGTACAAGAGGTACTCTATACGGGTATCAAGGTTATCGACCTGCTGAGCCATACAGTAAGGGCGGTAAGATCGGTCTGTTCGGTGGTGCGGGTGTAGGCAAGACTGTATCATCCAGGAGTTAATCAATAATATCGCCAAGAAGCAGAACGGTTTTTCCGTGTTTGCCGGAGTGGGAGAGCGTACCCGTGAAGGTAACGACCTGCTGAGGGAGATGATTGAATCCGGTGTAATCGCTATGGCGAAGAGTTTAAGAAAGGAATGGAAGAAGGTCATTGGGATCTTTCCAAAGTGGACTATAACGAAGTGGCCAAATCGCAGGTATCCCTGATATTCGGTCAGATGAACGAGCCACCGGGTGCGCGTCAGTCGGTGGCGTTGTCCGGTTTGACGGTAGCCGAATCTTTCCGTGACATGGGGTCTGAAACGAACGGTCCGCGCGATATATTGTTCTTCATTGATAATATATTCCGTTTCACCCAGGCCGGTTCCGAGGTGTCTGCCCTGTTGGGACGTATGCTTCGGCCGTAGGTTAGTCAGCCTACACTTGCAACGGAAATGGGTGCTATGCAGGAACGCATTACTTCTACACGCAACGGTTCCATCACTTCCGTACAGGCAGTATATGTTCCTGCCGATGACCTGACTGACCCTGCACCCGCCACTACTTTCACGCACTTGGATGCAACAACGGTATTGAGCCGTAAGATTACCGAACTTGGCATCTATCCGGCTGTCGACCCGTTGGAGTCCACCTCTCGTATTCTCGACCCGCATATCGTAGGTCAGGAGCATTACGAAGTAGCCCAGCGCGTAAAGCAGATTCTCCAACGCAACAAGGAGTTGCAGGATATTATCTCTATCCTCGGTATGGAAGAACTTTCGGATGCCGACCGCACATTGGTGAATCGTGCCCGCCGTGTACAACGTTTCTTGTCACAGCCTTTTGCTGTGGCCGAACAGTTCACCGGAGTTCCCGGTACAATGGTCTCTATAGAAGATACCATTAAAGGGTTTAAGATGATTCTGGACGGTGAAGTCGATTATCTGCCGAACCGGCTTTCCTGAATGTCGGCACTATCGAGGAAGCAATAGAGAAAGGAAAGAAATTGCTGGAACAGGCAAAGAAATAAAAATTCAGTAGACTATAAAGATGAAAGGACTGCATTTGGATATTGTATCGCCGGAAAAGGAAATCTTCACAGGCGAAGTAGATAGTGTAACATTGCCGGGTACGCTTGGCTCGTTTACTATTCTGGTGCAACATGCACCCATTGTATCGTCGTTGAAGGCAGGTACGCTGGCTTATGTAACGAAAGACGGCGAAGAACGTGCACTGGATATTCATGGCGGTTTTGTAGAGATGAACAGCAACAGAGTTTCGGTTTGTATAGACTGACTCTTTTTGATTACCAACCTTAAATCGGATTGATGTGAGTATAACAAAACGGAACTATTTGTGGCAAGTGGCGCTTCTAACGGTATTGGTGGGCGGCATAGGCGGATGGGTTTATTATTCGGTATTCCCGCACCACTATTTCGGCGGTTATCCGCTGATACCTGCCTTCTTCCTTGTTTTCGGCGTGTTTATGATAAACATGGTTGAAAGCTGCCGTTACCGGATGCCGGGGCGGATGTTGCAGATATACCTGCTGATGCGTGTTATGCGGATGCTTGCATCTATCATTGTGATGCTGGTGTATTGCGTTGCAGTGCGTGAGGAAGCAAAAGAGTTCCTGTTGACGTTCATCGCTAACTATCTGATATATTTGACTTATGACTCCTGGTTTTTCTTCACTTTTGAAATGAACCGGAAGCTGAAAAAGAAAAAGAGACAAGAAAATGAAACAATTGCGTAACATACTAACCGGAGTATTGCTGGCATGTGGGTTGTCATTACCTGCCGTTTCTATGCAGGCCGACAGTATTCCCGCAGCGCAAAACGGCCTTGTGGCCGAACTCGACAGCATGGCCCAACGTGACGATGTGACTCCTGCCGAGCAAGAGGAGAATACGGTAGACGTAAAGGAAATCGTGTTCGGGCATATCGGCGATTCGTACGAATGGCACATCACCGATTTCGGAGAAACGAAGGTTATCATTCCGTTGCCCGTCATTGTATATAGCGGCACAACGGGGTGGCACGTATTCCTTTCTTCCCGTCTGGAAGAGAACGGAGGCTGTTACGAGGGACTTTCCATTGCTCCGGAAGGCAGCAAGTACGAAGGAAAGCTGGTGGAGCACGATGCAGCAGGCAATGAGGTGCGTCCGTGGGATATATCCATTACGAAGGTTACGCTGGCATTGCTCATCAACAGTGTATTATTGATAATCATTGTGCTGAGCGTTGCCCGCTGGTATCGCAGGCATCCTCAGGACAGTGCGGCTCCGGGCGGTTTCGTCGGGTTTATGGAGATGTTCATTATGATGGTGAATGATGATGTCATAAAGAGCTGTGTAGGACCGAAGTACCGTAAGTTTGCCCCTTACTTGCTTACTGCGTTCTTCTTTATCTTCATAAACAACCTTATGGGATTGATTCCGGTATTTCCGGGCGGGGCAAATGTCACCGGTAACATTGCAATTACAATGGTGCTGGCCGTGTGCACATTCCTTGCCGTTAATATTTTCGGAACCAAGACATATTGGAAAGATATTTTCTGGCCCGATGTGCCTGGTGGTTGAAAGTGCCTGTGCCCATGATGCCGTTTATCGAGTTCTTCGGAATCTTTACGAAGCCGTTTGCCTTGATGATACGTCTTTTTGCCAATATGCTGGCAGGACACATGGCAATGCTGGTGCTTACGTGCCTGATATTCATATCGGCAAGTATGGGACCTGCCTTGAACGGTTCGCTGACGGTAGCTTCGGTGCTGTTCAATATCTTTATGAACGGATTGGAATTGCTGGTGGCCTTTATCCAGGCGTATGTATTTACCATGCTGTCGGCGGTGTTTATCGGTCTGGCACAGGAAGAGCACACGGAGAAAGCCGGTGAGAAGAAGGCAATAAAATGAGAAAATGATAAGATTATCTGGAATATAAACATTAATAAAATAACAATTTAAAATTTGAAAGTTATGTTACTATCTGTATTATTGCAAGCTGCTGCGGCAGGTGTTGGAGTTAGTAAATTGGGCGCTGCCCTGGGTGCTGGTTTGGCTGTTATCGGTGCAGGTATGGGTATTGGCAAGATTGGTAGTTCTGCCATGGAAGCCATTGCACGCCAGCCGGAAGCATCGGGAGATATTCGTATGAACATGATTATTGCCGCTGCCTTGATTGAAGGTGTTGCATTGTTGGCGGTTGTTGTGTGTCTGTTGGTATTCTTCTTATAAAAAAATAAATTATGTCATTGTTATTACCCGATAGTGGTCTGCTGTTCTGGATGCTCCTTTCATTCGGCGTGGTTTTTGTGGTACTGGCCAAATACGGCTTTCCCGTCATTACGAAAATGGTGGAAGAGCGTAGGGCCTACATAGACCAGTCGCTGGAAGTGGCACGTCAGGCAAACGCCCAGCTCGCCAAACTGAAAGAGGAGAGTGAAGCGTTGATTGCTGCTGCAAACAAGGAGCAGGGGCGCATCATGCGGGAAGCAATGCACGAGCGTGACAAGATTATTGTCGAGGCGCGTAAACATGCCGAAGCCCTTGCACAGAAAGAGCTGGATGATGTGAAACAGCAGATTCAGCAAGAGAAGGAAGAAGCTATCCGTGATATCCGCCGTCAGGTTGCTGTACTATCGGTAGATATTGCGGAGAAGATAATCCGTCATAATCTGGACAAAGAGCAAGACCAGATGGAAATGATTGACCGTATGCTGGATGAAATGCTGACGGCCAATCGCTAATCATTAATCTTTGGAAAAATGGATATAGGAATTGTTTCGATGCGGTATGCAAAGGCTCTCATGGAGTATGCCAAGAGCACGGGTACGGAAGACAGGCTGTATACGGAAATGCGCACGTTGAGCAGGAGTTTCGAGAAGCATTCTGATTTGCGTGCGGCATTGGAGAACCTGTACTGCCGGTACAGGAGAAATTCTCGCTTATCTGTACCGCAGCAGTGGGGGATGCTCCTGCCGGGCAGGAATTGTCCCGTTTCGTTACGCTGATATTAAAAAACAGGCGTGAGGCATTTCTGCAATATATCTGTTTGAGCTATCTGGACTTATACAGAAAGAGCAGACATATCGGTGTAGCGAAACTGACGACTGCCGTACCCGTAAGTCGTGAGATTTGGGAACGCATCCGAAATAGCGCTTCCCATTTGCTACATGCCAAAATGGAGTTACAGACCGATGTTGACCCTTCAATCGAAGGCGGATTCATATTCGACATCAACGATTTCCGTCTGGATGCCAGTATTGCTACCCAGCTAAAGAGAGTGAAACAGCAGTTCATTGATAAGAACAGAAGAATTGTATAACAGTGGTTAGTGATATAACCGAATACCGATCATTAATCACTAAACATTAATTGCTAAATAAAATGTTGTCTGAAAATATAAAAGTAAGCGAAGTATCCGATATTCTGCGCAAACAGTTGGAAGGCATCGACACCCGCGTGCAACTGGACGAAATCGGTACGGTGCTGCAAGTCAGCGATGGCGTGGCGCGTATCTACGGGTTGCGTAATGCCGAAGCGAACGAGTTGCTGGAGTTTGACAACGGTATCAAAGCCATCGTGATGAACCTTGAAGAAGATAACGTAGGTGCTGTGTTGTTAGGCCCTACGGATAAAATCAAGGAAGGCTTCGTGGTGAAACGTACCAAGCGTATTGCTTCCATTATGGTAGGCGAGGGTATGTTGGGACGTGTTATCGACCCGTTGGGCGAACCGTTGGACGGCAAAGGCTGATAGGCGGCGAGCTTTGCGAAATGCCGTTGGAGCGTAAAGCTCCGGGCGTTATTTACCGTCAGCCGGTAAACCAGCGTTGCAGACCGGTCTGAAGGCTGTCGATGCATGATTCCTATCGGCCGCGGGCAGCGTGAGCTGATTATCGGCGACCGTCAGACGGGTAAGACCGCGATTGCCATCGATACCATCATTAACCAGCGTGCCAACTACGAGGCAGGCGACCCCGTATACTGTATCTACGTAGCTATCGGCCAGAAAGGTTCTACGGTAGCATCTATCGTAAATACACTGCGCGAGAACGGTGCGATGGATTACACCATCGTTGTGGCAGCTACGGCGGGCGACCCGGCTGCGTTGCAGTATTACGCCCCGTTTGCCGGTGCTGCAATCGGCGAGTATTTCCGCGATACCGGCCGTCATGCGCTGGTTGTCTATGACGACCTGTCCAAGCAGGCCGTAGCGTATCGTGAGGTATCCTTGATTTTGCGCCGTCCGTCCGGAGTGAAGCCTATCCGGGCGACATCTTCTACCTGCACTCCCGTCTGCTGGAGCGTGCGGCGAAGATTATCAACCAGGAAGAAGTGGCACGCGAGATGAACGACCTGCCCGAAAGCCTGAAAGGCAGAGTGAAGGGCGGTGGTTCATTGACGGCGCTTCCCATTATCGAAACGCAGGCAGGCGACGTGTCGGCTTACATCCCTACAAACGTAATCTCCATTACCGACGGACAGATATTCCTCGACACCAACCTTTTCAATCAGGGCAACCGTCCGGCTATCGACGTAGGTATCTCCGTGAGCCGTGTAGGCGGTAACGCCAGATTAAGGCAATGAAGAAGGTGGCGGGTACGTTGAAGATAGACCAGGCACAGTATCGCGAACTGGAAGCATTTACCAAGTTCAGCGGCGATATGGACCCGGTTACTGCGCTCACCATCGACAAGGGCCAGAAGAATACCCGTTTGCTGGTACAGCCCCAGTACAGTCCGATGCCTGTAGAGAAGCAGATTGCCATTCTTTATTGCGGCACGCACGTTTGCTGAAGGATGTGCCTTTGGACAAGGTGAATGAGTTTGAACGCAGTTCCTCGAATTCCTTGAAAGAGATTATCAGATGGAGGTGCTCGATGTGTTGAAGTCGGGTGTCATCGATGACAATGTCTGCAAGAAGATAGAAGAGACGGCGGCAAAGGCAGCCAAGCAATTTATGTAGATGGCAGTTAGGCAACCCCTAACCGCTAATCACTAACCCCTAATCACTATATGAAATGGCTTCACTGAAAGAGGTAAAAAATAGAATAAGCTCCGTCAAGAGTACGCGTCAGATAACTTCGGCGATGAAGATGGTGGCGTCCGCCAAGCTGCATAAGGCACAGGGGCGGATTGAGAATATGCTGCCCTATCAACGGAAGCTGAACGAGATTCTGACAAACTTCCTGAGTACGGATGTTACGGTAGAGTCTCCCTATACCGAGGAGCGTCCGGTAGGGAAGGTGGCAATTGTGGCATTCTCGTCCAATTCATCTTTATGCGGCGCTTTCAACTCCAACGTGGCAAAGATGCTGGAGCGTACACTGGAAGACTACCGGTCGCTGGGCAAGGAGAATATCCTGGTGTATCCCGTAGGCAAGAAAGTGGAAGAAGCTGTAAAGAAATTGGGATATGAGCCGCAAGGCAGTTATCAGGAAATGGCCGACAAGCCTTCGTATGTGCAGGCTTACGAGCTTGCCGGGCGCCTGATGAAAGAGTTTCTTGAAGGGCGCATCGACAAGGTGGAGCTGATTTATCATCATTTCAAGTCTATGGGCTCGCAGGTGCTGACGAGAGACAACTATCTGCCCATCGACTTGGGCAAGGTAGCCGAAGAAGCAACCGGGACTGTCGGAAAAAGCAGTTTCAACAATGATTATATTGTAGAGCCCTCTGCTTCCCAACTGGTGGCCGAGCTTCTTCCTAAAGTGTTGAGCCAGAAGATTTATACGGTCTTGTTGGATTCGAACACTTCCGAGCACGCGGCACGTATGCTTGCCATGCAGGCTGCCACGGACAATGCCAATGAGCTGATTCAGGATTTGACGAAGCAATACAACAAGAGCCGCCAGCAGGCGATTACGAATGAGCTGCTGGACATCATTGGCGGAAGTATGAAATAATTTTTCCGGCAGGAAACAAGGAGATGTGTCAAAATACACTTGACGGTTTCTTTTAGGCACGATTACACGAAACACGATTTCACAGATTTTCTTTATTCTTTTTCTGTGAAATCCGTGTTTTCCGTGTAATCCGTGCCTAAAAAAGAAACCAATAGTAAGCGGACTTTAGTTTTGACACACATTCTCTTTTTTTAAGGATGCCGTCCGTGCGGCAAAAAACATTCGGCCGGTTTTTCTTTTCCTTGGTTTATTTGTACTACCTTTACCGTTCTAAAATAAACCGAAAAGAACAATGGAGCAGAACCCCGAATCAGCGCTTGCGTGGCAATTCATCGAAAGCACAGGTACTCATCTTTTTCTGACAGGCAAAGCCGGAACCGGTAAAACCACTTTTTTGCGCAAGCTTAAGCAGGAAAGTCCCAAACGTATGGTAGTCGTTGCGCCCACCGGCATAGCGGCCATCAATGCCGGGGGTGTTACCATCCATTCGTTCTTTCAGATTCCGTTCGCACCTTATGTGCCCGAAAGCTCGTTCAGTACGAATGGAAAGGCAAGCTACCGCTTCCGTTTCGGTAAGGAGAAAATCAATATCATACGCAGCATGGATCTGCTGGTGATTGATGAAATCAGTATGGTACGCGCCGACCTGCTGGATGCGGTAGATGAAATGCTCCGCCGCTACCGCGACCCCTACAAACCGTTTGGCGGTGTGCAGTTGCTGATGATTGGCGACCTGCAGCAGCTGGCTCCCGTAGTGAAAGACGAGGAATGGCAGATGCTCAGCAAGTACTACGACACTCCCTATTTCTTCTCCAGCCGCGCGCTGAAGCAGACGGAATATTGCACCATCGAGCTTAAGACCGTATACCGGCAGAATGACGGAGACTTCCTGGAACTGCTGAACCGCATCCGTGAGAACCATTGCGACCCGCAGGTGCTGGAAACGCTGAACCGCCGCTACATCCCCGGTTTCCAGCCTCGGAAAGAGGAAGGATATATCCGTCTGGTCACCCATAACTATCAGGCGCAGCGTATCAACAGCTACGAGCTGGAACAGCTTCCGGGACGTTCCTATGCGTTTCGTGCTACTGTCGAGGGGAAGTTTCCCGAATATTCATACCCCACGGACGAAGTTCTCGAACTGAAAGAAGGCGCTCAGGTGATGTTCGTGAAGAACGACTCTTCCGGCGAGCACCGCTACTACAACGGTATGATTGGTGAGGTAACCTCCGTTTCTGCCGGCAGTATCGAGGTACGCGCCAAAGACAGCGGGGATACTTTTCTGTTGCAGGAAGAGGAGTGGACGAATGCAAAATACGTCTTGGACGAAGACAGCAGGGAGATTGTAGAAGATATTGAAGGTACTTTCCGGCAGTTTCCCCTGAAACTGGCGTGGGCCATTACAATCCACAAGAGTCAGGGGCTTACGTTTGAACGTGCCATTATCGACGCCAGCGCATCCTTTGCACATGGGCAGACGTATGTGGCACTGAGCCGTTGCAAGACGCTGGAAGGCCTGGTGCTCAGCGCACCGCTTTCGGCAAAGGCTGTTATCAGCGACCGTGCGTAGACCGGTTTACGGAAGAAGCCCGCCGGAACGAACCGGACGAAAACCGCTTCCATTCACTGCAACGTGCCTATTTCACGGGCTGCTGTCGGAACTGTTTGATTTCCTGCCGCTGGCACAAGCGTTGCAGCGCTATGTACGGCTGGTCGATGAACATCTTTATAAACTCTATCCCAAGCAGCTTGCCGCCTACAAAGAGGCGGTGGAGCGTTTCCGCGAAAAGGTGGTAAAAGTGGCGCAGAGGTTCGGCATACAGTACAACCGCCTGATTGACGCCGCACAGGATTATGCTGCGGACGAAACCCTGCAGGAGCGGATTGTTGCGGGAGCCGGTTACTTTAAAGATGAAATGGCGCTTTTGTATCCCGTATTGATAGGCCACGCGCTCTTGCCACGGATAATAAGGTGCTGAAGAAGCAACTGAATGCAGCCAAAGAGGAACTGAATACACTTTTCCTGTTGAAAGACGGGCTGCTGGCATACATAACGGAACACGGATTCCGCACAGCCGGGTATTTGAAGCGGAAAGCCATACTGTCTATCGGCGAGCATGCTGTCTCCGGCAAAGAGGACTTGAAGCGGAGAAGCATGCCGGATACGGTGGAGAAGAACATGCAAGACCGCAAGAGGAAAGAAACGATGGCATCTTCCGTTCAAGTGCCCTCGGACGTACTGCATCCCGAACTATACGACCGCCTGGTGGCTTGGAGAAATACGGAAGCAGCCCGTTTGGGGCTGCCGGTCTACACGGTCATCCAGCAAAAGGCCATTTTGGGCATCAGCAACCTGTTGCCTGCCGATAAGGACATGCTTGTCCGCATCCTTATTTCGGGAAGAAAGGGGTAGAGAAGTACGGAGACACCATTCTGGAAATAGTATATGCGTACTGCAAGGAGAAAGGATTGGCAGAGCCGGAGCTTATGCTTTAGTATGGTCGAACCGCTGTATCTGATTATATCAGTCTGTGATGTTTACGGTTAGAACGGCGTCCGGTTGCCTGCTGTACTTCGATGCGTATGCCGAATGCACCGTTGGCGGATTTCATTTCAAATGCTCCCTTGAAGTTGTTCTTCTCCCACGGCAATGCCGAACGGTTGGGAACTTTCCAGCCGTCCTTGTCGTACTCGCCGTATGTATTGATACGCATTCCGTTCTTCAGTTTGAAGCTGCCCATTTGCAGGTTCTCCGGCGATGACCAGAAGCCCGTCAGCCCAAACGGATTCATGCTGTAAACGGTGGCGTTGGTGAGCGAGAACACATTTGAAAGCCCCTGCGAGTAGGTCGCGTCCGGTTGAGACGGAATATCCGGCTGTAGTCTTTGCTTGCATCCGGTATTTCCAACGTAAACCGGGGCAGGCGGGGAGCTTCCATTCTCATGAGGCTCATGTCCAGGAGAAAGCCGTCATAATTCTTCGTTTCGGGTAGGAATGTCCCTTCGGGCGGCGTACCGTCGGGCAGGCTATGGGAGCGTATGCTGTCGCCCTTCGCTTCGGTTTGGGCGTGCAGTGAAACGACGCTTGCCAGTAGGGCGATGATAAAAAACAAACTTGTTTCATGATTGGGCACGGTTATTGTTTTCTTCTCAGACAAAGATAATCCTTTCCGTCAATTTTCTGAAACTTCTTTATATTATTTCTTATTCTTTATACTATCAGTTTATAGCCTATCCCCCGCACGTTTACGATGCGTATGCGGTCGTCTTGCGCCAGCTTGTGGCGCAGCTTCGTTATGAATACATGCAGGCTGCGGGAGTTGAAGAAGCTGTCGTCTCCCCAAAGGTCGAGCAGTACATTCTGGGTATTGACCACCTGATTGCGGTTCTCGCAGAGGCGCTTCAGTATTTCCGATTCGCGGTGTGAGAGTTCCATTTCCGTATCGGCGTGCGGAGCAGCACCGGTTCCTGTATACGACAGCCGTTGTGTGACGGGTTGAACCGGTAATTGCCTATTTCAAGTCGGTGGCCTCTTTGGGAGCAGGTTCCGTAAGTTGAAAGCCTTGCCCGCCAGCGATTTGATACGGATAATCAGTTCCTGCATGCCGAAAGGTTTCTTCAGATAATCGTTGGCGCCGAGTTCAAAGCCTCTACAACGTCATTGATGGCAGAGCGTGCAGTGAGGAAAAGCACCGGCGTGTGCTTGTCGGTCTGGCGGATGCGGCGTACCATTTCGAAGCCGTCCATACGGGGCATCATGACGTCTGCCACCAGCACATCGGGGCGCAGGTCGAAGAACAGGCGCAACCCCTCTTCGCCGTCGGCAGCGGTGTGGATAATGAAACTTTGCCCTTCCAGCGTGTCCTTTATAATCATGGCGAGGGTCTCTTCATCCTCAACCAGCAATACTTTTATTTTATCCATGACATCCTTGTCTTTCTTGTTATTCTTGTTTATTATGTAATATCTGTATGTACTCCGGGGATATATTCCTGTTTCTCCTAAGTAAACTTCCGTTTCCGCCGGGAGAAAACTTCCGTTCTCATTAGGGGAAACGACAGTTCCCTTTAAAGGAAACGCGCGTTCCCCTTAAGGGGAAACCGGAGTTTCTTCCGGGGGAACGGACGGGTACTCCTTTTATCCGTTCGGAAATCTCAGAGTGAACGTGCTTCCTTTGCCCGGTTCGCTCTTTACCGTTACGCTTCCGCCGTGCTTTTCGGTCATGGTCTTGACATAGAACAGACCGAGCCGTAGCCTTCACGTTGTGCAGATTGCCGGTGGGAACGCGGTAGAACTTATCGAATATGTGGCTCTGCTTTTCGGGAGCGATACCTGTTCCACGGTCACTGATGGCGATTTCAACAAACTCTCCTTGTTCGGCAGAGGCGGTTTGCCGGCAACGGATGTTTACGTCCGCTGCTTCGGGCGAGTATTTTATGGCATTGTCAATCAGGTTGCTGATGATGTTGCTGAAGTGCGTACGGTCTGCCGTGAGGGTAAGTCCGGCAGGCTCGATGTCCGTAGAGATATGCACGGGCTTCTCCGCCTTCAATTTATGCTGCTCGATAAGCGGTTCGAGAATGCTTTCCATGGACAGCGGTTCCGGATGCAGGCGGAAGGTCTTGCGGCGTTCCATGCTCATGGAGAGTATCTGCTCGACAAGTCCGCTGAGCCGTTGCAACTGCTCCTGGCAGATGCGCAGATACTTGTCGCGTTGTGCCTTTTCTTCCGCCTGGTTAAAGTTCAGCAGGGCATCGTTGGCGGCATAGGCTACGGCGATAGGGGTTTTCAGTTCGTGGGTGATGTTGTTGGTAAAGTCGCTTTTCATCTCCTCCAGCGTCTTTTGCTGCAAGATGGTGCGGATAAGTATCCAGAACGCGAAGCAGAGGATGATGAGGATAACGAACGAGGTAGTCAGAATGCCCGACATCTGCTTCAGCACCAACGGGGTAACGGGTTCCATCCAAAGGCGGTAGCTCTGATGGGTACTGATGTCGAAAGCGTACTCGTATAGCTTGGCTTCGGGGCTTGGAACGTATCCGGGAGTACCGGCCACGGCAAGCGTGTCTGTAAACGTATGGGGAGATGCTTTGTCGTTTGTATAGATATGCTCCAGGCGATGGGGCAGCGTGATGCCCCGGTCTTTGAGCTGAAAGGTGAGCAGGCTGTCGTATACAAGGACATCAGGGTCGGAAATGACATCCAGGCCGG
>ENA-OUNI01000412-OUNI01000412.1-human-gut-metagenome-genome-assembly--contig:-NODE-412-length-19823-cov-3.392415_pt1 | contig 19823 bp, 33 predicted proteins | sample MGYA00242499_ERZ504580 | MGnify/ENA primary metagenome ERZ504580 (study PRJEB26092, sample SAMD00036315) | human gut metagenome | host: Homo sapiens | study: EMG produced TPA metagenomics assembly of... | reverse complement strand
GCAGGAATGGTAAGCGGCGTTCCACAGATCATCCCGGCCATGCGGCTGCAATACTGTGCCGCTGTGTATGTATCGTCACCCGCTTTGATCTCGTCCGTCGTAAAGTTGACGATAGGCGCAAAGTCGGAAGCTTTGTGTGGCAAAACAGCACGGGGTGTGCTATCGTTTCCCCATTGTGCTTGATCCATTTCTCAACCTCCTCCGCTTCGGTTTCCTCCAGATCGGGCGGCCCAACCAGATAATCGAATCGGACCGTCTCAAAATACGCCAGCGCTTCGTTCAGATTCTCAACTGCTTCCGGCAGTACATAAAGATAAATCTTACGCGGCGGATTCACGTAACCAATAAATCCACGTTCTATATACGATTTATTTTCATCACTCAGCGTTTCCGGAATATCAGCGGCGCTGAGCAGCATATACGCCTGCCCGTTTTCCACTTGGGATGCATCCTTGACGGCAATCGCATAATCCCACGCTCCGCCATCCGGATCGATGTGTTTGCTTTTCCGTAAATACAACATCAATACTTGGCATTCCCATTGATTTGCTCATCCTTTCATTCAAAATTAATCGTTATGTTGTCTGCGACTGGCTCTTCTGCTATCGCTGATAATTCTGTGCGGTCATCGTAATATTCGGCCTGAAGCTCGATGTAGACACGATCTTCTGCAATTCCACCTGATGAAGATTGCACAGTGATTGCGCGATTCTCTATCTGCAAATATCCGGGCCGAAAAACGGACATAACTGCGTTTTGTGCTACGAGTAGCGCTTCTGCCGTACAATACTCCTGGTGTTTTACCAGTTGAGGGAAGTAGGTAATCGTGAAATAAGAGGTGACATGCACTAGCCTTTTGTTATCCGAGCGCACATCCTCCTTTACGGCACTGATGTAATAGCATGGCCTTGCAAAATTTGCCGGACAGCGCTGGATATACGCAGCACCCTCGATGCCAGCTCTGTAAATGGCCGCATTAATCCCTTTTACAATTTGCAATTGCCCCAGCATCATGGGCTCCTTTCTAGCATATCAGCCAGTTCGTCGGCAAATCGCTCGGCTTCTTCGAGTGCGATCCGCTCAGCTTCATCACCTGCTGCTTCATAGAAAAAGTAACCTTTTACATATGGAACGTTGATGCGGGGATGATAATCTTTTCCCCCTCTTGGAGGGCTGATTCGGTGCCCTCCCTCCAGATAGTTTGTGATTGCTCCCGGGCTGTTATCTCCAGTTTCGCCCTTTTTCGGACGGATAGCAGTGTATCCCCCTCCACTGCCTACCGCTTTCTCTTGCCATCCTTGTACCTTTCCATCCGAATCATCCAAGCGTTCTACTATCTTTGCGTCTATCGTCTCTTTCAGGCGGTCCGCAATGCGTTCATGTAACTCCTTCCGCTTTTCTGGCGTTTTTTTCAATAATTCCTGAAAGGATCGATCTAATGAATCTAGGCCGTTCTGTTGGATTTCTGGCATGTCAGATATCCTTCCTTCGTTGGATTTCGTACTCGTTTTTATACCCGTCCAGCGTATGGCAGGCAATAACGCTATAACTGCATTCTTCCGTTATCACGATATCCCCCGATTTTAGCTGGACTTGTTTCGGCGTAACGAGCACGAAGGTAATCTCGTTGACATCATGTGGCTCATCTTTACTGTAATTCAAATACTTTTCTGTCAGTACCCCGGGAAAGCCGACGACCGATTGCTCTTCCTCCGTGACAAGGTTATTATCTCCTGTGTTGCTAACGATCCGTTTGGCAATGCATCTGGTCGGCTGCACCAGAGCGGCGGTCACGATCAAATAGATTCCGTCCGAGACAACGTCGGTAATAAAGCAAAATTGGCCCTTCCAACGTAGCGCATTTTTCGGTGTAATATTGCGTCGGTACATAGTAAACACAATTGTTCGCGCACTGATCCCGATTTTCGAAAAAATGTTTCCCTGCGTTTTTAGTTCCGATTTGCACCAGATGCATGCTTGGGGAACCCAGGAAAATTGCACTCCGCCCCCAATTTCCCGGAGTGTAAGGATATTTGCCCGCTCGCTAAGCATCATTTCGATCTCCTCCGTCTCTGGCTAGTCGTTTCCGGCGCATACTGTAGTTTTTTTAGGATTTGATTACGTCTGCTCTCCACATACTGCGTATTCTGGCTTCCGTCCCTGGTTGCATAAAAGGAGAGATAGACGCTGCACATGACATATTCGTTTACGAGGCCAAAATTCGTGATCTGTTGCTCTGTGATTCCTGTACTGCGCCGAAGATCATCCATTGCCGCATCTCTGAGCAGACTAACAGTCTCATATGATTCATCGTCAACTCCCAGATAATCGCTCAGCGCTGCCTCTGATATCAGGCCGTTCTGCAAGGCCTATCCCTCCAATCGTTTTTCTTAGGCAGATGCAGGCGTGAAAATTTCGCGCTTGACTGCTGCATCCGCATCTACTGTGCGCGCACACATGCGCACGATGCCACGCAGTTCTGTCGTGTCGTGCTCCCAAGCTGCTCCGCCGACATCTGTTGTCTTAAACTCCAACGCCTGGCGGCGGAACAGCGTTCCGAACGCTTTAAAGAATCCAACGTATACCGGATCATAATCACCCTTGGTCGCGCCCGTTGTCGTTACGGTGCGGCTTGGGATTAGATCGGCATCTGCATATACCACCGGGCGGCTCTTAAATCGATAAACGTCCGGGTCCTGTGGGTTCGGCACAAGCATCGGGCGACCGTTTTTATCCTCCTGCTGATCAAAAAAGTCGTATCCGTTGCCGTTGGTAAGAATCATAGCGTTGCGGGAAATGGCCGTGTTCAGGCCTTATTGAGCAGGATTTCAGATCTTTCATTTCCTTACCTGCCGTAAAATTTTTAGCTGTAAGCGCATCCAACAGGGATAGCAGCAGGGCGTTTTCCGTCATAACGACGCGCGGCCCGAACCATTCCGCGATGTATTGGAGTAGCCCCGCCGTATTATCGGCCAAAAGCTCACTCGAAACCTCGATGCGATCACCGTATTTATCGACCGAGTATTCGATCTTACGGAAACTCGGCTGATCGGTTTTACCGATCTCTTCCAGTTCGCCGATCTTCGGCAAGGGCTTGCGAAGCGCGGTCGTCTCGATCGCTCTCCATCCGGTAAAGCCATTAACCGTCTCAAGTTTGAAGTAGTCAGCAAGGCGGATATAATCCTTCATGACGCGGTGGATCATGTCGTCAAATTCCACCGGTACAAGGAATCCACCGTCGCTGCCCGCTGGTTCCCCTCCTCCGATGGAGAGCGCGTTATACAGCGGCTCCAACTTCTCGTTCCGGTCACGGCCTACCCGCGCGCCGACACGAAGCGCATTTACGAAGGCGTTAACGTACTCGTTTCCGCTGCGCGCCTTATCCAGTTTATTTTTTACCTGCTGATCCTCTTTTTGCTGCTGTGCAACCTGCGCTTTCGTCACCATGTTTGCGTTGCTGTCCTCAAACCGGCCTTTTTCAACATTCAATTCTTCTAGTGCGCTAATTTCCGTGTTTAGATTTCTGATCTCATCCATTTTTGCGTTGTACGTTTCCATGCTGTGCGCATCAAGTGCTTTCTGCGCTTCATCAAGCAGACTAGCGCGCCGGTTTTCAGTTCATAAATGCGTTCCATTCTGTTTTGTCCTCCTGTTTAAAATCTGTTTTGTTCTATGGCTAACTGGGCTCTCGCCAGTTCCCACGCTTCGTGATTTACTGCTTTCAGATGCCGGAGTAACTCGCCGGTGTTCACCGTAGTACTACTCAGGCTGTTATAGATAGTGCGCATCCCCCGGACGATCCCATTCATAGTGTTATCGTCCGTTTCCTCTTTGGAAAAGAGCACGCCGTCCGCAAATCCCAGATCGACTGCTTTTTTTGCGCCCATCCATGTTTCTTCATCCATGAGCCGGGAAATCTCCTCACGCGGCTTTCCAGTTTTGGCTGCATAGGCATTGACGATCGTCTCCTTGACCTCCGTAAGGACTCTGATCGCTTTCTCCATGTCCTTTACTTCGCCCTCCGCGTAGGTCAGCGGATTGTGAATCATCATAACGGACGTGGGTGACATCAGAATTTCATCCCCCGCCATGGCAATGACGGACGCGGCGGAAATTGCGCTACCATCCACCTTAACTGTCACCTTTCCCTTATGCTCTCTGAGGGCTGTATAGATGACGGACGCCGCAATGCATTCGCCGCCGTTCGAGTTAATCCAGACGGTGATGTCCTGACCGTCCATCTTGCGGATTTCCTCCCTGATTCCTTTGGCAGTCTGCTCTTCTTCTCCGAAATCCACGCCCAAAGGCTCTCCTCCATCTGAATCGGGCCTTCGATACGAATCTCCGGCGCACCCGTCTCCTCATTTTTTACAACATTCCAAAACTTCATTTCTTGCCTCCGTTCTCCGCGCGTTTTTCGCTGAGCTGCGCAAACTGGTCGAGCGGCACATAGTTCAGGCTGGCATACCGGGCGTCTCCGCCTTCCACATCCGGCATATCCTCTAGATCGCGGATATCATTGACGGAGAAAGCACCAATCTCTCGCATATTACGGTACCAGCTTCCACGGCTTTCGCTGTCGCCGCGAAGTTCCGCCATCATGTTCCGCTTGATCCACATGCCCCGGCTGAGTTCGCTGTCGAAGAGTAGTTTATAACTGTCCTCCTCCTCATATTGGGAGATGTAGGATGAATTGTTCCGGAGATGTATTCGATCCCGTTTTGCTCGTTTGAATCATAGCTCTGCTTCCCGGCACCCAGTTTATAAAGGGGCACGCCGAAGAAGCGGGAAATATCTTCACTGTGACAGCCTTGCTCTCAATAAACTGCGCATCTTTGTTGGAAATTGATATCGGCTGGTATTTCATACCGAGGTCCAGCACTGCCGTGCGAAAAGAATTGTCTACGCCGCTATGGATTCTTTCCCATTCGGCGCGCACTTTGTCTTTTGCTTCCTTGGCGAGGCTCGTATCGATTGTAAGCACGCCGGAGGGCTGTGCATTCATGGAGTAAAATTTATTTTCGTACCGCTGCGCGGCTCTAGCCGTGCTTATCGTCTCCTGAGCGCGGGTAAGCACAGAAATTCCCGTGATTCCATCTTCGCTATACGCCTTGTAGTGGAGTACGTCGAATTGATTGAGCCTGCGCATTTCTCCCGTGCGCGGATTGGTATATAAATACCATAGTTTCCCTGATGTATCGAAGAAAGGCTCTATACTGTAATATGGAACTGGGATCAGTTCGCGCGGCCTTGCATTGATTGAATCCCGCACGATGATCTGATAACCGTTTCCACCCAAAAGGATATTGCAGTGCGTCAACTTTTTGGCGACGCTCGGTGTCATTGCCTCATTAGGGCGCACTGACAAAAGATGCGCCAGCGGATGGTTCTTGAGTTTTGCTTTTGTATTCCCGTCAATTACGTAAACTGGCAATTTGCTGATGGTGTTTGATAAAACTTCCACGCAAGCGTTCACCGCCGACAGCTTCATGGATTTGCTTTCGCTGATCGTGCCCGTATCCCATGAGGCTGCGTCTGAAAGTGTCAGCGTTGTCCCGCTGGGTGCGCGTGCCTGATTAGACGCTTTATGGTTTACGGCTCTGTCAAAAATCACGGCGCATCACCTCCCGTTCCGGTATATCCGCGGCTCCAGATCACAGCCCCCGCTATGCACTCTGCTCCCGCAGCGATCCATGCGGCAGGGAGGTAAATTATGGATATTCCATAAGCAATCAAAATTGCCCCAATAATGGCTAGTAAATCCGGAACTGCATTAAGCAGTGCCGTCTTACATCGACCAATTATTATCCAAAATCGCTGCATTTTTATCAACCACCTTATCCGATAACAACCAGGCCGCCATAGATATGATCCAGGCAACCGCAATATCGATTCTGCCGATAGATTTATTTTTCATCGGCTTCATATTTTCATTTCCATCTACCGCGCACCTGACGTTTCCAAAGCACCAGCGTGCACACGGATTTTTCGGGTGTTTCATTACCCGCTTTCGCAACAGCTTTTCCAATTCCTTCATCGCGCCTGACAGCCCCTGCATAGTTTGCGGAATTTCAACAACCGTTGTTACGCCTTCAAGGTGCTGGCTGATACTTCTGCTGAGCCATGGGTCAGCCCCAACCATCTTCACTTGATACTCTTCGCAGCATTTCACGATCTCTCCTTCGATAAAATCAAAGTCAATCACATTGCCCGGTGTGATTTCAACATATCCTTTTTCAGCCCATTCACGGAAGGGCATGTGATCTCTCTTTTCCCGCTCGGTAAGTTTTTCTTCCGTTATCCAGGCTTTAAAGATCGCATACCAGGTATCTAGCCCAATTTGCGGCGGAAATAATAAAACAAACGCTGTAAGATCTGTTGTGGTAGATAGGTCTAATCCTCCTACGCACGTCTTTCCCTTCAGCGTTTCAAACGTTATTTCTTTTTCTGACTTATCAAATAACGGAATTGGAAGCCATCCGACCGTCTTTGTAGATATCCACTGATTTAGACGCAGCCAGCGAAAATTGCGCTCCTCCGCCTCGCTTCCTTTTGCCTGCTTTGCTTCCAAAGCAATCTTTTCTTCTTTGAGCGTTTCACCCAATGAGGGATTGCAAGCATACCACGTTTTGGGATCGAATATATCGATTTTTGCACATTCGTCCGGATCATCTGGCATGCCCCATATGAACGGTAGCCAGTTCTCGTAATCGACATTTCCATCAATATTACCTTTTCGGAATTCTAAGATTCCACGCGCCCGTTTATGGATTTCCCATCCAATGGATTGACGATCCGGATCATCACCCGCTGTCGTCAGTACGATCCAGACAGGCTGCTCACGTGCATCTCCTGCGCCAAACGTCATAACGTCCCATAGTTCGCGGGTTGGTTGCGCGTGCAACTCGTCGAAAATCACGCAGCTAGGCTTGTAACCATGCTTTGAAAATGCCTCACTGGACATGACTTTCATAATAGTCTGTGTTTCTTTGTCAATGATTTCCTTGGTGGATTCCCGAATTTTTGCTCGTTTTTTGAGAAACGGACACTGTTCGATCATGGCAAGGGCGACGTTAAAAACGATGCTTGCATTTTGTTTATCTGCGGCACAGATATACACCTCTCCGCGAATCTCCCCATCGGCGAAGGTGTGGTAGAGGCCTAGCGCTGCCGACAACTCCGACTTGCCGTTTTTCTTCGGAATTTCAAGGTAAAGGTATTCATACTTCCGATATCCATCCTCTTTGAGTGTTCCGTAGAACTCCCGGACGGCTTTTGCCTGCCATTCCATCGGAATAAACGGCTTTCCTGCCCACTTTCCATCAGTGTGCTTCAGACATTGGATAAAATCTAAGACGAATTCTGCGGATTCTTCATTGTACATTGCTACCTCTGCGCACGCCTCTGAAGAAGCTGCTGCATCGGATCCTCCTCTTCTTCAATTGGCTTTTTGGGTATGGACCGCAAGGCGGCCGCCACGGTCATCAAGCATTCTTTTTCGATATCAAGCATCATTTTGCGCTTCGCCTGAATTTGTTTATCAATCGCGATTACCTGTGCTTGCAAGGTCGCTAAGGTTTTAAAATAGTCAATATCCGGATCAATGTCCGGACTATCCTCAAAATCTTTAACTCGCTGACAAAACATCTCGCGTTTTTCTTCAAAGTCAATGCACTCGGCATAGATCTGACAATAGCGGTTAATAACATTCGCATTTAAATCATCATTTTTATCGATTTTTTCAAGGAGTTTTTTAATCCGCAGAAACTCTTTGTGGGCAATGTTGTTCTGCTTCACCTGTGGCTTTTCACGCATTGCCTGTCCAGTAAGCAGAGCTTCTTCTGCCTTTTTTCTCTGGGCCTTTTCAGCTTTAGTTCGATGGGATCTCTTTTCTGTTTCCAGTACAACTATCGGTTTCGGCGGCGTTGGCATTTTTATCACACTCCTATTGCAAGGCTGATGTGGGAATTTTTTTGCGCAGAGGTGCCTGAACGGTCTTGCCCTTTGCAATCGTCATTTGTTGGGTGGGGGATTGATTTCGCTTTTCTCCCGAATCCTCCATCTTCTCGCGCCGTTTTTTGACTATGATGACTGTCACATAATCCCTGCCAATTGGATTTGTCCCAAAAGATACTCTGGTTCCCCTTGTGTGGAATAATATGATCGACCTGCGTCGCTGGTACGAGCTGACCTATTTTCGCGCACTCAGCGCACCAAGGATGAGCACGCAAAAACTCCTTTGCTTGTTTGCTCCACTTGTATGTGTAGCCTCTTTGATAAGCGGAAGGCCTCTGAACCGTTGACCGCACCGCATGAGTTTCGCAATATCTAGTCCGCGTAAGCGCGGTGCATCCCGGATAGTTGCATGGCCGCAGTGGTTTCATCGGCATCTAAATCCCTCCATATTAATTTCTGAGAAATCCCTATAAAAAAAGGAAACGCGCGGCAATTCACCGGGCGTTTCCTCTGCTTTATGCACTTTTCTATGGTTTTTATTATATCACGTTTTTTGAAATATTTCGTCCGCGATTTGTCCGCGCTCAGAATATGTTGTAGACTGTCAGAATCAATCGTCTACGGCACCATAAAAAGCCCGAGCAAATTTCCTGATAGCATCACGCCTGGTGTTATAAATCCATGTTCGTTCATAATGTTTTTCCCTACGGAGGTAATCCACTGGATTTTCCACTTGATCAATAAAAAAGGCTGTCGCAACCTCTCTTTCTTTTTCCGTCAGAGCAGAGAGCGCCCGTTTCACTCTGCGCAGTTCTCGTTTGTTCTGCTTTAGGATCCGTTCCTTCTCGTCAATGTTTGCAATCAGGTTTATCATTGCATCTTCTGCGCGAGATATTCTGGATCCCGGAACGGCCAGTGCGTCAAAGCTACAGGTTTTTAGCGAGGTCTGACGCTCTCTTAGCTCTGCAAGTTCTTCCTCCAGATTTCTAACTCCGACAAGTTTACTATGATACTTTTGCATTTTATCAATTGCATAGTATTCATAATTCACGCCCGCTCACTCCCTTTTAGAGCCGATTCCGGCTCTGCCTGAATTTTATTTACTATTTTCACAATTTCATTAATTTTTTTGATGCAGATATTTATTGCCTCCATACAAGTACGCGCGTCGCTCTGCTATCATGCATTAGCCCCTGATTATTTGAGGGACGGAGTTTGATGTTGATTTCCTCAATCTGTTTACTCAATCCCGCTCTCCTCCTGATGTGGTTTTCTAATTCCTTCTATTCTCTCTTTTAGCCGATCTATCTTCCGCTCGATTTCATGTTCCGTGCACCCATGCCCATAAAGCAATTCCATTTGCCAAAGCATGATTTGCACATCTGCGATCTCCTCTTGGATATTTTCTAGGACCTTCATGCCCTTTGCAGCAAGCCGCTCCTCCAGTGGTAAGCGCCGGAATTTGAGTAGGGCCTTGATTAGTTCACTGCACTCCTCAATGCACATATCCGTCTGCGCCTCTCGGCCATATGTATCAATAGCGTCGCAGATCACATCGCAATATTCTTTGGATGTTGTCATTTGCTATACTCCCTTTCAATTTGTAACTGATTGTTTGGTAAGCTTCAAAGAAGGTTTGCCTGATGCGCCTATCATGTATGGCAAAAAAATTTCCTCCATCTGTACCATTTCGGATTCCAAGATCGCCATCTGAGCTTCGACTCAATCTTTGACGATCCGCCATGCCACCCGCTCGGCCTGCTCCCGGTCACATTTAATCTTTTGCCTTATCAGAACTTTATGTACTGCGTCCACATTTGCAGGGAGGCGGATTCCGCGCGTCCCAAAAGGCGTGTCAATCATAAAGGAGATAGACGTGATCCTCCCGCCGTCGTCATAGTCCTGCAATATCTTTTTGGCGCCGTGCTTGACCAGTTGGCCTTGTATCTGTCCTAATGTCGTGTAGATATCTACTTTGGTTGTGTAATTGAGTAATGGCATATTACTTCATCTCCGTTTCTGTTGAAGATACTGGAATGTATGTCCCATGCTTTGCCCAGCCCTCGCGCGCCCGCTCATAAACGCCCGCTCGCTGCAAACAGCGATATTTGCATGTAGGCACCATTTGTGATGTGCCGGCCAGTATTCCGGCTTTGCAATGGCCTTGATTGCAGGAATCTTAACCGACACAACACATTGGCGTGGATACGGGCAGTATATATGGCGCTATACGCCATGTAGCGGATTTTCCGTTTCATCATTGTGCCTCCTCATAAGCAATCCTCTGCCCGCACTCCGGGCAGGTATATACGACCGTGTGATATAACGTGTATTGCTTAATCGCCTGTTCCGGCGGTTTGCTCTTGCGTATTTTTCGCATCGGATTGCCTCCGTTTGTTAATCTTCTGCTCAATGAGCCCATAACTGACCATTTCGCCCCGCAGTAGACACAGGCATTTTACCGCGGCCAGAAGAAGATCAGCATAATCATCCGTATCGACCGTTTGAATAATCTGTGTCAGGACGCAACCCGAAGCTTTCACCGCCTCCAGCTGCCCACGCATGGCCTCCAGCCGCTTTTGCTCCCTGCCTTGCGCCTCCCGGTAAGACCGGCAGTATTGTTTCTTCTCCCGCTGCGCCTGTTCCTTTGGGATCCGTCTGCTGTAATAGTCCTGGTACAGCCTGCGCAGACAGAGATATGCATACTGCTCCGGCTGCCCAAGGCCGTCAGGCAGAGGCTCGTTGTGCATCGCGCACCGCTCAATTTCCTGCAACTCCATGACACACCTCACAGTATCTCCTCAAAGTCGTCCCGGCTACCTGGGGCGGTTTTCTCTTTCAGCCAGCCGTATTCCTTTACACCGTTTTCGAATCCTTTTTTGCTCGTAATCCGTTTTGATTTCCGACTAAAGTACAGCTCGACTTCCTGCCCCTTGCGGGTGATCCGCCCGGTCAGGCGGTTTTTCAGAACGGACAGTTTGCTGTCGCAATCCTCCGGGTTATCCTCATGCTTGTCTGCGTTGCTGGAATACGTCAGCACCACATCCGCCCGGTTCGTGATATCTGAACTGCCGGATACATCATCGTTCTCCAGCTGCTCCCGTGTCTTCTTCGGATGGGCGACCAGCAGGATCACCACATCATGCCGCACCGCGATCTGTTTTAGTTTCTTAACAAATGCGGATTGCGCCCGGTACAGATCCTCCTTTACCTCTACATCCATTGCTGTCATCAGGTTATCGATGCAGATGAATTTCACCCCGTACCGCCGGATCGTGTGTTCAATCGTTTCTGTCAGGCTCTCCAATTCCTCGCCGTCCACAGCATTGTTGTCGTAGAGATACGCCCGGTCCTGATACCAAAGGCCAATCCGTTCTGACACCCCTGGAGCCAAAGAGTAAACAGGCTCGTCGAACATATTGCGGCTTTCGACGATATGATTAGGGCCCGCCAACTGAAGATCAATCCAGCGGCGAAAATGGTAGTCCGGCAGCTCGCCACTGTAGGCCAGGGCGGAATAACCCTGGTCAAGCGCCTCTGCCATCAGCTGCCCCATGAAGGTGGACTTGCCCTCGCCGCGCCGGCCGGTGAGCAGGATGATCTGGCCGAAGTAGAAGCCGCCGATAATGCGGTCAAGCTCCGGGATCCCGGAGAAGATTCGCGGCAGGCTGTAGATATCCACGCTCTCCACGTCGGAGAGCCGTTTGACATTGCTCACAGGCGGCACTTCCGCATTTTCCACGGCGGTAAGGACTGCCTGCTTCCCATACTTACGAAAAATATCGTTTGCATCCTTCTCGCCGAGATAGTCCTCCATGCGGACCGCCTTGACGACGTTCGGCAGCCGCCGTTGCAAGGTATCCAGAAGCGTAATCTTCCCATGCTCGCAGTCGCCGAAAACGACAATCTCTTTGAACTGCACGATCCAGTCCCACACGTTTTCCAGGAACGTGAAGCCATTGCAGCCGTTCGGGACGGAAACCGCATTGGGAACCCCGCATTCTGCAAGCGTCAGGCTGTCAATCTGGCCTTCGGTAATGACCAGGCGGGCAAAGTCTTCGCACTGTGCCATGCCGAAGAGGACCGGCTTTGCGTCTTTTTCACACCACTCCTTGTTGCCCTTGCCGTTAAATCTCGTGTTGCGGTATTTGACATAAGCGAGAACGTTGTGCTCGTCGTAAAACGGGAAGACCAGGATGTCTGGCCGGTCCCTGCGGGTGGTGATACGGTATCGCTCTACAATTGCCCGGCCAATGCCGCGGAACTGAAGATATGTAACCGCGCCTTCCCGGACGGGGATCGGGCGCTGGGGCAACTCCCGGTACACCTTCGGGCGGGTGGTATTGTCAAAATCCAGCTGGTAGTGAAAATCCCGGGCCAGCTCCACGAAATGCCCGGCCTTCCCGCATCCGCTGCGAAAGCATTTGAAGGCCCCGCTGGTGAGGTTGACGGAGAAAGTGTTCTTATCCCTGCTTTCCCCACCTCGGCAGTATGGGCAGTAGGTGAAGAAAAGCTCCCCGCCTTTTTCGTGGACGTCGGCGTCCAGGACGCGGGCCAGGTCATACACGTCCGATGGTTTCAGCTCGTAGCCCATCACTCCCGCATCCTTTCAAAAATCGATTTTTCTCCGGTCGGGCGCTCCGGCGTTTTTGCGCCGGACGCGCGCACGTTTTCTTTCTTCTCTTCTTTATATTCTTCTATATTCTTACTTTGTTGCCCTTTGCCTGCCCCTTGCCTGCCCGGTTGCGTGCCCTTTGCTTGCCCTTTGCCTGCCCTCTGGTCTGGTAGGCATCGTAGTTTGTGACCGTAAATACAGTAAATCTTGGATATGCCGTCCTTGCCACTTCGCCTGTCCGTTCTAAGTGTTGTATCCCTGTCCGAATTTGCTTAATTGTAAAATGTAATTCCTCGGATAGTTTGGTATATGAGGAAACACGGGAACCGCGTTTGATAACAATTCCTTTCCAATCCTCATCGTAGGCGTTGACGGTCAGGAGCAGATGCAGGAACAGACATTTGGTGACGGTATCGTCGTACCATTCCCAGTCGAGGAGCGAGCGGTAAAGCTTGATATATCCATTTTTCAGCATCACAGTTCGCCCCTCTCCAGAATCGTTTTGAGTTCATAGCGCAGGATCCTGCCGATCAGTTCCCCGGAGGTCTCACTCCGGCAAAAGACAGGAACAAGGTTATACCGACCGCTCCAGGCCAGCAGGGATGCGGTAAGCGCGGCAGGGTTCAGCCGGCTGCGGTAGGCGCCGCTGAGCGCCTTTTCCCAGTTCGCGTTTTCTACTAGCAGGTAGACCTTGGCCCCATCCTCTCTGGCCCGGATGAATTCCCGCTCAAACCGGGCTCGACTGCGTGTAAAGCAGGCACAGAGCTCGTCAAGGTTCATCTTGCGCTCAATACAGATTTTTCCTGCCGCGCTAATGGGCTCTCCCGCTGGGTTTACAAACCGGCATGAGTAGTCCCCATAGTCGAGCTTGCAGCGCTCATATGGATACTGTATTGCCTTCAGGCGGCGCCGCAGGGCAGGGGTATCCTGCTCCCGCGTATCCACCAGCACCACCATGCTCTCCAGCATCCGTTCAATCTCAAAATGGTTGTATTCCGCCATCGCGCTCAGAACGGGAGGTCGTCATCATCGTCCAGCGCCTCGAAATCCTTAGGGCCGGTTGTTTCAAAAGGCGTTGACGCCGGTCTGTCCTGACGCGGCTTATCCTTCGGCGTTTTAAACTTTCCACTGCGGATATCATCCGCCGGGATAAGCGAGCAGCATTTTGTGGTCCAGCCAGTCCGTCCGTTCATCTCCCACTCCTCGTTGCGGAACAACGCGCCTACCAACAGACCTTTGAGCTTGTTCTCGTCCCAGTCAAAGCGGAAACCCTTATTGCTGTCTTCAAAGGCAAACATAGCGTTGTTAAAGGCGTTTTTCGCCCATGCGTCCTTATCGCTGCCATCGTCTGCGGGGATGCGCAGGCGGTAGGTTCCCCGCCACTTCTTGTCTTCATACGTCTGGCCCCTGTAGTCGTCTCGGAAGAAGCCTTTTTTGTCGCCCTCTTCCACATCGAAGCTCAGGAGCAGAATGTCACCCCAGTCGTTATGCATGAGCTTTACGTCCATGATTTTGACCACATAGCCGCCCGCGGGCAGCTGCTCCCTGACATAGCTCCGTTTCGGTTCGTATCCGCTGAATGCTTTCATCGTATGTACTCCTCCTGTTATTTTTCAGTATTTAAACCCCAATATTCCCGGATGGCGCCGTCCACCATCTTCAGGTCGTTGTCGATTTCCAGAAGATTGAACATATCTTTAGGAGATTTCGCCGTTGTATACCCATCGGTTTGGGTTTCAAAGTGATATCGATGCCCGTCTGACCTGCAATACAGGACGACGGAGAACAGGCCCTCAACGGTGAGTTGGTTATCGAGCATTTTACCTACAGTCTTGGCCTTGATTTTACCGCTGTCTGTGATCTCGCTGTGGTGCAGCAGGTAGACGATCGTATCGTCCGGCAGATCCCGGGAAATGTAGTCGATCATGGAACGGAAGCGCACGGCGATATCCGTAAACTTCCCATAGCCAGTTTCCTTCGCGCGGTCAAAGAGTTCGAATGCCATCAGGTACTGGCTGTCATCGATGGCATACCGCTTGTATTGCTTTTGCTTGAGTGTGACGCCGATAGATCCATAGGTCGCGTTTTTGACAGTATCGAGTTTTTTGCGGAATGGCAGGGACTTGTTGGCCACGCTGAAGACCAGGATTTCCCCCGGTTCAAAATTGCGCAGACTGGTTGTTTTTCCGCTGCCAGATTCACCGATGATTAGGATAGGGATTCCCATTATGTGTCCACCTCCTGAATAGCCAGCGGGCAGTCGTCGCCCCGCCGGGTCTCATAAATCTCATTGAGCGGTTCATAGGTCTTGACGCAGATAACGCGGGTATTTCCGCGGAAGGTTTTCCGCTTGCAAAAGGGACACCACTGGCAAGCGAGATCCCCATTGGGGAAATGGACCTCCACGATTTCCGTGCCGGTTATGTAAAAGTCAACTCCGCGGTCAGGAATCATGCGGATCACCCTCCCTCCGGATCCAGTTGCCCGAGAAATACCAATCCACAAGGGCTGTCAGGAACTCCGGCGTTTCCGGGGTATCCTGCATCCGGCCGATCCCGCAACGTACCATTGCATAAGCCGGCGCGTTTTCTGCGGAGACGCGCTTTCCGCGCTCCGGGCCAATCCCTTCGTAATACATGGTTTTCTCCCTCCTTCCAGAGCTCCATCGCGAGTTCGTCCCGTTCGGCAAAGGTCATATTTTATATGCCTCCTTGACTTCCAGCGCCCCCAATGCTACACTGTAGCTGTAAGGACCGCCTTTTTGATTCGGGTTTTCTTACGTGCCGCTTCTGACAATTGCCGTGTCGGGAGCGGCGGTTTTTGTGTTTTGGGCAAGCAACCGTCTAGCTGACGCCCAAAATGTTTGCGGCTTGATCAACTCGGTTGCCTGCAATTGACATAGCTTTAACTCAGCAAACATGGGTTCCAGTAGGGACAAGGGTGTGCCTTTCAGGATGGTATATCCGATTTTTTGTTCCGCCCATTTGGCCTTGTCCCATATATCAGGACGCAGACAGTAGACACAGTACCAATGTTGCCGCCCAGCTTTTAAGCATCCAATGCAATTTGCATGTCTGTACGTTTTATATGTATCTGGCCTACGGATGCCGATATCTTCGATGTTGCGTAATTCTATTTGGGACGTTAACGGGTAGACACATCGGTATCCTTGCTCCCCCATAATCCGTGTTCGCCGTGCGATACGCTTTTGCTCAGTTTCGTCAAACCCATACACAAGTTCGAGGCTGCTGCTATCTTGGCAGATAGCCAGCGCGCGAACGGCTCCGTTTTAAGTTTGCGTGTGCAGATCGCAGATGATTGCATCCCGTACTTAAACGCCTTTTGTTCGACGCACACGTCAAAATGATCTTTTTGGCTCACGTCCGCCATATTGGCGTATGTGATTAGCAGGCCAAGGTACTCCGCAACTTCCCGCTTAAACCGCTTGATATCCGCATCCTCTGTGCGCGGATTAATATCGTGATTCAGCAATATCACGTTTTCCGGGCCGTACTGTCTGACGGTTTCTATGGCAGCCAATGCGGAACTGTGGCCGCCACTATACAAGACAACGTGTTTCACCATTATCCTCCTTCCTCTTCAATTAATTCGATTTCCCCAGCCACGACTTCAAATTCTGGCAGCGTCTTCGCCTCATACCTTGTGTGCCTGATGACACGTATCCGGACATCTCCATCCGGGTTGAGATCAGTTACAACGGCCTCCAGCAGTTCGCCGGGCTGCGTGTAGTATCCTTGGCTGCCTGCGGTCCCACGGACGTGGTCGCCTATCTTGAAATCCATTGTCTGCAACTCCTTTGGAAACGCTTTTGCAATTGTTTTGCCCACGGGATCAGGTGTTTATCCTCCCATGCGATCAACCGCTTTTCATTCCAGCAAGCCCATATGAAAAAGATTGTCGCCAGCGTCCCGAATACAGCCTCTAATATTGCAATGGTCATGTTCTTCTCCCGCTCTCGGTCTGTGATCCAAAGAACCGATCAAAGCGGTCCCGCCCGACATACTCCCTGAACTGAACCGGATTAATATAGTAGATAAAACTTGCGCCCGGTTCCTGGCACGGCATTTCCAAAAGGTAAAATGCCGCGCTGCAAGCCGATCCGGATGAACTGCTCAGACTTGCCTATGCATCGCGCCGCCGTCCTTGTACCGATCCTATCCACTGATACGCGGGGAAGCATGGGCGGCACGTCCTTGCCCATCAGGAAATCCGGAGATGCTTTCAAGGCTTCTGCCATCAGAAAAATCTTGTCTTCTCTCGGTTGATTCTTTCCGGAAAGATATTGGCTGATAGATGCTTTTGTGATGCCCGTTTTGCTTGACAGTTCGGATTGGCTCATGTGGGCCTCGTTCATAGCGTGTTTTAATCTCTCTGCAAATGTGGTTGTCATAACTAGTTCCTCCCTATAAATTGAATGATTCTCTTGCCACTATCCCAATCATGGGACTTTGCCTCTTGATTCCAAAATCAAACAGTTCAGTAATTCGTTCAGGCGTGATAAAATAAAGATGCAGTTTTCATCTCATTCCTAAAATTCTTGCCAATGCCTGTTTAACTGTTTGTTCTGCATTTTTAGGCGAGCGATGCCCATTCAGAATCGCACTGAGATATTTAGGATGCCAACCGATTTCATTTGCCAATTCCGATGCAGTAATTTTGTTTTTGTGCATTTCTCCAATTACATCACCGATCCACTGTGCAAGCATACGAAGTTTACCTCCTTCAACATTTTTGGTTGACCTTTGTAATCAATTGTGATACTATTAACGCGTCAACATCAGTAAGCAACAATTATTACATTGGTAATCATCTGCTCTTATGATAGCATACGTCGGTAATCAAGTCAACCCTATTTTGGTTACCTTTGTAATAATGTCATGTTGCACAAAATAGGAGTGTATTTTTTGTGTTTTATGACTTGTTCAAAAAGTTATGTGATGATAGGAACATTTCAGTCAGCAAAGCTTGTATTGAAATAGGACTAAGCCGTTCTATAGCAGCTAAGTGGAAAAATACGAAAACCAATCCCAGTGCGGATGTTTTACCAAAAATTGCAAAGTATTTTGGCGTATCAGTCGATTATCTCTTAGGAGCAGAAGAAAAAATGCCCGCCCTTACTTCGAAGGACGAGCGCGATATTTCTAAAAAACTTGAAGAAGCATTATCCCAACTAGAAAGCAGCCAAGAGGGCTTGATGTTTCAGGGGGAACCGCTTGATGACGCTACAAAGGAGTTGATCGCAATCAGTTTAAGAAATAGTCTGGAAATGGGTAAAAAGCTTGCAAAGCAAAAATTCACTCCAAAGAAATACAAAGGGGAACAATAATTGAATGAATACGAAAGAGCTTGTTCACGCTTTGTGTGAAGAGTATCACACAAACGATCCGTTTGAACTGGCCGATTCGATTGGAATTACAGTAACATATGAAAAATTAGGATCAGTTCAAGGATTTTATAACCAGTGCTTTCGACATAAGTTCATACATATCAATCAAGACAGCAGTGAGGAAAAGCAAAGGTTCACGTGCGCCCATGAATTAGGACATGCTATTTTGCATCCAGAAGCAAACTCGCCTTTCTTACGGGAAAACACGCTATTCTCCATTGACAAAATGGAGGTTCAGGCAAACCGGTTCGCCGTTGATCTCCTGTTCAGCGACTATGAATTACAAGATTATATTGCAAGGCCCATCACCGATGCGGCGCGGCGCATGGGGGTGACAATCCCGCTCGCGGAATATCGGATGAAATCAGTCGAGCCTGCACTATTTCATACATACTAAAAATGACATCTTGATAATGTCAGAAGGAGAATCAGTATGACTGACGAAGATATTTTACTTTAACCATCAAATCAAAAACCGCCCCCGGCGTTGGCGCGCGAAGGCGGTTCAGGTGAAATCATACCCATGAAGATATGCTTCCCCTTACAAGAAGCATTATATCACATTGGGTTTGGTTTTGCACACCCAATTTTACCAAAAGAAAGGTGATATAATGCGAAATCCAAACCGGTATGGATCAGTGATAAAACTTTCAGGTAATCGGCGAAGGCCTTTCATGGTCAGAAGCGGCGTGTATGGTTATGATGATCGAGGCCACCCACGCTTTGATATTATAGGTTATACAGCAACGCGTGAAGAAGGCAATATCATGCTAGCGGAGTATAACCGTGATCCGTGGGATGTGGATAAGGCCAAGATCACGCTTCAGGGGCTGTTTGACTTATGGAAAGAAAAAAAGGCACCCAAGTTGGAAGATCGAATCAAGCGTGTTTGTGTTCGGCGTTCAAGCATTGTTCAAAGCTGCTGAACATACCCTATAAAAAAATTCGATCTTACCAAATGCAGGAAACCATTGATGGGTGTGGGAAATCTTATGCCACCCAAGGGGCAATTAAAAACCTTTGGGGACATCTTGACCGGTTTGCCCTTGAACTGGATATAATAACCCGCTGCTATTCCGACTTATTAACTACCGACCCAATCCCGGAAACCTCCCGTAACCGGTTCAGCGATGATGAAATTAATTGCCTTTGGAATCATCAAAATGAACCGTGGGTAGATAGCGTTTTGATTTTAATTTATTCTGGGTGGCGGATTTCAGAACTTTTAAATTTGAAAACGGCTGATATTGATCTTCAACTTGGGACTATGACCGGCGGCACAAAGACAAAAGCCGGTAAAGGCCGCATTGTTCCAATTCATTCTCTAATTCGCCTTTTTGTAGAGCGGCGCATGGACGAAGGTGGGGAATACTTGTTTAATTATAATGGGAAGAAGTGTTCGGAAACGAAATACCGGAAATTTTGGAAAAACATCATGGATTCTTTGGGAATTGAAAAAAGTCCCCATGAGTGCCGTCATACTTTTGAATCCTTATTGGACAGCGCCAAAGCCAACCGGAAATGTATTGATTTGATGATGGGTCACAAGTCCAAGGATACAGGAAACCGAATATATAACCACAAAACGTTGGATGAATTGAAGGAAGCCATTGAATTAATTACAAGAACTATTGATGGCACTGTGAACACTGAACTTATAACAAAATAGTAACAAATAAGGCGGGAAACCTTGAAAGATCAAGGTTCGCCTATTTCACGGCTATCATACCATAAATTTAGAATTCAATGAAAAGATGCACAGGAAGGGGGCACTGCCTCTGCCATAGAACACGTCCAGGAGGAGACGCATCCCCTCTTGTTTAAATCAGGGCAATAAGAAGCAAG
>ENA-OUNI01000411-OUNI01000411.1-human-gut-metagenome-genome-assembly--contig:-NODE-411-length-19848-cov-2.534304_pt1 | contig 19848 bp, 25 predicted proteins | sample MGYA00242499_ERZ504580 | MGnify/ENA primary metagenome ERZ504580 (study PRJEB26092, sample SAMD00036315) | human gut metagenome | host: Homo sapiens | study: EMG produced TPA metagenomics assembly of... | reverse complement strand
CTCGGCCTCCCGCAGATACTGGCCGGCCAGGTCACGGTTCTCCCCGAACAGAGGCCGCACATGGGGGAAGCCGTAGTGCTCTCCCTCCACGCTGGTGTCGTACCGGCCCAGCACATAGTGGAGCGGCACATCGTGCATGGTGAAGAACTCGCCGCGTACCGAGCAGGTCCGTTCGGACGGATCCACTGCTTCCACGACTCCGCCCCGCAGCTCAAAATCACCGGGTCCGCCGTATGGCTCCGTACCGACGAACAATACGGTTTCTCCCGGCTTCAGCTCCCCAACCAGCAGACGGTCCCGCATGGCGGAGATGATCTCCCCCCGGTAGACGAACTGTTTCTCTGCCTGGAATTCGGCGTCATCCATCTCCATGACGCTCAGCGCCTTTTCATAGGCGTTTTGGATCTGCTCCTGTGCCGCGTCATATTTAAAAATGTGTATCCCCAGGTCCCCTAAATAGTGGGTGACGCACGCCTCATCCGGTACCAGGAGCAGTTCCTCATAGGTGGCCACCAGATCCGCCGCTCGTTTGTACAAGGCGCCGCGCCCGGTCTCAGGTCTGTCCCGCGGGCCCCACCGCTCAGACTGGCGCTCCATCCGGGGGGGCCACAAAGCTCACGTGGAGGTGGTCCCATATCTCATCGCAGAACCGGTCCAGATCCAGATGTTTTGCGGGCCGCTCTACCATCGCCAGTTCATAGACACCCAGGAGGCGGCTGATCATTCCGGAGACCGCGACGCAGTGTTCCTCCCGCGGAACCCAGCTGGCGCAGTAGAATGTGTCATCTTTGAGGTCCAGCTCTGCCAGGAGCTTTCCGGGCGGCTCACAGAAAAGGTCCCGCACCTGCGCGCTGAAACGATCCGCGGAGATCGGCCGCAGGGAAACTCCACCGTGATCCGCAAGTGCTTGGACGGAGGTTTCCCCTCCCACCAGCGGCGTCCAGGGCTTCGTGACCATGGCGGCCACATCCGCGATATTCCGCACCTCTTGCGAGGTAAACCATGCCGTGCGCTCCGCGTCCCGGACCTGAAGGTAACTGTCCATAAAACCGCCGCCCCCTTTTATTGAATAGTCTCCATGCTCTGGTCCTCCGACTTATAGACGTCAAGGATAGAGCGGAACCGCTCCAGCCGTTCCGGCTTCACACCGCCAATCACGAGCTCCGTACCATGCTCCCCGGCACGGATTCCAGAACGTGGGCGTCCAGCACATCGGAGAACCGCTTCCGCTCCGTGCGGGTCAGTTCTTCTTCCTGTTCAAGCGGTACTGGCTCTCCGCCCTGGGCATGGACGAGAGACAGCTCCTCAGCCAGCTCATACTGGAGAACGTCCCGCAGAGAGATATCAGAGTTTTCCGGCAGGACCATGACGGCGCCCGCGGCCAGCATAGCTTCCGTGGTGAGATATCCATGGGCCAGGATCTCCTCGTTCGGCATTTGCAGTCCGTTGTGGAGTACACCATAGAGATTCTCATCGCCAAAAAAATCAAGGAGAACCTCTACCGCCTCGTAGAAAACCTGTGTCTTTTGCTCCTCCGGAAGTTTGGTAAAGTAGCATGGCTTCTGGCCTGGAATTCTGGGGCAGAAGTTCAATGGTACGCCATGTCGATCCCTGTATCGGTCATCGACACCGAGGCCACCTCGCTGCGCCTCATGAGCGCCTCCAGCAGCATCCCGTCCAGGCCGTTTCCTCTGCGGACTGTGATCCCGGTCTGTTTTTCCAGCTCCTCACAGCTGATGCTCCAGCTTCCGTTCTCTGTGGCCTCTGTGCCTGATGGACGATGAGGTCCGCTGCCCGCTCCAGTCTGGCGTTGAGGATATCCCGCATCCCCGGCAGATAGGCGGCGAGACGGGGATAGTCATAGCCGCCGGAATAAATCAGGACGCCGTCATCACTGCCCTGACCCAGCGCCAGCAGGCAGTGGACGGCGCTGTTGTCCGCGAACATCCATCTTTTGTTCTCCGCGATGAACGGCTGATTTGTGAGCGGTGTGATGACCAGCGCAGAAAATTGGTCCCGCGGCAATTCCACCACCTTCTCGATCTGGCAGTCATCCATCTGGAAGTTGACCGGTTTGTTCAAGAGATTCGCTTTGATTTTCATTGTGATTTCCTTTCCTCTGCCCTATGGCAGATAGCTGCGGGGGTTTGTCCGCTGGCCGTTGACGCGCACCTCGAAGTGGAGGTGGGGCCCGTGGAACGCCCGGTGGAGCCGGACAGGGCGATCACATCCCCGGCCTTCACCGTCCGTCCCACCGATGCCAGCAGCTGGGAGCAGTGGCCGTAGAGGGTAGACAGCCCATTCCCGTGGTCGATCATGATGTAATAGCCGTATCCGCCCCGGTTGTAGGTAGACACCGTCACAGTTCCAGGCAGGGCGGCGCGGATGGGTGTACCTGTGGGGACCGCCAGGTCCATGCCGGTATGACCCCTCCGCTCTCCCGTGATAGGGTCAATACGGTTGCCAAACTCAGAGGTGACCACACTCCGCCAGTTCTCCCCGATGGGGGAGCAGAAGCCGTCCGCCCCGATGAACGGTACATCGGCCCCCTCGAAGCTGCCGCTTCCCCCCGTATAGCCGTAGCGGATGAGGCTGTAGATGCTCTCCGCGTTGCTCCGCTGGTCCTCTGTGATCTCCACGCCCATGGCGGCGTGGAGATTTTCATAGACCGCCTCCAGATCCTTAATGGGCACGGCCACCGTGTAGGTTTCTTCCTCCTCTGTGTTGGTCCCGTCCTCATGTTCCACGGTGACAGTCCGGGTGCGCTCCTCATAGGTGACGAAGCAGTCCGCGAATTTCCGGCAGTCCTGCTGGCCGGGGCTGTCCGCGCCGAAGTACAGAGCATAAAAAGGGCCTTGACGCGGATCTCGTCAAGGCCGTCTTCTCCTTCTGTCAATTCATTGATATTTTCAATGGATCCATCCAAGAGATTGAAGCCCGCGCGCATCTCCTCAATGTAGGCTCGGTACTCATCAGGGGTCTCAGACGGGACCGTGCCGCCGTAAAAGCACAGCTCCACAACGGAGAGGTTGTGGCTGGCGGTACCCGAACCCAGAGCGCACAAAAAGGCAATCAGCAGGATCACTGGAGAGAGAATCGCCGCCAGCACCCAACCGATTTTCTTTCTGGTGTTTTCATCAGTCAGGGCGAGGATGGCCGCCTTGACTGCTGCGGCAGCGGCGGCGCTCATAAGGTCATTCCGTTCATGGAGGGGCCGTCCTGCTCAGGCCCGCTTTGCAGTTCCGACCAGTATTCGGTCAGCTCCGCCATTGTCTCCTCGTATCCCTCGTTCTTTCTCTGCTTCTCCGCCCATGCCTGGTACCGATCCAGGTCGATGCCCTTATCCAGCAGGAGCTTTGCAATGTCGGCCGCCTGATTGTTGACGCAGACATATAGGGCGGCGTAGTTGTCCGGCTCCACCGGCATTCCGTGCTCCAGCATCTTCTCCGCCATCCACTCCTGGTGCTGACCTGTGAGGGTGTGCAGGACGTCTGCCACATAGTTCCCAGGCTGGACGCCCTTGTCCACCAGCTCCATTGCGGTCTGGAAGTCCAGCCGCTCCGCAACCAGGCGGAGGAGATTCGGGGGCGCGGCGGCGATTTGCTCGGATGTACATTGGGCGATCAGGTCTTTGGCGATGTTTCTGTGGTCATTCATATAGCATGCAGGATGGCCGCGCCGGGGAGAGAGGGAAGCGGCTCCGAGAGGCAGCTTTCCGCCCGCTCTATGAGAGACCGCACCCGCTGCCCATCTCCGGTATCCACCGCCCGCTTGCAGGCGGTGAGGTAGGATGAGGGAGAGATATTCGTTGCGACAGATAGTAGACTCAGAGTCATCCTTCTGCTACGCTCCCGGTCGGCCCGCCGTCTCAACCAACAAGCTGTCCGCCTGGTCCAGTGCTTTGGGATAGAGGCCCAGAACGCCGATAATTCACCATCCGGATCGCCAGCACCGTTTTGTCGTAATCGCTCATGCGTAGAGGCCGCTGTCCCACCTCCTCCATATAGGCTGTGATGCTCCCGGTCATCCGCCGCAGGAGCTGCTCCGTCTGGGACATGGCCTGCTCCTGCCGCTCCCGCTGTTCCACCAACACCTGGATGATGGTACGCTGTTCCGCGGGATTCAGGTGGACGATCATGGCCTCCGGCTCCGCCTGTTCCCCACGGCGGAGGTACCGGGCATAGGTTCCTCGATCTCCATGGAATGCCTTGGTGATGGCGGAGGAGATGAGAAACATCCGGTCCAGGTCCGCGCCGGTCTCACCCAGGGTCTTGCCGGTGATGAAGTTCCTTGTGACTGTCCGATTATTTTCATACCATTGCAGAGACACATCTAAATAGACGCCCTCGCTGCCGCCGTAGTCGGTGGTACAGAAGATATCCGCGTCCCGTGGGATCTCCCGGCCATTCTCCCAGTCACGGTTCATGAGAAAATACTCGTCCGGCAGGTACCCCATACCCTCCAGACGGTGCCTCAGCTCCTCAAAGACCTCCTGCGCGGTACGCTGTCCGGCGTACTGCTTCCGCCGGGGATCTTCCGGGGACGGTTCCCAGCGGGATAGTTCAATTGGTTCCATTTTCGTTTCCTCCTTGGTTTTGTATGTTCATCCCATATCGCCGTGTGGCTACAAAATCAAGACGGAAAAGGCGGCGATATGACAAAATTCGGTTGACAGGGTTCAGCTTGTATTTTATGATAATCACATCAAACAGAAAGGATGTGCCTGAATGGCCGCTCGCAGCACCGAAGAACGTATCGCGCTGATCGACGCGAAGATCTCCAAAAAGCAGGAGGAGATCAAGACTCTGGAAGCCCAGAAGCAGAAGCTCCTCCACCCGGTCACCATGAGAACTGTCATGGAGAAAGCAAAGGCCGCCGGCCTATCCGCGGAAGAGATCGCGGAGAAGCTGGGGCTTGAAATGTAATTTCATATCCTGTGGAGATGGACGGCACGAATGCGCCGTCCATTTCTTTACACATAGGGGACTGCCATTGACCTTCCAACAGATGCCGGCTTTATCGTCCGCCAGCTGTCCCGAACAGCTTCTCCTTATAGGGCGGCGCGTGGACCTCCAGCAGATACCGCTCGTTGCCGCAGCGGTAGAGGCAGACGCCCCGCTGGGGATAACGGATGAGCTCGAACTCAGCAGGCTCCAGCTGGAGGTTGTCCATATAGAACTTCTTGTCCACACTGCCGGCGTTGAACAGGAACTGGTGGGTGGGGATGGCAAACAGCGGCCGGGTCAGCTCCCGCACCCCATCCACGTCAAAGTCCTCCAGATTCTGGCTGGCCAGGATCATGGAGGACTCTTTCTTCCGTACCCGCTTAAGGCTGTTGCGGATGTATTCGATGGCGGTCAGGTTGCTCAGCCAGATATAAAGCTCGTCCAGCCCCGCCGCGGTACTCCCTCTGTGAGCAGCTTGTCGCTGAGGTAGGACAGCACGTTGAACAGCAGGGCGTTCTTTACGTTCCGGCTGCTTGAAGGAGTCCCTTGACGCCGAAGACCAGAAAGCGGGAGGTGGTGATGTTGGTGTGGCCGTTGAAGAACTTGCTCTCCGCGCCCCGGCACATGGAGTGGAGGCCAGCAGGACCTCCTGCAGCAGTTCCCTTGGGTAGAGGGGATACTCCTCGCTGTCATAGTTTCGGTACGCCTCCTCGATCACGTCATAGAGGTCGGAGAGGACTGGATAATCCCTGGGAGACAGGGGCTGGAAGTCGGTATCGTCGTCCATGCCCCATTTGGCGTACAGCCGCCCCAGCATCAGCTCAATGGTATCAATATGCCGGTCTGAGAACTCCTTATAGGCCCGAAAAAAATCCTTGAGGAACGAGATATGCTGGCTGAGCCGGGTCTTCTGGCGGAACGCGGCGGGAGCATCCGGGTCATCCCCCTCGCTGCCGTCATCCCACAGCTTCGGTTCTAAGGGATTGATCCGGTACTGTCCGCTCATCAGGTCGATGAAGCACCCGCCCAGGTTGGAGCAGAGGTCCACAAGCTCATGCTCCGTGTCCAGGCAGATGGCGGACTTGCCGCTTTCCAGAATGTTGCACAGCAGGAGCTTGAGCAGGTAGCTCTTGCCCTGGCCGCTGTTGCCCAGGATGAGGACGTTGGCTGTGGTCTTGTCATCGGTGCGGCGGTCCAGATCCACGATGATGTTGGAGCCGTACCGGTCCCGGCCAATGTAGAAGCCGTTGGGGTCCGTCTTGCCGGAGTAGTTGAACGGGTACAGATTGGCAACGGATTTGGCCGGCAGCACCCGCTCAAACTGGGAGCCGAAGGTGTTGCGGCCCGCCGGATTGGAGGAGAGGAATCCCTCCCGCTGGCGCAGGAGGAGCCGGTCCGCGCCCAGCTTGCTCCGGATCAGCTCCGACGTCACCTCATCCCGCAGGGCGCGCAGACTGTCCGGGTCTCTGGCGGAGAGCTCAATGAACACAGCGCAGTGGATGAGGGGCTCGCTGTTCTTGCGCATGGAGCGATGAGCGCCGCCACATCCTGGAGGTTGGCTTCCGCAGTGACCGCCTGCTTCATGCTGCTGGTGCTGCCCCGGTCCAGCTTGTTCTTGTTCTCCGCGTTGTGGATGATCTTGTCCTCCTCCGCCACGGACACCTTCCGGTTATAGATGTGCAGGGTCACGCCGCTCTTTTCCCCCAGCGCGGAGCAGAGCCAGCTCCTCGGTGCTGGCGGGGTAGCTCCGCAGGGCCAGGGTGCAGCGGTAGGTCCCGCCGCAGATGTAGTGGTCCGTGTTGAACTTCACGGCTGTGGGGGCGATGAGGTCCAGGAAATCCTTGACGCGGGGTTCCGAGGGCTTGGAAGGGACCCTTTTATTCGTTTTCTTCTGAACTTTTTTAGCCACGGTCCATCACCCCCCTCTCTCCGTCGCAGTCCTCAAAGCGGTCCGTGGTCACATCCTGCTGGTAGTAGACCGACAGCAGACGCTTGACGTCCTGCTCCTCCGCCAGCCGTACATGGAAGCCCTGGTCCCGGATTCGTTTTTCCATCTGGCGGAGCTGGACCTCGTCGCTCTCTCCGCTCTGCTGATCCAGCCGGAAAACCAGAACGAACTCCCGCGCCGAGGCGGTGGTGGTCTGGATCTCATCCAGATGGGCGGAGTCCTGCCGCAGCAATTCCCGCAGCGGGCAGTTCCTCCTGCTCCAGCCGCTGGCGGTACCACTCCTGATTGCGCTGAAAGGACTCGCGGGAGTCCAGAGCCAGGATACGCAGCTCCGGCATAGCGCACAGCAGGTGGGTCAGGGCCGTCACCCGGCCCCGGACCCCTTCCTCCGAGAGCACGGAGAGGTTATCCGGCCTGATGAGGAAAAAGGCCAGTTCTCCTTCCGCGGTTCGGACGCCGTAGCCGGTGAGCTGGCTGATGCCCATGAGCTGCCGTGCGGTCTGCCGCTGGCGCAGCTCCTGTTTCTGCTTTTTATTCAACCGCTTCCCCCCATTCGTAATACTGCTGTTTCAAAAACAGAAAATTGACGGCATAGCGCAGGAAGTCCAGAATGCTGGCGTCCTCCACGCGGATGCTGAGGAACGCGAAAAGGAATGTGGCCACCAGAGGCGGCAGGAAGCCGCTCTGCGCCAGAGCCAGGACAGAGAGGATAAAGCCGGTCCCGATGATAGCCACATCCCGCAGGGGCCACAGCCACAGCATGGCTTTGGCTCTCAGGTTTTCAGGGTAAATATAGATATTCGTCCCTCCCTTGGCAAACAAAATGGACGGGAGGTTTCTCCTCCGTCTGGATGATCTTTTGTTCATTACTGTGCGTCGTTGGTATGGAGTGCGGCATCCGCATCTCCCATGGCGGTTTCTTCCTGTGACAGTTCCGCTCTTAGGGGTACGTGTATTCTCCAGAGAGTGGGTTAAAGCTGCGGCGCCGCTTTTCCTCCTCGGTCAGCTCCGGCAGGACCTCCACTATGGGCGATCCGTCCGCTTCCGCCCCGGCCTCCCAGGCTGAGACGGCGTTTTCCACCAGACTGACCATAAATTCCTTTTGGGAGAGCTTCTTATGCGCGGCCAGGTATGCTTTGATCTGCTGGAACAGCTCCTCCGTGACGGCGAACGCCAGCGTCCGGTCCCCCTTTTGGGGCGTGTACCCCTCCAGCATCTTGAGGGCCTTACCCTGTTCCCACAGAGCGAGTCCTTGTGTCACCAGGCCAATCACGAAATCCCGCTGGGACTGGCCCCCGTGGGCCGCCAGATACCGCTTGACCCGCTGGAACAGCTCCTCCGATACCGAGAAGGCCATGGTCCGGCCGCCGCTCTCTATCCGGGGCTGCGGCTTGGGCCCCTCATAGTGCTCCCGGATGATCCGCTCCATGAGGAGGCTGGTGGTCAGGCTCTCGTCCGCCGCCACATCCTCCCGGATCTTCTGGTGGAGTTCTTCACATAAATTAATTGTCAGTTTGCCCATTTTGTAGGCTCCTCCTTTCCTTTTGGTAGGCCAAGTATATCCCAGGCTATGGCCCAAAGCTATTCACCAAATCCGACGAAGAACCTGGCTAAAACGAAGCACAAGCAACAAGTCCTTTTTCGGAATTTTTGGTGGCCATTGGTTCCGATCATGTGTATAATCAAGATAACTTGTTCACGGGAGGGATCTGAGATGAAGCGGTGCCGCTGGGCGGACCCAAACTCGGAATTATACATTGCTTACCATGATAACGAATGGGGGCGGCCGGAGCATGATGACCGCAAGCTCTTTGAGATGCTGATTCTGGAGGGCTTCCAGGCAGGCTTGTCCTGGCTGACGATCCTGAAAAGCGGGAGGCGTTCCGCAGGGCTTTTGGCGGCTTCCAGCCGGATGTGGTCGCCCGGTACGGCTCGGAAAAAGTGGAGGCGCTGATGGCTGACGCGGGCATCGTCCGCAACCGGCGCAAGATCGAGGCCGCGATTCGTAATGCGGGGTATATCTCTCCATTCAGAGGGAGGTTGGCTCCTTTGACCGCTACCTTTGGTCTTTCACAGGCGGGAAAGTCATCCTGAATACGGATGATGAAGCGCGCGCTCATACAGAGCTGTCTGACCGTATCTCCAAGGACCTGAAGCACCGGGGCATGAGCTTCGTCGGCACCACGATCATCTATGCGTTCCTACAGGCTGTGGGTGTGGTCAACGACCATGAGCTGTCCTGCTTCTGTCATCCGAATAATCAATAAGAGACCGCTATGGTGATTCCCCGCATGATGAACTCCACACAGGGGATGGCCACGCTGTTGCCCAACGCCCGATACCGGGCGGAGTCCGAGGCGTCGGAGAGAGCCGTCCAGCCATCCGGGAAACCCTGGAGGCGTTCGCATTCCAGCGGCGTCAGGCGGCGGATCAATCGGCGGCTATCTGCCTGTTGACATACCAGGTCTGTGGCATCTTTATACTGTCTGGCGCTTTCTGTAGAGCCACATCGTTATCGTGAAATACGTCTACACGCTGTCTGGCATAAAGAATGCCGTCCTTTTCAGAAGGCGACCCGTGAGCCGCGTCTCTCTGTTCCACCAGCGGCAGATTGTTGCCTCCGGTCCTGCACGGGCGGAGAGCGTCGGGGCAATGGTGTGTGGCCCGGTGTATCTGCATCGATGCCGTGGTTTTCATACACCAGGGGTTGATGCCCGTGCTCCTGAGCCCGCAGGTCCCCGTGATCCCCACCGTACAGTCCATCACGCTGCCGCCCTGGTCGTTCAGGCACAGGACAGAGGGCATACAGTTCCCGCTGGCTGTCCCTTTCAGCGTGGGGGAGATCTTCTCGGAATAGCCGATGCCTCCGGCCTTGGCTCCGGCCCCCGCAGAAAATCCGGCAACAAAGGTCTGCTGCTTCATTCCGGGTTGTGCCTGAAGCGCACCAGTAAGATCATGCAGATCCCGTACCTCACGCCCCAGGGCGGCTTCTCTTGCCGCTTTGCGGCAATTCACCTTCTCTCTCTGATTTGCGGCAAAGACCACGGAATCGCCGTTGATGAAGGTCTGCATCTGCATATTACTGGTGGCCATCAGCGTACCAGCTACACCATATAGATTGGTGTCCTCATCTCTCCGATTGATGTGATACGCTCTCATCTCCGCTGCCTGGAAATTCATCGGGAGCAGGCCGGCCTGAGCCATCAAAGCCCACTCCAGCCGCTCCGGCAGCGGTTTACCGCGCTCCTTTGCTCTGCGCAGGATGCCGAGACAGGCTTTTGGACTCAGGTCGTGTCTCTCGTCAGGATCTCGCTCCAAGATGCTGGATAGATCACATTTGACCGGCTCTCTGGGAGCTGCTCCAGTGTTGAGCGGCGGGCCATTTTCCTGCCACGGGGATCGGAATTCCCAATAATGGCACCCGAACAGGTCCACATGGCCTTTGGACAGATCCAGGTGGAAATAAGGAATGGAAATCAGCGTGGACAGGGTTAAGGTCCCGCTTTTTCGTTTCGGAGGTCTCGCATATATTTCATCAGCCTCCTCCAGAGAGAACAGCATCATCTGGCCGTCGCTGTCGCAGTGCTGCATAGTCAAGCCTCCCATCTAAGACATCAAACAGGAGCAGGGGCGCGAGAGGGCCGGCAAAGTCCGCCACCAGAAAAATGCGCTTTCTCCGCTGAGCGACGCCCCAGAATTGCGCGTCAAGGCAGCGCCACGCCAGAGAGAAGCCGTTTTCCATCACGCGTCTCCCGCGTCCGGCCACGAATAGGGATAGGATCGCGGGACCTCCGCGCCGATGTCATGGATCCGAATGATCTCCTCCAGCACAATACGGAAGTCCTCCCCTTTGGGCGATCCGCTGCTGAACGCGCCTGGAACATTCTCCCAGCACATCCAGCGGGGACGGATGTCGGCGCCGGTCCGGCCCCGTTCTCTCTCCGCTGTCCGCATTTCCTTTATGATCCGAATCTGTTCCATAAAAAGGCCGGAACGGGCGCCGGATAATCCGGCGCGCGCTCCGGCCACGCTCAGGTCCTGGCAAGGGCTGCCCCCGCAGATGATGTCTACCGGGAGCAGCAGCCTGCCGTTCAACTTTGTGATGTCGCCCTTATGGGCCATGCCTGGGAAGCGCCGCTCCGTGACTTTCATGGGGAACGGCTCGATCTCGCTGGCCCAGAGAGTTTTGATCCCATACCGCTCCGCCGCGAGGGGGAAGCCTCCGATGCCATCAAACAGGCTCCCCATGGTCAGGTTCATCCCATGGACATCCCCATCCCCTCCGTAGGCGAGAGCTCCATGGACTGGATCTCCTCCATGCTGACGCTCCGCACAGGGATGCCGAGACGCTCCGCCATCTCCTTTTCTCCCGCCATGCCGGGGCTAATCCGGTCCCCACACAGCCACAGCTCGTCACAAAGCCTTAGCATCCGGTTTCCCAGATCAATGCCCAGCTGCCGTTCCTCCGGGTCGCTGTCATCCAACATCTGGGTGTAGAGCAAGTGCGGACAAAATGGGGTCATCTCCTCCGAGATGGCATACCGGCATGCCTGCCGGGCGAACTGGAGGTTTCGCTTCACATCTCCGGACAGAGGGGAAGCAATGTAGACCACCTTGGCCTGGGCGTCTGTCTCCCTCTGGGGCTGATGCCGATATGAGGGATCATTGACTACCAGACCATTCACGCCTACTTCAACAGACTGCTCCATTTCCTCAGCCCACTTCAGGTACGCCGGGTCAGCTCCTCGCCGGTATGTTTCCGGCAGCCATTTTGCCGGGATGCTGAACAGCCTGGAGGAGTACTCTGTCTCCCGCTGAATGGTATAGGCAAGGGCCTCGTGGATTGCCGGGAGCAGGGGCCACATGGATTGCGGATCGTCATCCCGAAAGTTGACCTCAAACATGACCACATCCTCGTACCGCTCCCAGCTCCCGCTGTCATCCTCGTTCCACACATAGTCGGCGGAGGTGATGGTCACGCCTTCGTCATTGCAGTTGATCCAGATGGTCTTATCCAGATCAGGGAGCGTACAGCCAGTGTTCCTACCATGCAGCCCCCTCCAGTGTTGCCGTAGATGCGGTCTGTGACTTCATACCGCATGATCTCAGGGTCTGCCTGTAGGGAAATTGTTTTGAGCAGCTCCGCCTGTATGCTCCGCTCCGCATCATACCCGCCCGGATACTCCACACACCGGTACTCCGCGGCGGGGTGGCGGTTGAGCCGCAGCGCCTCCATATCCCGGATCTTCAGTTCCGCGTCCCCACGCTCGGTAAAGAACAGGCGGCGGCTGTTCTCAGATAAAAATCCGGACAGCCCCGCCATGGGACTCTCCGGCCTTGCATCCACCCAGATCGCGTAGATTTTAGGCGGATGGAATTCGTTTCCTTCTGTCATATTCATCTCCTATTTCGGCGCCACCGCGGCCGCGATGGTCCGGGTGGTGTTGACGGCGGCCTGCGCTGTGTAGACCGCGCTCATGATGTTGGCTCTCGTTGTGGTATCCAGGCCAAAGGTACCGGCGATCCTGGGCACCTCCCCCGCGGAGAGCATGAGCCCAGTCCCAGCAGGGCGTGGTCCTTGAACACCATAAGGCCCGCCACCAGAATGGTGGATTGCAGAAAGGCGGTCAGGCACAGGCCGATGACCTGCTTCATCCACTGTACAAAGCCATCCACATATCCTCTGGGAATGCTGAACATATACAGCGATCCAACGGCAATCTGGATGAGCAGGATGCCGCCCCGCTTCAGGTTTGCGAAAAAGACCTTGATCACCGCGTAGGCCATAAGGATGATGCAGAATAGGAGCATGATGGGGCTGGTAATGACGCCAAAGCCAAAATCCAGCGTCACCTGCGTCATATCCGCGATGCTTTCCACACTGCCGAGATCCGTGATGATCTGCTGTCCCACATCCCCAATGCTGGTCCCGTAGCCGGTGAGCCCGGCGCTGAGCTGGCCCTGCAGCGATACGGACAGGGCGTAGAGCCGCACGGGAAGGATGGTGAACAGGCTGACGGCCAGGAAGCCCTTGATGGCGCCCAGCGCCGTGTGCTGGAGATTGGCCCGGCCTGTGGTGTACTCAATGCCGAACTCAAAGGCGCACACCACCAGGCTCACACCATACAGCGCCCAGCCAAGCTGAGAAAAAAACAGGACAATGGCCTGTACCCACTCCAGTTCAAAGATCTCCACCCCCATGTTGCCCATGGCGGAGAAGAAGTTCCCAAGGAAGCCCACGATCTGTCCGTAGAACCAGTCGATCAGGTTGTCCATGACTGTGGAGGCCACAAAGTCCCAGATAAACAAAGAAAAATCACCCCTCTTGCGAAAGGGGCGTACCGCCTGCGGCGGAATAAAAATGAGGACCGTACAGACGGTACGGCCCTCATATAGTCGTTGCGACAGAAAGAAAGCGGGCACTGCTTCAGTGCCCGCGTGTCTTTATGCCAAAATTCAATTCCATATTAGCATACTCTCTGGTGCGGGGTATGAAGGAAATAAATTTGGGGTATCACATGGTCTGCTGACACTGAGGAGAGTGGTCTTTAAACACTTCCCCCTCAGCCGCGTAATAGGCGTTGTCAGCACACCCGCCATCATTCATATGCTTCACAGCCCGAAGCATGCTGTCATGGTTTTGGGGTTCCATGAGGAAGCCCACCGACGCAAGAGCTGGCACATGGTCCAGACTCCCGCCAAGACTCAGGTACTGGGCCGCGCTTCGGATCTCCGTTGGCAGAACCACAGCAAGCGTATTGTAGAGCTGTCTGCTGATGTCGCGCCCATATTGAGCGTCCGCGTCATGAAACGCGCCGCAGAGGCCGCTGACAATTTCAGCAAAGGACTGATCAAAATCCTCGTTGATCTCATAGGCTGCCCGGATCCACTCGCTGAATGTCCCGTCCTGGCCCCCCAATCCCTGCTCCAACGCGTAAAATTGGCGGATCCCCTGGGACAGATCTGAGCTGAACTTCCGTTTGTTTTCTCTGGTATCCCACTTTCCGCTTTGAAATTCCTCCAAAGCCGCATGGGACTCCTCCATCGCCTCCAGCGTTGGATCACACCCATTCTCTACCGCGTGATCGCTGATCCGCTCCAGCGGCCAGCCCTCCTTCAGAAGCTCAGCCGCGCCGCGAAGCTCAAAATAATTGAAGACAAACTTTTCTCCGTAATTGAACAGGGCCGCGGCGGTTTCCATGCCTTGGTGCCGCTTGATGAGGCGAGCTCCACAAAGGAGCGGTCAAAAATTTCGGATTCTGTTTCCGTCCCGTCCCGGTCCAGATTTTCAGCGTATTCCAGCCAGTTTTTCATGGCCTGGTCAGAGACATCCGGAAGCAGGTCTGTTATCCTCCGCTCAAAATCTTCCCTGGTCATAGCGTCAGAGCCCCACAATGCCCCAGATGTAGTTTGGGGCCAGCAGGACGAAAATTAAGCACACGAATAGGATAGCGGGGCCAGTCCATTCAAACTGACCATGCTTCCGATAATCAAAATACGCCATTGCTAATTTGACAAAAAAAGCGATGGCCAGCACCATGCCCAGCGCCGGAAACACGACGCTGTCCACCACCGTTTTGATCTGCTCTGAGGCGTCTCCCCAGGTCTGTTCCACCGCATCCGCCACATCATCCGCGGCGGCCAGCGCGGGCATACAAAAAAGCCCTGCCAGCAGGAAAACCGCCAGCAGGACGCAGACCCATTTTTTCAGTTTCACAGGCTCTCCTCCTTTAAAATCACGTCTATAAAATCGATGCGGAAATCGCTTGATTTTCTGCTCCACCTCCTCAGAAACACAGCCGCCCCCAAAGCCTTGGAGCGGGGCAGTCGTGAGTTGGCAACGCCCTCGATGTATTGCATAGTACAAGTTTAATCCATCGGATATTCTGCTTGCGTTGGAGGAAACAGTATGAACGAAGAGAAACTACGCTGTACACCCGGAAGCATCCCGCCTCTGACGGCGGTTCAACGGTCAGGCTCAGGCATGGTAAAGGCCGCCGCGGAGGCGGGATACGAGGCCGCTCCCCGCAGCTCCATTGTGAAGGCGATATGCGGAAGCAGTTCGAAGCCCTCACTGGCGTGAAGCTGGACGATGACGTTTCTTGGGAGATTGTCGTCGTTCAGAAGGACCGATCTCTCTCCGAGTGGGGGGCACGGCCCAATAAGGCCGCGCCCCTGCTTTATTTGTCTTCCGCGGTAAGCCTCAGTAGCCGGTGCGGGGCAGGGGATTGGATGGCTTGTAGACCTTGGTCACCCACCGGCTGGTGGCCATGATCCACTGGCCGTCATAGACGCCGCCCGCGTCCGCCTGGTTGGTGAACTGGGTACCGCCAGTGACCCAGGAGACCACATCGCAGTACACCCGCGGAGCCTCCACCTGCCGGAAGTTAGCGGGGACCACCCCGAAGGAGACCATAAACTGCGTCACATACTCGTTGGAGGCCAGCCCCAGCGCGGCGGGAGATGCGTCCAGTACATAGTTTTGCTGAGTGGAGAGGTTATCCGCCAGGGCGCGCCAGGTATCTCCGCTGAGATTGGTCTTGTAGACCACCTTGTAATTGCCCGTCACATTGTAGGTGCCGGTGACCAGCTTATCCAGCCGCACCGCCTGAGTGGGGATCGTGTCCCTCCAATAAAACGAGGTGAGGCTGGTGGTGGAGTTGTTGGCGATGCCGCTGAGGTCATAGCGGATCTGCTGGCCCGGCATGACCTCCACATACCCTGTCTTCTTGATGCTGACGTTGGTATAGAGGCTCTTATTGGTCATGGCTGCCCTGACGATCTGGCCCTCATGCTCGATCTCCACCTCAATGGGCGTTTTGTCCAGGCCGTAGAAGTCCGCCGCCCTGGATTCAATGATTTCATAGCGGGCCAGAGGCAGGGGCTTGCTCACGGCTACACCATTTTTATCAGTCCGGATGGTATCCACCAGACGGCCGTCCGGGCGTGTAGATCTCAAACTCCGTGTTAGGGATTGGGGTGCCGGCAGGCCAGCCGTTCATGGAGTTGTAGTCTTCCGAGGTCTTCGTGATCTGGATCTGTCCGGTGATGGGGGTATTCTCCCACTCAACCTCAGTGACCTTTCCGGCGCGCACATAGACGGTCTTGAGCTGGTCGTCCACCACATATCCCTCGTTTTCCAGCTCACGCAGGTAAAACCGGCCGGAATCGGTCAGATCGTCGATATAGACGTATCCCCGGTCATCCGAGGTGTATTGACCGATAGGCTTCTTGTTAGAGTCATAAAGCAGGAAAACGGCGCCGGGGATTCCCTCGCCGTCCGGGTCCACCTTGTGGATGAGAATACCGCTGATGGGCTGGTTGGTCACAGTCTCGCGGGTGACCTGCCCATCCTCACCGTGAAATAGATGGGGGCAGCGTCCAGGCGGAACGAGCTGGGACAGTCGGTTTCCACCGCGTAGTAATCGCCGGCCTCCAGCGGGAGATAGACCTTGCCGTCTTTCCCTGTGGTGACGGTGTCCACCAGCGCGTCATCGCTGACCTTGCGGATCTCGAATGTAGTGTCAGGAATCCGCTCCGTTTTGTCTGCCGCACTGACCTTGGTAAATTCGACGCCGCCCTCCGGCTCATTATAAAAGTAGAGGGTCTGGACCTCGTCGCCCTCCGAGATCTCAATGGTCTGAGGGGTACTGTCCAGAACATAGCCCGCGACTGTGGAGACCTCCTTTGCCGTAATGGTCATGCCGGCGGTGAGGCCGGTGATGACCACACGGCCCTTGCTATCGCTCACATATCGGCCATTGTCCGGGCCTATATAAGCCCCGGTGGAGTCCGTCACCAGAAATTCCACCCCGGCCAGTGGCTTGTCGTTTTTATCACCGTCGTAGATGTTCTTCTGGAGAACCAACGTTTTTTCCGGGTCGTTGTAAAAATAAAGATGCTGCGTGTCATCCGGATTGACCACCACCGTCTGGCTCCGGGTATCCTCGTCAATGGTATAGCCTGGTACGCTCTGTACCTCAGTCACCACGACGGTGCCTGTGATCCCAGAGAGGATGATCTGTCCCTCTAAATTGCTCCAGTACAGGCCGTTGGAGGACAACTGGCCGTTTTCATCCGGCAGGAAAGAACCATCCGCATAAGTGATTTTGAATTGCGCCCCCTCCAGCGGCGTTTTTTTATCGGCGCCCGACAGCTTGTGAATGATCAAATTGCCCAGGGGTTGGTTCCGGAACTCAAGCGACATGGTTTGCCCAGCCTTGATTTCCGCTGTCTGCGGGGTGTCATCCAGCAAATAGCCCGGCTTCGCTCTGGTTTCGCGCACCACCAGCACCGTGCCGGGGTCCTGATTCTCCACCAGGAAAGAACCGCTGCTGTCCGTCACGAATTTGCCGTTGGCGTCTCCCACCAGCGTCCCATCGCTGGTGGTGACCAGAAATTCCACGCCGGAAAGCGGCTCTTTTTCTCATCATCCGAGATCTTGGTGACCAGCAGAGCGCCCTTGGGGGAGTTGCCAAAATGGACCTCCACGACCTCCTGATCCTTACCGGAGAGATAGACCGTCTGAGGCGGTGTGTCGATGACATGAGTGCCGTCGCTGGAGAGCTCCTCAATGATATAAGTGCCAGCTTCACAGCCGGTGACGGTAAAGGAGCCATTCTCCGAGGTCTGGTAGACGCCGATCACCGTGCCGCCGCTGCCGCTGGCGTTGCCGCTCAGATACCGGACTTGGAACCAGCAGTCAGATAAAGCGGCCCCTGTTTTGGAATCATACTTCCACACACAGATGGCTGAGAGAGGTTGGTTTTGGAAGCGGAAGGTATGGCTTCCCCCAGCCGGAATGAATACCTCCTGCGTGTCCTCGTCCGGCAGGGCGAATCCAGGGGCAGGATCCAGCTCTTTTACCCGGTACCAGCCGTCCCGGAGGGAGATGTCCGGCTCGGAGAGAACGATACGGCCCTCGGAGTCCGTATAGTACACGCCCAGGTCGTTATACTCTCCGGTGGCGGTATTGTTGGAGGCGTACCAGACCTGCATCTTGACATTTTCGATGGGATCATGAGTGATCTCGTTTTCCTTGATGATCTCAATAAAAGGCCGCTTGTGTTCTCAAAGCTGATCGTCTTTTCATCGCCGGCGTTCAGGCTGATGGTCTGGACCCGTTCCGATTCCGTTTCTGAGATATAATATGGGGAGGGAACGGATTTTTCTGTGATCTCATAGCTGCCGGGGTCTACCCGCTTGGAGACGGTTCCGTCCTCCCCGGTGGTCCACTCGTCCTTGTAGTCGCTGTCGATCCCTCCACCAGGAAGACGGTTCCGGGGATCTTGATCGTGGGATCATCCGCGTCTGACTTTGCGATGGTGAGCAGGGGCTGCTTCCGATTGACAAAAACCAGCTCTTTCTCATCACCGGGGCCAAGCCAGATGGTCTGAGTGCTCATCCCCGATCACATAAGGCGCAGGAACGGATTTTTCCGTCACTTCGAAACTGTCCACAGGGAGGGCCGTCAGGACCGCTTTTCCGTCCTCGCCGGTGGTCACATCGGTGTGAAAGCCGGAGTGGATACCTTGACCTCAAAGACGGTGCCGGGGATGACGGTATTCTCGTCGCTGCCGTCCCGTTTCCAGATGGTCAGATTGGGTAGGCGCTGGTCCTTGGCGGTCACCTTGACGGTCCCACCCCCATCCACCGTAGCTTGATCCACATGGACAATGACCGGCTCCAGCAGGGTGGCCATGGGCGCCGGTACGGACTTCTCAATGAATGCGTACATGCCCTCGGTGACGTTGGGGACCACGATGCGGCCTGAGCTGTCGGTTTTCTCTGTGGCGATGATCTGGCCGTCCTTTACCACATGGAAGACCGCGTCAGGGAGGGGATCATCAGAATCGTCCAGCTTCAGCAGTTCGATTTTGACGCGGGCGTCATTTTCAAAAACTAAACTGACATCATGCTTGCCATCCCACACAAATTCCTGTTTGACCTTGTCCGGGTCCGGGCTGAGGGAGTAGCCGGCTGGCGGGGTGAGTTCCGTCGCGGTAAAACTGCCAATGGGCATAGTGTCCCAGGGGACGTCGGTCAGGTAGCCGCCCAGGCCGGTCGTATATGTGCCGGTAAAGCTGTTGTCTACACCGTCGATCCGAATGACAGCGCCGGCAAGACCTGTGGTGGGGTCATCCGCGTCCACCTTGCGGATGCTCCCTTCACTGGTGACCTCGGGCGTGTCCGTGAATGTGACGGTCACGGCCCTGCTGCTACCGTTGGGCAGGGCCACATACTGGGGTCCCGCGTTGTCGATCTGGTATCCTTCCGGCGCTTCCAGTTCCACGATGGAATATGTCGAGGCGTCCAAGCCTTTGAGCGTATAGGTCCCGTCGCTCCCGGTCACGACCTCTTGCTCATAGGTCCCGTTTTCTGAACGCACCATGAACCGTGCTCCAGGGAGCCCCTTGTTGGGATTGGTGGCGTCCACCTTCTTCACGGTCAGGTCGTACTTCTCACGGGTGACGTCCAGGTTCCCAATCATAATGGCCTGCACGTCCTTGGCCTGATGGGAGCTGGTGCTGGAGCCGGTGTATTGGTATTCGTAGACGGTACACTCGCCCCACACGCCCTGCTTGCCCAAATCCAGGATATATTGGGTGCGGTCACGGAAGGACATCCCGTCCAGCAGGTCATCAATACTGGAGTAGCTGGTATGCTCCAGATTGTTATAGACGCACAGCAGCTCCTCGGCACAGGCGGTGGCTGGATCCGCCAGCAGGCCGGCCTTATAGCGCCAGATGATGGCCTGCACCCAGGCGTTCATGGTCCAGGAATAATCGCTGCCCCACACCTCATCTACGCCCAGGCGTGAGCCTGGTCGGTGAACACGCCGGTGGTATGGGCGTAGTAGTAGGCCATCATGGTCTGTACGGTAGGGTCGTGATGGGCTTGGGTTTCCCCCAGGTCGTCGCCCTCCAGGGCAGCCCCATGCCTTGCGTGTCCGCC
>ENA-OUNI01000409-OUNI01000409.1-human-gut-metagenome-genome-assembly--contig:-NODE-409-length-19871-cov-3.137459_pt1 | contig 19871 bp, 26 predicted proteins | sample MGYA00242499_ERZ504580 | MGnify/ENA primary metagenome ERZ504580 (study PRJEB26092, sample SAMD00036315) | human gut metagenome | host: Homo sapiens | study: EMG produced TPA metagenomics assembly of... | reverse complement strand
CAGGGCCCTGCAGACCAGCCATGCGCCAGCGCGGCCACACCGCCGCGGGCGCTCAACAGCAAAAAGGCAAGAACGATACTGCGCATGGCTATTCCTCCTTATAGCGGGCGGCGTCGAGCAGTGCACGAATCTCGGCGGCCTCGGCGTCGCTGATGGGCTTTGAGTTCAAAAACGCGGCCACGAACCGCGGCAGACTGCCGTCAAAGGTCTTGTCCACCACTGCGGCGCTCTCGGCCTGCTGGACATCCTCCTTTTTAATAAGGCTCGTCACGCGGCCATCGGCGTTTTGCAGCACGCCGCGCTCACAGAGCTTTTTTAAAACGGTGTAGGTCGTGCTTTTTTTCCAGCCCAGCCCCTCGGCGGCCAGCGCGACCAACTGCCCGCTGGGCAGCGGCTCGTTGTCCCACACAAGGCAGGCAAAGCGGTATTCGCCGTCAGCAAGGCGAAGCGGTTCATGATTCAGCATAGGGTAAGCTCCTTTTGGTTTATTGCAATAGACCTGTCTCTGTCTATAGTCTACTACGATAGACCAAAAATGTCAATAAAAAATCCCCGCCGGTGGTGCACGGTGGGGGCATCAAATCCGGAAATGGAATAAAAATTTATGTATTATTCGATGCTTTTGAAATTTTTATCCCTTATCCGTAATTTCTGAGTTCGCCCGCTGGGAAATTTCCATTATAATATAGGCAGTAAATTGAAAAGGAGTACCCAGCGATGCGAGCAATAAACCTGAAAACGAATCATCTTACCGCGCCCCTTGGCATGGATGCCGGGCCGCTGTTCTTGTCTTGGCAGTGCGTTGACGGCGTGCGCCAGACTGCCTATGAAATTGAACTGACCGCGAACGGCGAGACTGTTTGGCACAGCGGCAAGGTGCAGAGCGCCGCCGTGCACGCCGATGCCCCGACTGTGGGCGGCTCCCGCGTGCGTGGGTGCTGGCGCGTGCGCCTGTGGGACGAAAACGACACCCCCGGCGCGTGGAGTGAGGCGCACTTTGAAACGGGCTTGGCGCAAAGCGACTGGCAGGGTGAATGGGTAGACCCCGAAACGGAAGAAATCGACATCCCCGGGGATGATGCCATCAACGCCTTTGCCCGCCCCAACTGGGAGCGCAAGCAGGCGGAAAAAGAAGCCGCAGGCAAGGGCGCAGCCGAGCCGTACAAGCCCCATCGTCCGGCATCGTACCTGCGCAAAACCTTTACTGCAGCCAAGGGGGAAGCGCGGCTGTACATTACCGCCAAGGGGCTGTATGCGGTATGGCTGAACGGTGTGCGTGTCGGGGATATGGTTTTAGCCCCCGGCAGCTTTACCGGCAACAAGCACCTTGCAGCGCAAACATACGATGTAACGCAATATTTGCGTGACGGTGAAAACGAGCTGCTGGTTGCCCTTGGTGACGGCTGGCACCGCAGCACAGGCGGCGTTGACGGTGACCGCGACTTGTTCGGTGATACACTGGGCGTGCTGTTTCAGCTGGAGGTGAACGGCCAAGCCGTCTGCGTTTCTGACGGCACGATGCAGGCAACGCAGTGCGGGCCGATCCGGCAAAACGATATGCAGCAGGGCGAGGTCTATGACGCACGGTTCGAAGGCAACTTGACCGGCTGGCACGGCGTGCGCGCCTACCGCGACGACCTGCCCATCACCGGTATGAATACCGTGCCGATTCTGGAACACGAAGCCTTCCCCGGCAAGCTGCTGCAAACACCCAACGGCGAGACCGTGCTGGACTTTGGGCAGAATATCGCCGGCTATGTGGAGATGGCGCTGACCGCCCGCGCCGGGCAAAAGGTCAAGCTGACCTGCGGCGAAACGCTGGACGAAAACGGCAATTTTACCCAGGAAAACTTCCAGGACCGTGCCCGCCACAAGGAGGGCGGCACCGCCCAGATGCTGGAGCTTGTCTGCAAAGAGGGGAAAAACCACTTCAAACCCCACTTCACCATCATGGGCTTCCGCTACGCCAAGGTCGAAACCGACGCCGACTTGACCGATGCTGTGTTTACTGCCCACGCCGTCTACTCCGATATGGCGGTGACAGGTACATTTACCTGCGGAAACGATGCTGTCAATCAGCTTGTCAGGAACAGCATCTGGAGCCAGAAGGGCAACTTCTGCGATATTCCCACCGATGCGACCCGCGAACGCGCAGGCGTGGACAGGATATGGGCGTGTTTATTGAAACCGGCCTGACCCTGATGGACTGCTACCCCGTGGCGGAAAAATGGCTGGCGGAGTGCCGCCTGAACCAGTACCCGGACGGCGCATGGCGAACATTGCCCCGCCGAACGCCCGCCCCGGCTATATGACCCCGATGCTCTGCATGTCGGCAGGGTGGGGCGATGCGGCGATTCTGGTGCCGTATGCCCTGTACAAACGCACGGGTGACCGCAAAATTCTGGCGGACAACTATGAGATGATGCAGCGCTGGTACGGCTTTTTGCTGGGGCGCGCGCAGCAGACAACCGATGAGCAGCAGGGCGGTGATTACGCCAAGTTCACCGTTTTAAACGGCATGGATTACGGCGAATGGTGCGAGCCGGGCATCACCCCCATGCAGGCGATGATGAACCGCGCAAGAGCGTTGGCACGGCGTATCTGCCTACTCCGGGCGCTTGCTGGCGGAAGTGGCGGAAGCACTGGGCAAGGCGGACGATGCCGCCAACTACCGCGGCACCGCCGCCAACGCGGTAAAAGCCTACCGCACGGCGTTTACCGAGAACGGCGTTATCCACTCTGACCGCCAGTGCGAGTATGTCCGCGCCATTGCCTTTGCCCTGCTGGGTGAGGACGAAAGCAAGGCTGCTGCCGCAACGCTGAACCAAATGGTCATCGAGAACGGCTGCCACCTGAACACGGGCTTTTTGTCCACGCCGTTTTTGTGCGATGTGCTGGCAAAATACGGCTATACGGACACTGCCTACAAGCTGCTTTTGCAGCCCGACGCCCCCGGCTGGCTGTATGAGGTCGGCAAGGGCGCCACGACTGTTTGGGAAACATGGACTGGAATTGACGAAAACGGCCAGCCGCACGAATCCCTGAACCATTACAGCTACGGTGCCATCTGCGGCTGGCTGTTCGGCGGCGTGTGCGGCATCCATTACGCGGACGGCGTACTGACGATTGCCCCGACGCCGGATAAATCGCTGGGTAGCGCCAAGGCTGCCTACGATTCCCCGGCCGGGCGCATCGTAAGCGGCTGGCGGTATGACGCGATGCGGTGACCTATGAGTTTGAGATCCCCGCCAACCTGACCGCCGATGTCACCCTGCCCGACGGCGTAAGCTGACCCTTGCCCCCGGAAAGCACACAGTATAAGAAGAAAGCGCCTGCCCTGCCGTAAAACTTACGGCAGGGCAGGCGCTGTTTTTGATAAACTGAAAGTTTCCGTTGCTTGTCTATTTATATAAAGCCTCTTTTTTTTGCTTCTTCAATCAATATAGGTTGAATTAAAGGATATGTCCAATTTTCAACTAACTTATCTGAAATCAATATCTTCTCAATCTCACTATGTAATTCCTCAAATGAGTTAATGTCTGCAATAAATAACATTCCGAAGTTTCATCATCAATATTTTCGTTTACTCGTGTCTTTCCTTTAACAGAATACACACATATTGGTTCAATTCTAAAATCAACTGCTCCTGTTTCTTCTTGTAATTCTCTTTTAGCTGTTTCTAAAATACTTTCTCCAGGTTCTCTGTGACCTCCTGGTATTTCATAAGTCTCTCTTTCTTTGTGTTTACAGAATACCCACTTGTTATCTGTTTTGGATATTATCACTGCAAACTTCAAAAATTCATCTGCGACATTGTCATAAAATTTTACTTCTACCATTCTATCAATACCTCGTCAAATTCCGATTTATTGCATTAAGTATACCACGCAGAAAATGTAAAAACAACGGATTATACAGCATACCCCCTGTCCGGTATGGGCAGGGGGTGCTTGTTACATATGCTTTTCCAAATATTCCGCGCTGAGTTGCAAACTCTTTATGGGGGAGTTATCCAACCAGTTGCGTGGCTTTCCAAAATCACGGCATCTATGCGACGGAAAGCGCCTGTGCCATCAGGCTGTCGAGGTCCATATTGCCGGTACCCAGTTCCATGCTGTCGGTTTTCAAAATCGGCGTTACGGCGCTGCCGGTAAGGCGGGTGCCGCGGTCATTGATGTGCCACAGCTTCATGCGCGTCCCAAGCGCTGCATCCACGCAAGGGCATTCGCGCCGCCCTCGGTGAACCAGTAGCTGTCAAACTCAAAGTTGACGAACTGCGGGTCGGTTTCCTCCAGCAAAATGTCGTAGGCACGCTTTTCGGCGTTCACATGGCGCAGCTCGCAGTTGTGGTTGTGGTAGAGCAGCTCCACGCCCTCGGCCTTCAGCGCCGCGCCCGCCTTGTTCAGCCGTGCGGCAAGGTCGTGCATCGTGGCTTCATCGCCGTAGTCAAAGCGATACATACCCGTGATGACAACATACTTCGTGCCAAAGCTCTTGGCTTCGTCGGCCACGGCCTTGGCGTCGCGTTCCAGACTGCCCAAATCGGTGTGCAGGCTGACGACTTGCAGCCCCGCTTCTTTGACCAAAGCGTGCCAGTCGAGGTTGCCGCCCTTGCCCACGGGCATGCCCGCCGCCTTGGTCAGCAGCCGCACCATAAAGCCGATGGGGTGGATCATAAACCCGCACAGCTCAATGCCGTCATAGCCTGCGGCCTTCATGGCAGCCAGTGTCTGGCGCGCCTCGTTTTCGTTGCCTAAAACGGTTCCCAGCATAAACTGCTGGACTGCCTTTGTGGGCATGGTTCAGCCCTCCATCTTGATAATTTCTCCCGTTGTGATGCCGTTTTCGTTGAAGCTGTCCACGCAGACATAATAGTCCTGCCCGGCCATCAGCGTGGAAAGCGTGACCTCATCGGCATCATAGACAAGCCAACTCTGGTACAGTTTATCCGGTGCAATGCCGTAGCGCACATTGCAGCCCTGCGCGTTCTCGATATGCTGCCAGCTGATTTTGCCGTCCAGCGCATCCACGCGCACGGCTTTTGCGTCGCTTGGGCGGGGCAAGCGCCCTCGCCGTTGCCGAACACACGCAGCCCGCTAATGCGCAAAGCCTGCCCGTAGGCAACTCGCCGCCCGTCACGCGGATATACCGCGCACGGATGCCGTCCGCGTATTCATAATAGCCGTTGGAGCATTCGCGGGCGACATCCTCGCGCAGTGTCCACACCTTGCCGTCCAAGCTGGTTTCCACGGTGTAATGCGAAATCTGCGGGCGGGTTTCGATGTGGCGGGTCTTGCGGTCATCGCCGTAGCTGTCAGCAGGGAAGTCCACCGCCAGCGCTTCGTCCGCCATATTGACCTGAACTGCCCGCACATCGCAGTCGCGGCCTAAATCCACACACAGCCATTCGCCGGGCTGGTCGCTGCCCGCGCTCCACCAGCGGCGGCAATCCTCGTCCACGGCGTTTGCCGGGTCGCTGCCCTCGGCGGTGGAGGATGCCGTCACGGTCTTGCGGTAGCTGAGCAGCATCCACTTGGCTGCTGGCTGGCGGCGTCAAATTTGCCTGCCGGAATCTCATGCGGGTAGTCGGCAAAATTCTGGTTGCAGTACAGCACGCCGTCCGCGTCAAACCCGGCAGGGAACAGACCCACGCGGCGCTCAAAGTCGTGGTTGACCGAAATGCGCATCGTGGACGCGTGCCAGTAGTTGCCGTACTTGTCGGCAATGGTGCTGCCGTGTCCGGCACCTGTCATAAATCCGCCCGGCTTGGCGGAAAACGGGTTGGACGCCTGCAGCGTGAACGGTCCCAGCGGGGACTTGGATGTGTACACGCCGTCGGCGTAGGTGTTGTACTGGGTGCCGGGGCAGGCGTATTGCAGATAATACGTACCGTTGTGCTTTGTCATAAACGCGCCCTCGATATAGGGCTTGCCGACGGCGTTGAACATGGCGGTCAGTGCCTCGGCGTTCAGCCCCGGAATCTGCGCCATCTGGGGCGGCAGCTCCAGCTTGCCGGTCGCCTCGTTATAGAACGGTTTCATGGATTTGTAAAGTACGCTGCTCTCTTTATCCACAATGCCGTTGTTGCCGGGGCGCTCATAGCCCAATTCTTCTTCGCGCCCGAAAATCAGTTCTTTCTTTTCCCCGATGGGCGTCATGGTTTCGGGGTCAAGCTCCACACCCCAGATGGGCGAGGTGTTGGAGCAGCCCCAGTAGAAATACACGCGCCCGTCATCATCGCAAAACATATCGGGGTCCCAAAAGGCGAACGGGGCGCTGACCTCGGTAAACGGCTCGGTCAGCGGGTCAGCCGTGCGCAGAATCGGGCAGTTGCGGCCCTTGCGGCTGGCGCAGAAGTAGAGGTAATCGCCCACCTGACGCACATCGTGCGTAGTCGTAAATCAGCAAATCGGGGTCGGCATGGAAATCCCAGTGCAGCAGATCGTCCGAGTACCAGAACCCGGCCGACATCGACACAAACAGGTAATATTTGCCCTTGAAGTACACCAGTGTCGGGTCAGCGCCCTCGCGGAAACCGGCGATGCGCTCACCCTCCTTCATGTGCTGGTAACGGTAGCCCAAATCCAAGGGGTTGCAGTAGGTTTCCATAAAATCACACATCCTTTTTGATGCCCTGCAAAACGCGGTTCAGCTGCTTGATGCTCTCGGCGTCCGTGCCTGCCTGCTTGAGCATACTCTCCACGGTCATGCGCTGCATGGCGCGCTCCATCATGGCAACCAGCGCGGGATTATCTTTTACGGCGGCGGCTACATCACCGCGGGCGGCAGCCGCCTTGTCAGTGATGGCTTTCAAAACGGGTCCGACCTTGGCGTCCGCCATGGCAGCGGCCATATTGTCCTTGACGCTCCAGCAGGTTTCGTCCAGCTCGCCGTCAAACCAGTTGTTCACGACCTGACGGTTGGACATGGCATAGGCGGGGTTCGGTTCGGCAACCTTGTTGACCAGAATCACGCTGGAATACGCCCCGCGCGGGCCTCAATGCTGTGCTTGCCGGTGATGGCACATTGAAAACAAACACTTTGTCGCCTTTTTTCGTTTCGACCAGGTGCCCGTCCTTGTACAGCGAAACCTCCGGCAGGTTGGAGTAGACCCGGACTTCGGTCACATCCTCGGTGCGGTCCACATAGCGGCTGCCGCAGGTGTGCACAAAGGGCTGCTTGCTCCAGTAGGCCTTGTACAGGTAGAAGGCGTCCTTTTTGATTTTGCGGTCAAAGGTGACAAGGCCCTTCTGGTTCTCGCCGTTTTTGCCGCCCTCGTCGCGCCCGTCGGCGGCAAAGTCGAACATATTCCAGACATGGGTCGCCCACAGCCACGGGCGGTCAGCAATCATTTTTGCCATGTGCTCGTGATAGACGCACTGGTAGGTTTCGGTATAGTCGCCCTTTTCGGGGTGGGCGCTCTGGTAGGCGGGGTTGGCGTCCGCGCCGTACTCCGAAAATCCGATGCAGCGGTCCGGGTATTTGGCGTGGTAGGTATCAAAAAAGTCGTCGTTCTGGTCAAGCTCGCCCAAGTACCAGCCAAAATACAGGTTGTAGCTGTTCACATCGGGAATTTCCAGAATCGGGCTGGTGATTTCCAGCATAAAGACGTTCGCCATCGTGGTCGGACGGGTCGGGTCAAGGCGGTGCGCCAGTTCGTTCAAGGCGCGGTGGTTTTCCAGCAGCTCCTCATTGACAGGGCTGGCGGCGGTAATTTCGTTGGACAGTCCCCAAACAGCAATGCAGGGGTGGTTGTAGTTCTGGACGATGAGTTCTTCCATCTGGGTCAGCGTGTTGGCGCGGCCATTGTGCATGTGCATCGTGATGTAGGGGATTTCCGCCCAGATGACAAGACCCTTTTCATCGCACAGGTCGTAGAACGCCTGCGCGTGCTGGTAGTGGGCAAGACGGATGGTGTTGGCGCCCATTTCAAGGATCAGCGCCATATCCTCCTCCATCATCTCTTTGGTGATGGCAACACCCGCGCCTTGCGGTCCTGATGGCGGGAAACACCACGCAGGGGATAGGGGCGCCGTTCAGGATAAATCCTTCTGCGGGTCAATTTCAAACTTGCGGCAGCCGAAGCGGGCGGTCTCGGTCTCGCCATTGACCAGCCGCGCAGTCACGGTGTAGAGATACGGGTCATCAAGACCGTCCCACAGGCGGGCATGCTCCAGCGTGAACACGGCTCTGGCGGTGCCGTCCTTGACGTCAACGCTCGTCTGCTGGCCATCCAGTGTGAAGGTGACACTTTCGGCACCCACCACAGCGGCCTCCACCGTCACTTCACAGCGGCGGGCGTCGAGGTCCGTGACAATCGGCGTGACCTTGACGGGCACCGCGCCGTTTTCAGCAAGGGCAAAATGAGCAGCGGGCACAACATGCAGCGTTACATCGCGGTAAATGCCGCCGTAGAAGGTGAAATCGGCTTTTTGCGGGTAGACGGTGTCATTGTCGCTGTTGTCCACATTCACGCGCAGCAGGTTGCTGCCGTTGCGCAGCGCATCGGTAATGTCCACGCAAAATGCAGAATAGCCGCCCTTATGCTCAGCAAGCTTTTGCTCGTTCAGGTAGACCTCGGCGGTCATGGCAACGGCATCAAACTGCAAAACGGCACGTCCGTTTTCCGGCAGGGAGATGTCAGGCAGCACGGTGGTGTAGCTGCAGGTGCCGCGGTAGTAGTCGTTGCCGCCGTCCTGCCCGTCGATGGCGTTCCAGGTGTGGGGCAGGGTGACGGGTTCGTCGTGTCCTTCTTTGGAAAAAATCCAGTTTTGGTTCAAAAGAATTGTCTTGCTCATAACATGACTCCTTATGTGTGGATTTAACTTCAAACAGCCGAAAGGGCTGCAAACCCTTTCGGCTGTTGTGGGATGGGCTTACTGAAGCTGTTCTTTATAGAATTCAGACTGTGCGGCAGCCTTCTTCTCGGCAATGCGCTTCTGGACGTTGACCATCTCCTCCTTGGTCAGCGGGCAGCTGCGCATGGCAATCAGCGTAATGATCCAGCCGATGATAGGCAGACCAAACTTGAGAACCATACCCATCCAGAAGATAGCGGGGGTGCAAGGGTCGGTGGGCTGGGGCATCGTGGCGGTGTAGCCCAGCAGCGCAACAGCACCGGTAGCAATCACGGCGGCAAAAGAGGTGATGAGTTTATCGACCAGGCTGTAGGTGCCGGAGACAACGGCGGGAATATAACGCCGCTGCGGTCGAGCTCAAAGTCGATGGCATCGGCCATGTACGAGGTGTTGGAGGTGGTGATGCACATATTGGAGCCGTTCTGCAGCAGAGACAGAATGACATAAATAATCATGGCGGGGCTGCCCATGACACCGATCTGTTTGGGGTCAATGACAAGGAAGAACACGATCATAACAGCGGTGATGACCATGCTGATGCAGGTGAAATTGACAATGCCCTTTTTGCTGCCGTGCTTGCCGACATATTTGGCACCGAAAGCGGCGAAGAAGATGGACGGCACCATGCTGATAACCGTCAGGATCGTGCCAAGACCTATATTGCCGATGATAATGCCGCCGAGAATTGTGTTGATGATGGCCTGGCTGCCGACCTGCTGAGCCAGCTTGTCGGATGCGTTGGACGCAATGTAGCACTGCAGCGGCTTGTTGTGCTTGAGGACCTCAACAATATCGGCCATCTTCAGCGGTTCGGCTTTCTTGGTGCCGACAAAGTTTTCGGGTTTGTCGAAAGCGGAAACGCCGAGGCATACCAGCAGGGTGCCGATGGCGGCCACAATCAGGGTGATATTGCAGGCAGCGGTCAGAAATGCCTGATTATAGGTGCCGCCGCACTTGGGCAGCAGGACAACGTTGAGCACCATGGACATAACCATCGGCACCAGATAGTTGAATGCGGTCGTCCAGACGCCGAGGGTGGGGCGCTGGCGCGGGTCATTCGTCATAATGGCGGGAATGGTCTGCGCAGTCATATTGGTGACAGTGTAGCCGATGACGTAGACCACGTACAGCAGCGTGAACGCGACCAGCCCCATCCCCTTGGAGGAGAAGCCGGTGAACATCGCGTAGAGGCAACGGCCTCAATGAGGTAGCCCGCGACCAGCAGCACACGCAGCTTGCCGAACTTGGTGTTGACACGGTCATACACAAAGGCGAGCAGCGGGTCGGTGATGCCGTCCAGAATACGGGTGCAGGTCAGGATGATGCCAACCGCTGCGGTGGTAATGCCGTAGCCGATGCTGGCCGAATAGCTGGCCATACCGATGAGCGAGTAGACGCTCATACCGACCAGCGCGTTGCAGGCGTAGCAGATGATCTGCCATGTTTTGGCGCGGCGGTATTGTACGCCGTCAACTTCTGAAGCAGTGGGTTTCTTTTTGAACATTTTGTTTTCCTCCTAAAAATTCCGCAGTGGTTTTTCTCACTGACACCACTATACCAGAAGCAAAACGGCAGCAGGAGATAAAAATCAGCAGATAAGGAACAAAAATTCGCGCATTATTTCAAGCAACACGAAATGTTGTCCCGATTTGCTAAATAATACCCTCACGATTTGCGCTTGTTATGCTATGATACAGGTACAAAAGTTTCTGGATTTGCTTTAGACAGCACAGGTAAGGAGAAAATTATGCAGAAATTTGAAAAAGGCTTTTTGTGGGCGCCGCCACCGCCGCCCATCAGGTCGAGGGCAACAACATTCATTCCGACTACTGGGCACAAGAGCAGCTGCCCCACACCAGCTTTGCTGAGCCGAGCGGCATTGCCTGCGACCATTATAATCGGTATGAGGAAGATATTCGACTGCTGGCGGATGCCGGGCTGAACGCCTACCGCTTTTCCATCGAATGGGCGCGTATCGAGCCGGAGGAGGGCAAGTTCGACCCTGCCGAAATCGAGCATTACCGCAAGGTCATTGCCTGCTGCAAGGCGCACGGCGTTGAACCTGTTGCGACGCTGCTGCACTTCACCAGCCCAAATGGCTGATTGCCATGGGCGGCTGGGAGGCAGAATCCACGGTCGAATACTTCAAGCGCTATGTCAGCTATGTGATGGAGCAACTGGGCAGTGAACTTTCTTATGTCTGCACCATCAATGAGGCCAACATGGGCCTGCAGCTGGCGGCAATCTCCAAGCGGTTCCGCCTGATGGCAGAGCAGGCCGCCAAGCTGCTGCCAGTGCAGGCAAATCCGCCGAGGGCAGCGTACAGGTGGGCATGAACTTCCAGAAGATGATGGAAAATATGAAGTACGCCGCCGCCGAAAACGCCGCCGTGTTCGGCACACCGCAGCCGAAAATTTTCGTCAGCGAGCGCACACCCGAAGCGATTTGCTGGTGATGCGCGCCCACGCTGCCGCGCGGGAGCCATCAAGCAATCTGCCCGAGTCAAGGTCGGTCTGACCCTCTCGCTGCATGACCTGCAGGCCCAGCCGGGCGGTGAAGCCTTTGCCGCCGCTGCGTGGGAGGAAGAGTTCACCCACTATCTTCCTTATATTAAGGAGGATGACTTCCTCGGCGTGCAGAACTACACCCGCACGCTGTACGGTGCGCAGGGGCAGCTGCCCGCCCCGCAGTGCCGAGCTGACCCAGATGGACTACGAGTTTTATCCGCAGGCGTTGGAAAACGTCATCCGCAAGGTGGCCGCCGACTTTAAGGGTGACTTGATCGTGACCGAAAACGGCATTGCCACCGCCGATGATACGCGCCGCGTGGCGTTTATCGAGGCCGCATTGGCTGGTGTGCAAAACTGCATCGCCGATGTATCCCGGTCAAGGGATACTTCCACTGGAGCCTGATGGATAACTTTGAGTGGCAGAAGGGCTATGCTATGAACTTTGGCCTGATTGCCGTAAACCGCGAAACGATGGAGCGCACCCCGAAGCCCAGCCTTGCGACGCTGGGCGGATACGCCAACGCATAAAAATAGCAGTGGTTGTCTGTACGGCAGCCACTTTTTTGTGGTATACTGGTATAAAAAGAGGGTGATTCGATGGATGTTTTTCAAAATATGGAGCTGTTTTCTGAGCTGATCCAGTGCGGCGGCAACATTTATACATGGTGCTATAATGCCGATGGCAGCCTGCTGCAGAGCAACTGCCCGGAAGCGGGGTTCCTCTCCGGCGCATTTGACCTATTCGGCTGCAAGAAAAAAATGCTGGACTACGGCAGCCGGCACACAAAGCCCGTCACACTGGGCACGGCCATTGGCATGACATGGGCAGCTGCCTTTGAAAAGGACGGCAGTGCGCTGAAACGCGCCTGGGTCATCGGGCCGGTGTTTTATCAGGATGTTTCGCTGCGCGGGATCGAGCAGGGGCTGCAATACTATAACCGTCTGGAGACGAGCGTGGCATGGTCCATGCAGCTGTACGAGGCGTTGAAAACCGTACCGGTGCTGCAATGCACAGTCTTGCACCGCTACGCTCTGATGATGCATTATTGTCTGACCGGTAACCATCTTGCGATCAGTGACATTAACAGCGAGGATTTGACGCAGGTACGCAATGCCGTGCAGCAGCCTGCCCATGATCGCCACAAGGTCTGGATGGCGGAGCAGGGGCTTCTGCAGATGGTGCGCACCGGCGACTTGAACTACAAGCAGGCGCTTTCCGCCAGTATGGGAATCAGCGCGGGTGTGCCGGTGCGCAGCGATGACGCCCTTCGCCAGAGCAAGACAAGCATCATCGTGTTTACCTCGCTGGTATGCCGTGCCGCCATCGAGGGCGGGCTTTCGCCGGAGGAAGCCTACGCGCTGGGGGACAGCTACATCCAATCTGCCGAAAATGCAAAAACGATGGATGACCTCGATCCTCTGCCACTGATGATGTATGACGACTTTGTCCGGCGCGTGCATAAATGCCGCACCAACCCGCATCTCAGCCAGCAGGTGCAAAAGTGCGTGGACTATATTGAGATGAATCTCGATAAAAAATACGCGCTGCAGATATTGCAGCGCTGGTGGGCTATACGGAATATTATCTGACCCACAAATTCAAGGAGGAAACGGGCTTGAGCGTGACAGATTACATCAAATTTGCCAAGATTGAGCGCGCCAAGGTTTTGCTGAAAAGCACCGACCAGACCGTGCAGGACATTGCCGCTGCACTTTCTTTTAGCACACGCAACTATTTCAGCCGGATTTTTCAGGAGGTCACAGGCCAAACCCCGATGGAGTACCGCGAAAAGTAAATACTTATCCCCAAAAACTCTGTCAGGCAAACAGTCTGGCAGAGGTTTTTGTGTTTTATTCTTGTGTCAGCGCCCGCGCCATTCTGACCACGCGGGAGGCATTGATTTTTACCTGCTCCAGCGTCACTGCACCGCTGTCGATGCCCTGCAGCAGGTTGTCATAATCACCCTTGTTGCCGGGCATGAACAGGTCGCCGCCTGCTGCAGCTACATACTGCGCCTGCGAATCCCGGTAGGCAGAGCGCGCATCCCCGGTAATCGGTGAGACCCAGTCGGTCATGACGATGCCCTCATACCCGAACTCGGCACGCAGAATATCCATAATCAGCCCGCGGCTTTCGGCGGTGTGGGTGCCGTTCAGCAGATTGTAGGAGGTCATAACGGCCTTGGGCTGGGCTTCCCGCACGCAGATGCCGAAGCCCTTCAGGTAGATTTCACGCATGGCACGCTCGGAAACGATGCTGTTGTTGCGGGTGCGGTTGTACTCTTTGTTGTTGGCGGCGTAATGCTTGATAGTCGTGCCGCAGCCCTTGTGTGCCTGCACGCCGCGCGTCATCGCAGCGGCCATCTTACCGGAGACGAGAGGGTCCTCGGAGTAATACTCAAAATTGCGCCCGCAGCGGATCGAACGGTGGATGTTCAGCGCCGGGGCAAGCCACAGATGCACACCGAAGCGCTCCATCTCCTCGCCGACAATGTCACCGCACTGCTCCACAAAAGTAAGGTCGAAGCTCTGCGCCAGCGCGGTGCCGATGGGAATGGCTGTGCAGTATTGGGTTTTGATTTCGCAGCCTGGCTTCGGCTTGCCGCTGCCGCCCATCAGGCTCATCACAAACCTCATCGGGCCGGACAGCATTTCCTGAATCGAAGCCGGCATTGCGGTGCTGCCGACAGTGTGCTTGCCCTTATCGTCCTCATAATACTCTTTCGCAAGGCGCAGACCGGCAGGGCCATCGGCCATAATAAGGCAGGGGAAGCCGCTGACCTTGTCGCAGCTCTCACCTGCTGCACCGCAGACATGGCGGCCCGCCGTGCCGATCATCGAAGCAAACCCCTTTGCGTTCGGATCAAAATCGCCAATCAGAAGCAAGGCGGTGTCCTCCTTGGTCAGGGCGTCCACCTCGGGCAAAACTTCCTCGATGCGGTCGTAGGCTACCGTTTCACAGGCAATCGCGGCCGGGTCGATTTCGATGACCGGCACACCTGCCGGGCGCTCCATCGTGGCGGCAGGGGCAGTAAGGTCGGTGAAATCCGTGCTGCCAAGCACATTATTTGCCTGCAGGGTCGTGACCGTCTTGTCCAGATGCAGGACGGCGGCAGGGGCGGTTTCAACGCTGCTGACACCGACACGGACAAGGTAATTGCCTGCCTCCAGAATATAGGAGGCAGTCTCGGTATCATAAGCTGCCATCTCCGGCAGGGTAAAGGAGCAGGTGACCGATTCCGTTTCACCGGGGGCAAGCTCGCGCGTTTTGGCAAAGGCGCAAAGCTCCTGCAAGGTGCATCGAGCTTACCGGCAGGCTTGCTCAGATACACCTGCACGACCTGCGACCTGCCAAAGCGCCGATGTTTTCCACGGAGGTACACACAGTGATCTGTGCGCCGTTTGCCTCCACCGCGACAGCTTCAAGGCGGAACTCTGTGTAGGAAAGCCCGTATCCAAAGGGGAACAAAGCCTGTTTGCGGAAGGTATCAAAATAGCGGTAGCCTACATAGATGCCCTCGCGGTAGCGGGTTTCGTTCATGTCCTCAAAGTCGGGCATTTCAGGGTATTCCTCAAAGGCGGCCCAAGTGGTCGTCAGCTTACCGGAGGGATTGGCCTTGCCCAGCAGAATATCCGCCAGCGCACCGCCGGTCTCGACACCGAGCTGAGAGAGCAGCAGAATGTTGCGCACGCCCATAACGGGGGTGAGATCCACCACGCCGCCGACATTCAGCACCAGCATAAAGCGGGTGAACTTTTTGTCCAGCGCCAGAATATCCCGCACCTCGGAATCCGTCAGGCGGATGTCGCCCTTGAGCGGCGTGCGGTCGTTGCCCTCACCGGAAATGCGGGAGACAACATAAATCGCTGTATCGCCCTCAGCGTTGAGCGGCAGGTTATATTCGGGCTCAGGCATGGCCTTGCCCATGCCGTAGAGGATAAAGTTCTGATTGACGGCTTTGGCGTCCTTTTTCAGCTGCTTCAAAAAGGCTTTGCGGGCCTTTTCCCGCGCCTGCTCGTAGCCGGTGTGCCACTCCATCCCGGTCAGGGTAAAGCCTGCCTGCTGCAGTCCTTCCTCAATGGTTACGGTGTAGCGTGAATTTACCTCACCGGAGCCGGTGCCGCCCCGGATCGTGCGGCGCACGCCGCTGCCATAGGCGGCAAGGGTGCAGGGCTTTTCCAGCGGGAAACTGCCGTCCTTTTTCAGCAGCACGGTGCAGCCTGCTAAATTTTTACGCAGCGCTTCGATGTGGCGCAGCTCATAATCGGCCATTGCAGTGGTATTTTTCATGGAAAACATCCTCCTTTTTCATTAGTATACAAGAAATATCCTCAGGCAGGGGAGGGAACATTTCGTGTTTTGAGATAATAATTAGGGCAATACCGCACAATTCCCGCCTACGCTTAAGCACCGCTCCGGCGGCTGCGGCACCTCGCTCGCCGTATCGGCACTTAGAATTATGCGGTATTGCCCTATAAAATGCGCTTCAAAAATGGCTCGTCGATTTTGCCATTTTTGCGCTATACAACAAAAACAGCCCATGACATCTTTTGTCATGGCTTATGGCGGAAAGAAAGGGATTCGAACCCTTGAGGGCTTTAGGGGCCCTACACGATTTCCAGTCGTGCGCCTTAGACCAGCTCAGCCATCTTTCCACATATTCAGTTGCGCAGCGCCTGACTGCATGAGCTATTATAGCAATACAATCTTCAAATGTCAAGCCTTATTTTGCATTTTTTTGCAAAATCTGCGATGGGCAAGGTGTATGCAAAACGTGCGTGCAAACTGCATATTTTGCACGTTTTATCCTCTTGCAAACGGCGGCGCAAGGTGCTAAAACTATAGGGGTATGAAACATCTAATAAGAGGTAAGGAGAGGATATTTCATGTATTCCGTGTTCCGTGACCTGGCGATCATCATTTTGAGCGCAAAGTTCTTTGCGCTGGTCGCCCGCAAATGCAAGGCCCCGCAGGTCGTGGGCGAAATCATTGCCGGCCTGATCATCGGACCGTGCCTGTTGAACCTGGTGCAGACCAGCGACGCCATCTCGATTTTTGCGGAAATCGGTGTGGTGCTGCTGATGTTCTCCACCGGTCTTGGCACGAACCTGAAGGAGCTGATGCGCGCAGGCCCCATTGCGACGCTGATCGCCTGCGTCGGCGTCTTTGTGCCGCTGGTAGGCGGTACGCTGCTGTATAGTGCATTCTACGGCTTTGCGGCGGTGGGCAGCCCGGAGTTCTACCGCGCGCTGTTCATCGGCACCATCATGACGGCGACGAGTGTCTCCATCACGGTGGCGACGCTGCAGGAGCTGGGCCATCTGAAAAGCTTCCTTGGTACGACCATCGTCAGCGCGGCAGTCATTGATGACGTCATCGGCATCATCGTGCTGACCTGCGTGCTGGGCGCCAGCTCGGGTGAGGGTACCGGCATCGGCGGCGTGCTCATCCAGACCGTGCTGTTCTTCCTCGTCGCCATCGGCGTCGGCGTCGTCATCCACTTTGCCATGAAATGGCTTGACAAGCGCAATCCCCACACCCAGCGCATCACCATCGTCAGCATGGCGTTCTGCTTTGCCATGGCCTACATTGCCGAGCAGTACTTCGGCATTGCCGACATCACCGGCGCGTACATTGCAGGCATCGTGCTCTGTGCGATGGACGACGCCCCCTATGTGGAGCGCCGCGTTGACATCAGCAACTACGTTATCTTTGCACCGGTGTTCTTCGCCTCCATCGGCTTAAAGACCGACATCAGCGGCCTGACGCCGGAGATTTTGCTGTTCTGCATCTGCTTCGTCATCGTTGCGCTGCTGACCAAGATCATCGGCTGCGGTCTGGCCGCGAAAATCTGCCGCTTCAACTGGGGCGATTCCCTCAAGGTTGGCGTCGGCATGATGACCCGCGGCGAGGTCGCGCTGATTGTTGCCCAGAAGGGCCTGGAGGTCGGCGTTGTGGACCCCGTGTATTTCACGGCGGTCATCCTGCTCATCGTGGTCTCGTCCGTTGCGACGCCGCTGGTGCTGAAGGCTCTGTTCACGAAAATGCCGCCCGTGCCGCATCCGAGCCAAACGAAAGCGTAAAATCACGTGTAAAATGCTTTGTAGGGTCGATGCTTGCATCGACCCGCGGGCGGATGCGAGCATCCGCCCCTACAACCAACCCGCTATAACAAAAAATCCGGCAGACGCTTTTAAAGGCGTCCGCCGGATTTATTTTTATTCCGCCTCTACTGCTTCCGCATCTACTGCGTGAAGGTGATTATCCACCCATTTGATCAGCAGCTCCAGCGCCACCAGGTTATGCCCGCCCTCAGGACGATCAGGTCGGCTTTGCGCTTGCTTGGCTCGACGAACTGCTCGTGCATCGGTTTGACAGTGGTCAGGTACTGGTTGACAACGCTGTCCAGCGTGCGCCCGCGCTCCTTGACGTCGCGGACGATGCGGCGCAGGATGCGCACATCGCGTCGGTGTCCACAAAGACCTTCATGTCCATTAAGTCGCACAGCTCGGGGGAGTCAAAATCAGGATCCCCTCCACGATAATGACCGGCGCGGGCTGCACGGTCACGGTCTTGTCGCTGCGGTTGTGGATGGTGTAGTCGTAGACCGGCACCTGTACGGGGTGACCCGCGCGCAGCTCCCGCAGGTGGGCAACCATCAGCGGCGTGTCAAAGCTGTCCGGGTGGTCGTAGTTGAGCTTGCAGCGCTCCTCGTAGGGCAGCTCGTCGTGGCGCTTGTAGTAGCTGTCGTGGTTGAGAACGCTGACCTCGTTCGCACCAAAATGGTCCCGCAGCTTTTCGGTCAGGGTGGTCTTGCCGCTGCCGGTGCCGCCCGCGATGCCGATAATGATGGTTTTCATGTTCATAGCTCCTTATACATCCAATTTGATCTCGCGCCCCGTCGGCTGATACGCGCGGTATTTGACGCCGGTCATGTTGAACATGCGGCGGCTGGCGATGCTGGCATGGGTGTCGTGGTATTTGTCCGATAGATAGATCAGTTCTTTGATGCCGCTCTGGATGATGGCTTTGGCACATTCATTGCAGGGGAAAAGCGTCACATACATCCGGGAACCACGCAGATCATGGTTCGGGCTGTTCAGGATAGCGTTCAGCTCCGAGTGGCAGACATACATATATTTTGTGTCAAGGTCGCTGCCTTCGCGCTCCCAGGCATATCGTCGTCATTGCAGCCGATGGGCATGCCGTTGTAGCCCAGGGACAGAATTTTGTTTTCCGGGCTGACGATGCAGGCACCGACCTGGCTGTTGTTGTCTTTGGACCGCATGGCCGAGAGCAGGGCAATGCCCATAAAGTATTCATCCCAGCTGATGTAATCCTGACGTTTCATAGGTACACCGTCCTTTATTTTTTACTCTATTATACTGTGCCGCCGTGCGCCGCGCAAGATGCTGTATGCAAATATTTGCGCCGTGTGGCCTCGCCGCCGCGCAGATGACGCTCGGCCTTGTTCTTCTGTACGACGGCCTGTACCTCGCCCAAAGGCCCGGGTTCTGGCGGCGCAGGCGGTGCTGGTCCTTCCAGATCGTGGATTTGCTCACGCCGAATACGGCAGCCGCCGCGCGCACGGTAGCACCGCTTTCCACAATATACCGTCCCACCGCCGCGGCGCGCTCCTCAGGGTCGCCCTTCATAGCCTGACCTCCTCGCATAGAATTTCCTGTCAAATCCTATGTGAAGGAGGGCGGGAGTATGCTACTTTATCTTATACACGCGGCACGCCGCATTTTCATACCATACGTCATACCTTGCCGCATACCAGCTCTCATCCGCCGCAAATTTCGCGTACACACTGCTGTCAAACACGGCGTACCCGATGTCCCACGCGGCCAGCGTGTCCTCGTCCGGCGTCTCATACAGCGCCCGCATGGCGTTGTACTCGGCAGAATAGTCCATGCCGTGGTAGTAGACATAGCTGCCCGACCCGCAGAGTATCCGCCGCCCGGCCAGCGCAAACACCGGTGTTAAATGGCTGTCACTTGTCAGAAACAGCGCGTCGCTCCCGGCGTTTTTCGTCGATGTGATCCGCCAGCGCCATATCGTCCGCGCTCCACTGCCGGTAGTCGCTGAGCGCCTCGCGGCCTACGGTCAGCACACTGCCGAACATGCCCGCAAAGCAGCATGCCGCCAGCCCCAGCGCCCGCCAGGGCAGGGCGCGCACCTCTGCAAAAATATCCACAAGCAGCTGTGCAGCCAAAATACAGCCCAGAATATGCCAGACATAGAGCAGCTTGTTGTTGTCGTAATTGTTCGGCTGGAACACGACGAACTCCGCCAGCGCCAGGATCGCCAGCCCGCCGCCGTACAGCCACCGCTGCTTTGGCTTGGCGCGGAGAAACGCAGGATCAGCAAAAGATACACAAGGCCGATGTTTTTGATGTAGAACCAGAAATAGTTGTCCCGCAGCGTGCCGTCGCCCTGACCGTTGATCCAGTTGAAGTGCAGCCGCAGCATGTGCTGGCCGTCGAGGCTCTGCGCCAG
>ENA-OUNI01000408-OUNI01000408.1-human-gut-metagenome-genome-assembly--contig:-NODE-408-length-19901-cov-2.171842_pt1 | contig 19901 bp, 17 predicted proteins | sample MGYA00242499_ERZ504580 | MGnify/ENA primary metagenome ERZ504580 (study PRJEB26092, sample SAMD00036315) | human gut metagenome | host: Homo sapiens | study: EMG produced TPA metagenomics assembly of... | reverse complement strand
ATTTTATTCGAAGTTTCGGTCATGTTTTTATTTGAAGCAGGAATTCAGGTTGAAATTTCCTGTTTTTGCCTCTGGAATTTCTTTTAAATGAAACGGATTACTCATGGCATTGTGCTATTAAAACAGGCGAGAAAGTTTCTCGCTGTGATACGATTGTGTTCTGTTTTATGAATAATGTTTCTTGGCGAAAGGAATGGCTGTCTATCTGGATTCCGTAGAAGCGGTGAGATTCTGATTTTTAGGAACCGGCTTGATCCTCCTCTCCAATTTTGTGATAATGGAGAAATCAGCATGTCATTTTATTATGCGGCACGACTTGTCTGTCATTCTGTAATAATGGCTTCTTTTCCGTTCATGCTGACCTTCTTTTCGGCTATCAGCTCCGATAAGGCTCGTGCCAGCGAAGGGCGTGCCACTCCCAAAATGAAAGCCACTTCCTGCTGATTGTCTATCCGTCCGTTGATTTTCAGGTAATTCAGCAGACGCGACTTCAGGCTTTGCAGGGCGAATTCATTTAATTTTTTACTTAGAAAAAAGGCTGCGGTCGGAAATCATTTCGATAAAATTCTTCATGATGACAGGCTGGCTGTGCATGAATTCCAGAAGTAGTTCTTGTCGAGCACAAGTACTTCACAGTTTTCCTGCACCTCTATGTTTACCGGAAAGCGGTTCTCCGATGCGAATATAAAGGCTGGAGCGAGTACTTCGGGAGCACTTATCCGGTCGATGGTAACTTGTTTCCCTTCCGCATTTTCCATTTGTGCACGTACGTTTCCTGTACATAATATATAGAGAGAGCGGCAGGGATCTCCCTGACGGGCAATGAAGTCGCCTTCTTATAGCTGACGGACACTGTTGGGAGCTTCGGCAAGCAACTGTCGGGCTGCTGCTTCGGATATGCTGAAATAAGGGAAGCTGTAAAAGTTGTATGGCGTTCATTTAGTCTTCATTTAACGATTATTCAGAATGGCTGTAACATAGGTTACAGTTATTACCGGCAGAAAGCGGCATCTTTGCACAAACTTAATAAAAAATCACTAATGACTATCTGAATATGGAAGGAAATATGTTTTGCTATCAGTGTCAGGAGGCAGCCAAGGGAACCGGCTGTGTGCTGAAAGGTGTGTGTGGAAAGAATAGCAGTACGGCACGTTATATGGATTTGCTGCTCTTTACGGTAAGAGGCGTATCGGTGGCTGCCAGTGCTTTGCGTGAGCAGTCGGTAAAGGTGTCGGCGGAAGTCGATTCGTTTGTGACGGATGCTTTGTTTTCTACCATTACGAATGCCAATTTCGACGATGAAAGTATTTTACGCCGGGTAGAGAAAGGAATCGGTCTGCGTGATGACCTGAAGGCTGAGGCTGCTGCGCGGGGTATTGCACTTCCCGAAGTAGACGAGCTGGAGTGGAAGGGGGAAAAGGACTCGTTCGAGGAGAAAGCGGCTGCGGTCGGTGTATTGCGTGAGGCAAACGAGGACTTGCGTTCGCTGAAAGAACTGCTTGTTTACGGTCTGAAAGGTATGGCGGCTTATCACGAACATGCCATGCGTCTGGGGTATAGCAACGGGGAAATTCATGCGTTCATGCAGGCGGCACTGGCGAAAATTGCTGTCGGCGGACTGACAGCCGACGAATGGGTGGCGCAGGTGATGCAGGCGGGAGAGATGGGTGTCAAGGTGATGGCACTGCTCGACGAGGCAAATACGACCCGTTACGGCAATCCAGAGATTACAAAGGTGAATATCGGGGTGGGCAAGAATCCAGGTATTCTGATCAGCGGACACGACTTGCATGACATCGAAGACTTGCTGAAACAGACCGAGGGAACGGGAGTGGATGTATATACGCACAGCGAAATGCTTCCGGCACACTATTATCCTGCTTTCAAGAAGTACAAGCATTTTATTGGCAACTACGGAAACGCGTGGTGGAAACAGCGTGAGGAGTTTACGGCGTTCAACGGTCCGATTGTGTTTACAACCAACTGTATTGTGCCGCCGCTCTCGAATGCAACATATAAGGAGCGTATGTTTACCGGAAACTCGACGGATATCCGGGTTGCAAGCACATTGAAACGGGTGCCGACGGACATAAGGATTATTCGGAAGTAATTGCGCTTGCCAAGCAGTGCCAGCCGCCTGTTGAACTGGAAACCGGGGAGATTATCGGTGGATTCGCGCACAATCAGGTTCTTCAGCTTGCCGATAAGGTAGTGGAAGCTGTGAAGAGTGGAGCTATCCGGCGTTTTGTGGTGATGGCTGGATGCGACGGCCGTATGAAGAGCCGCGATTATTATACTGATTTTGCCAAGGCATTGCCGCAGGATACGGTTATCCTGACTGCCGGATGTGCAAAATACAAATACAACAAGTTGCCTTTGGGCGATATAAACGGTATTCCGCGTGTGCTCGATGCCGGTCAGTGCAACGACAGTTATTCGCTTGCCGTTATCGCTCTGAAGCTGAAAGAAGTCTTCCAGCTGAACGACATCAACGAACTGCCGATTACCTATAATATCGCGTGGTACGAACAGAAGGCGGTGATTGTACTGCTTGCCTTGCTGAGTCTGGGCGTGAAGAACATTCATCTGGGCCCTACACTGCCTGCATTCCTTTCGCCGAATGTGGCAAAAGTACTGGTCGATACCTCGGGATAGGAGCATTACCACTGTCGACGAAGATTTGAAGAAATTCGGTTTGCTGGGATAAATTCTTTCTCCTTACTTTATTAAGTATCCGATATTTTACTTACCTTTGTTCATTAATTCGTCATAAAAATCGTACTATATGAGCAAAGCTATTATTAATTCTTACGAGGAATTTGAAAAAATGATCGGTCAGCAGATCGGAGTTTCCGACTGGCTGGAAGTTACACAGGAGCGCATCAACCAGTTTGCCGACGCTACACTGGATCATCAGTGGATTCATGTCGATGTAGAACGTGCGAAAGTGGAAAGCCCCTTCAAGAGCACAATCGTACACGGCTATCTGACTTTGTCGTTGCTTCCGTATTTCTGGAATCAGATTATCGAAGTAAACAACCTGAAGATGATGGTAAACTACGGAATGGACAAAATGAAGTTCGGTCAGGCTGTATTGTCGGGACAGAAAATCCGTATGGTTGCCGACCTGCATTCGCTGGTTAATTTGCGCGGAACGGCTAAGGCTGAAATTAAATTCGCTATCGAAATAGAAGGACAGAAGAAGAAAGCACTCGAAGGTATCGCTACTTTCCTGTATTACTTCAACTGATGTACGGCATACTGTCTGTAGATATTTTGAATAGGACGATGAGATTCATTACAGGATAATCTGGTTTCTGTAGTGAATCTCATCGTTGTTTTTATATGTGTTTTGATTATGACAGAAAAACTTTGCCGGCAGTTGCGTGAGTGGGCGGAAGCTATCATCAGGCGGATTTCATCGCGAATGATCCCGTACAATTCCCGCACCGTTATGTCCGGCAGGAAGATATTGAAATAATGGGACTGCTGACTGCGTCCTGAGTTTCGGAAATCGCCGGATGATTCTCCGCAAGGTAGACGAACTGGATGGACTGATGGGACGTGCTCCCTTGCAGTATGTACTTTCCAGACGCTGGGAGAATGATTTCAGTCGTGGGAACCAACGGAGCTTTTACCGGATGGTTTCGTATGCGGCATTCCGTATTTATTTCGAGAAGTTGTATGCGGTGTATACGGAGAATCGTACGCTGGAGGATGCCTTGCTGACTTTTCCGGGAAATCCGATGCAGAAGCTTTGTGCGTTTTTGGGGGTGTCCGACAGAAGTCCGCAGAAGAAGCTCAACATGTTTCTGCGCTGATGATCCGTCGTGATTCGGCTGTCGACTTCGGTATCTGGCGGCGGATGAGTCCTGCGACTGATTATCCCGCTTGATACGCATGTGTGCCGGGTAGCTTTTCTGCTGGGACTGACCGATAAACCTTCTTTTTCGTTGTCGGCTGCCCGGTGTATCACAGAGGCATTGGCGGAGGTGTTTCCCGGCGATCCGTGTCTGGGCGACTTCGCACTTTTCGGTTATGGGGTGAATCATCCTGAATTAACAGATAACTTACCATGATAAAGATATTGGCTACAAGCGACTGGCACTTGGGGAATACTTTCCACGGCTTCGACCGTCAGGAAGAGCATGCCGATTTTCTTCGGTGGCTGCTCGGTGCTGTCGGACAGAAAAATCCTGATGCCTTGCTGGTGTCGGGCGACATATTCGATTCGAGTAATCCTTCGGCTGCCTCTCAGGAGTTGTATTACAGTTTTCTCGATACGCTGACACAGCGTTTCCCGCAGTTGCAGACGATAATAATTGCCGGAAACCACGACTCGGCTGCACGGCTTGAGGCGCCTCGTCTGATGCTGGAAAGGCATCGGGTCTATGTGCGCGGGCTGATACGCAGGCAGGAGGAAGGTAACTTCTTGCCGGACGATTTGCTGTTGCCTGTCTGTTCGGCAGCGCATCCGGAAGAACGTGCCTGGGTGCTTGCCGTGCCTTACTTGCGCGATGGAGACTTTACCCGTGGTATGAGTTACGGGGAGGGTGTAGGAGAGTTCCTGCGTCGGGCGGTTGAGGCGGCGAATCTCCGGCGCGACCGGAGCAGGGAAGCGCTGATTCTGATGGCGCATTTATATGCTACGGGGAGTGAGATTGCCGAAAATTCTTCGGAGCGTATCGTGATAGGTGGTTCGGAAATGGTCAGTCTGGATGAAATAGATGAAAGTGTTACGTTAGCCTTGTTGGGGCATTTGCATCGTAATCAGAAAGTTAGCGGCCGTGAAAACTGGTTGTATCCGGGCAGTGCCCTGCCGATGTCGTTTGCAGAGAAGGGCTATCGTCACGGAGCTGTTTATTATGAGATAGAGGACGGTCGCCTGAATGGTGTGTCCGAGTTCCTCGACTATCCTTTGCAGCATCCGCTGGTTTCTGTTCCGGCAAAACCGCTTCCGCTGACCGAGGTGCTCGACTTGCTGCGTGCCTTGCCCGATAAAGATAAAATGAGCGAAGAAGAGCCTGTTCCGTATCTGGAGGTGAATGTCTTGCTCGACGCTCCCGTGGCTGGCATCAACAAGCAGGTAGAGGATGTCCTTCAGTCGAAAAATGTGCGCTTGTGCCGGACGGTAATCGCTTATCGGGTGCAGCAGTCGGCTGGCGACGGGGAAGTGGTGTTGGAATCGGTCGACGATTTGCTGACGCTCGACCCGATAGAGGTGATCAGAAAGAGTTATCAGAACAAGTTCCGCTGCGAAATGCGCGATGAGCTGGTGGAACTTGCCAGACGGACTGTGGAAGCGGCTCGCAGGGAAGGAGGCAATGAATGAAGTTGTTGAAAGTAATCATGTATAACCTGGCTTCGCTCGAGGGGGAACAGGTGATTGATTTTGAGAGTGAACCTTTACGGAGTGCCGATTTGTTTTCCATCGTAGGTGAAACGGGAAGCGGAAAGTCGACCATTCTGGATGCTGTCTGTCTGGCATTGTACGGGCTTGCTCCTCGTTTTTATGGGGCAGATAATTTCGATTATTATCATACCGAGCGTCCGAACAACGATCAGGTGCTCGATCCTGACGACCCGCGTAACATTCTTCGCAAGGGTACGAAGGAGTGTTTTGCCGAAGTGGTGTTTCTGGCGCGCGACGGTTTCCGCTATCGTGCCCGCTGGTCGTGTTCCATAGCCCGCATCAATTATACGCGTCCGGAGCGCAGGCTGTACCGGATAGCAGTGGACGAAGCGGGAAGAACCAGCGAGAAGGAAGTGGAAATAACCGGAGGGGGACGTCAGAAGCGCGGACATAAGAATATCAACAATGAGGGGCTCGACCGCATTATCGGTCTGGATTACGGACAGTTTACCCGTACGGTGATGCTGGCGCAGAATTCGTTTGCCAATTTTGTCAAGGCGGACGACAAGGATAAGGCTATCTTGCTGGAAAAACTGACCGGAACGGAACTTTATACGGCTGTTGCCCGTAAGATTTATGAGTTTTATAAAGAGGCGGAAGCTGCTTATAATGAGGTGTTCAATCAGGTAAAGGCTTTTGCCGTACATCAGCTGTCCGACGAAAAGCTGGCGGAAGTGGAAACGCGTAAGGGGGAGCTGGACGCCAGTTTCCGTACCTTGCAGGCTGAACTCCAGAAGTTGAAGGATCAGCAGAAATGGTATGCAGACTTGTGTGCGCTGGAGGTGGCTTTTGCTGGTGAGGAAGCAAAATGGAAACAGGCTTCGGAAAAGGCACAGAACTTGCAGCCGGTACGGGACGAGTTGCGGATGCTCGATGAGGTGGCTCCTGTACGCGATGTATATCAGACTTACATGAATCTGCAACGTGAACTGAAAGAGCTGACAGAGGAAGTCGGTAGGAAACAATTGCAGTGTAGTGCGCTGGAAAAGGAAGAGGCTGAGAAGCGGAAACTTTTACTGGATGTAAAAGAAAATTACAATGTAGTCCGTGAGAAACAAGAGCAGATGCTTCCGCTGGTGACGGCAGCCCGTAAGCAGAAGGTGGAGCTGGACGCACAGCAGGCTACCGTGACTCGCCTGAAAGAGGAGGAAAGTTTGCTGGCGAAGAAGGAAGAATTGCTGAGAAAGGAGCAGGCGGAAAATGAGCTTCAGGCAGCGGAGTTGCAGAAGCGGCAGGCGGAAGCGGAACGGATGTTGGCGGAACTGATGCTACACCGTGATATGCTGGAAAACAAGAATGCGGTTTCCGACAGGCTGGAGTCGCTTTATAAGGCTGTAAAGCGTTGGCAAAAAGAGTCTGAAGACTGGAGGAAGAACGGTATCGAGCTGGAAAATCAGCAGCAGGTATGCCGGGAAGAAGAGAATCGTTTGCAGAAATCGGATGAGGAACTGGTTCTGTGTCGGGAGAGTATCCGGCAGAAAACACAGGCACTGGCTGGTGTGGATGTAGAGGCATTACAGCAGCGGATGGCGGATGTGACGAAATGTTATACCGACTTGGAGCGATTGAAAAAGTTGCAGGCGGCGGTAATGGAACGCCGGAAGAGTCTGTCGGAAAATCGGCTTGCATCTGAACAAATAACTAAAGAACTGGATGCCGCAATGCGTGAGATGAAGGTACTGACAACGGAACGTGAAGAGATAAACCGTCTGTTGCCCGGGTTGGAGGAGGCGTGGCAACTGGCAAGCAGCCGGAGTGCCGAGCATATGCGTGCCGCGCTGAAACCGGGAGAACCTTGTCCGGTATGTGGTGCACGGGAGCATCCGTATGCCGAAGGAATAGCGGAAGTGTTACAGCCTGTCAAGGAGGAGATTGCTCGTCGCCGCAAGCGACTGACGGAAATTGAGGAACGGCTGGATGCTTCTCCCGGCGGATTGCGCCTGCTTTGTTCGGACCTGAACGGTAAGTTGTCGGCATTGCGTGAGGGAACCGGACGACTGAATGCGGAACTGGCTGAGGCTGTCGGCGAATGGACTACACTGGTTGTTGCTTATCCCGCTCTGCCTGCTGATGTTGTACGGCAGATGCTCCTGCCTTGTCGGCTTTGCTGACGGCGGAATCGGAACGGATTGTGGTACAGGGTAAGCAGGTGCGTGCCGAACAGAATGCTTATCAGCAGGCACAGAATGAACTGACTGCCATGCGCCGTACGTACGATGAGAATCAGGTTATGTGTGCACGTCAGCGTGAAGAACTGCATCGCCGGACTGTAGAATTGAAACAACGGCAGGGACAGAGTGAGCAGAAGCGTGCGGAATTGCAGCAACTTGAACGTGCGAACAGTGATTTGCGTGAGGCATTGCGGCAGGAAATTTCGTTACCCGATTGGGAGCAGGCTTTCGAACAGGATTTCGGGAAGCTGGCAGACCGTTTGTCGGATATGTACGACAAGTATCGGGAGGCAACTCGTGTGCAGCAGGAATCGGTGGGTTTGCTGAACGAGCGGAAGTCGCTTCCGGGGCGTTGGAGAAACAGTTGGCCGAGTGTCTGGCAGCCATGAAGGAAAACAAGGAAGAGACTGCCGGTGCTGTACAGGTTTATGAGGCAAAGCTGAAGGCTTATATGCAGGTGCTGGGCGGTGCTGATCCGGATGAAACGGAACGTACGCTGAAACTGCAACTGGAGGAAGCGGAGAAACAGGTGCAGCTTGCTGATAAGGCTCACAATGAGATGGCCGAATCGTACAGCCGGCTGTCGGGGTTCGTGAAGGCTGCCGAGGAACAGTATCGGAAGAAGCAGGCTGACTGTATGGCTGCGCAACGTGGAGTGGAAGATTTCATCATGCGTTACAATGAGTCGGCAGAGCATGTGGGTGTTCTTTCGAAAGAATGGCTGGATATGTGCTTCTCGCCTTCGGCAGACTGGAACGGAAAGCGTGAACAGGTGCGGCTGGCGGATGAGGAGGTAAAATGGTGTCAGGGACAGATGGAAGCACGCCGGAAAGCGATGGAAGCTCATCGCGACTTGCAGGTTATGGCGCTGGAACAGTCGGGTGAAGGTACCAGTCCGACGGCTGTGCTACAGGAGGAGATGCAAAAGGTACAATGTGCATTGGATGAACTCGACAAGGAGCGTTTGCAGGTGGGCGGTATGCTGATGGCGCATCACCGGAGTGTGGAACAGATGCTGTCGGCAGGCGAAGAACTTGAACGCAGGCGGAAGGCGTATCAGGACTGGAAAGAGCTGAATGATATTTTGGGAAATGCCAACGGCGACAAGTTCCGCGAAACGGCGCAATGCTTTACACTGCGCTTCCTGATACGTCAGGCCAACGAACAGCTTCGGATGTTGAATCACCGGTATAGTCTGGAACAGGTGAGGGATTCGTTGGGAATCCGTGTCATCGATCACGACCGGGCGGATGAGGTTCGTAACATCAGTTCGCTTTCGGGTGGGGAAACTTTCCTGATCAGTCTGGCACTGGCTCTGGGACTCTCGTCGCTTTCGTCGCGTAACATTCCGATGTGCAACTTGTTCGTGGACGAAGGTTTCGGTACGCTCGACAGCAACAGCCTGAATATGGTAATAGATGCCCTGTCGAGCTTGCAGTCGATGCAAGGGAAGAAGTCGGAGTCATCAGCCACACGGCAGAAATGCGTGAACGGATCCGTACCCAGATTCGGGTTGTCAAGGTCGGCTCGGGAGGGCGGAGCGCACTCGAAATAGTATAATCGGAATGCCTGTTGAAGGCCGGACTTGAATCCGTTAATTTGTCTTTTTGAATAAAAGCTCTGTATATTAAAGAAATATCAGGGCTTTTATCTTTTTATATAAGAGTATATAATAGGGACTATTTTTTGTCTTCTGACCTGAATTTCGCATTTTTTGATTAGCCCTTATTCGGTTACGTACTGTCTTTTTTTGTTATTTTGTACATATCAATTTTAAATCAGACGTAAATAAATAACTATGAAACAACCTGTTGTATTATTTGCCTCCCTGTGCTTTCTGGCATCGGAGGCGATGCAAGCTCAAAACGCTCAGAATTCTCCGAAAGCGTATGTCGTATCAGACGCACACCTGGATACACAATGGAACTGGGATATCCAGACAACCATTCAAGAGTATGTATGGAATACGCTGAACCAAAATCTGTTTCTTCTCCGTAAGTACCCCGACTATGTTTTTAACTTTGAAGGTGCTGTGAAATATTCCTGGATGAAAGAATATTTCCCGACACGTTATGAGGAGTTGAAGCAGCGGGTAAAGGAAGGACGCTGGCATGTCACCGGAAGCAGCTGGGATGCCAATGATGTTCTGGTTCCTTCAGCCGAATCGGTGCTCCGTAATATTTTGTACGGGCAGAATTATTATCGGACTGAGTTCGGAACAGAGAGTACGGATATCTTTTTGCCCGACTGCTTTGGCTTTGGGTGGACACTGCCGTCGCTGGCTCATCACTGTGGGCTGATAGGCTTTTCTTCACAAAAGCTAGGCTGGCGCAATCATCCTTTTTATGGCGACAAAAAATATCCGTTTACCATCGGACTGTGGAAGGGTATTGATGGCAATCAGATCATGTTTGCGCATGGTTATGACTATGGTCACCGTTTTAAGGATGAGGATTTGTCGGACAGTGAAGAATTGAAGCAACTGGTAAAGGAAAGTCCGCTGAGTACCGTTTACCGTTATTATGGAACCGGTGATATGGGAGGTTCACCTACAATCACTTCCGTACGTGCTGTCGAAAAGGGAGTAAAAGGCTCTGGCGACATCGAGGTGGTCAGTGCTACCAGCGATCAGCTTTATAAAGATTATGCAGGAAAGCATGAGCAGCTTCCGGTATTCGACGGTGAATTGCTGATGGATGTACACGGCACGGGCTGCTATACTTCGCAGGCTGCCATGAAATGGTATAACCGTCAGAATGAACTGCTGGGTGATGCGGCCGAACGTGCGGCTGTGGCGGCAGAGTGGCTGAACCAGGGAAATTATCCGAAGTCGGAACTTGAAGCTTCGTGAAGCGCTTCCTTTTCCATCAGTTTCATGATGACCTGACAGGTACGAGCATACCGCGGGCGTATGAATTTTCATGGAATGATGAGCTTATTTCGCTAAAGCAATTTTCGGATGTGCTGACTTCTTCTGTCAATGGGGGTGAGCCGTTTGCTGGATACGAATGTAAAAGGTACTCCGGTAGTGCTGTATAACGCGCTGGGATTTGCGGTAAACGATCTGGCCGAGATAGAAGTTGAATTTGCAAAAGCTCCCAAGGGTATTGCCGTATATAATGCCGAAGGCAAGAAGGTGGCTTCACAGTATCTGGGTTATCAGGACGGTAAAGCACATATATTGGTTGAGGTTCTGTGCCGGCTACTGGATATGCGGTTTATGATGTACGTACTTCGGGAGCCGGAATGCAGACCGTAAAACAACAGTATGCGAATACCTTGGAAAACTCATGTTATAAACTGTCTTTTGACGCGAACGGAGATATTGTTTCGTTGCTGGATAAGCGTAACGGAAAAGAACTGGTGGCATCGGGAAAAGCTATCCGTCTGGCATTGTTTACAGAAAACGAATCTTTTGAATGGCCTGCATGGGAGGTGTTGAAAAAAACATTAGACCGTGAACCTGTTTCTATCACCGATGGAGTGAAACTGACCTTGGTGGAAGACGGTGACTTGCGTAAATCTATCTGTATTGAGAAAAAACATGGCGAGTCAGTGTTCCGTCAGTATGTCCGTCTGTACGAAGGAACCCGCGCACCGCGTATCGATTTTTACAATGAAATAGACTGGCGCTCTACAAATGCGTTGCTGAAAGCGGAATTCCCGCTTGCTGTGTCTAATCCGAATGCTATTTATGACTTGTCTTTGGGTAGTGTGCAGCGTGGAAATAATACAGTGACAGCGTATGAGGTTTACGGACATTACTGGGCCGATTTGACCGACCGCAAGGGTGATTATGGAGTTTCTATTATGAATAACGGAAAATACGGATGGGATAAACCTTCGGACAATACGCTCCGTCTTACTTTGCTCCATACGCCCAAGACTGACAAGGGATATACTTATCAGGACAGACAGGACTTTGGTTATCACACATTTACTTACAGCCTGCTTCCGCACCAGGGTGAACTTGACAAGGCTGAAGTGGTATCGAAGGCAGAGGTGCTGAACCAGACATTGAAAGCCTTCCAGACAGATAAGCATAAAGGTGAAATGGGACGTACTTTCTCGATGGTATCGTCGGACAATCCGAACGTGATAATCAAGGCATTGAAGAAAGCTGTCGATGCTGATGAATATGTGGTACGTGTATATGATGTAGCCGGTAAGGGAACTCAATCGGCCAGATTGACGTTTGCCGGTAAACTTGTGGAGGCTGTTGAAACCGACGGAACAGAGAAGGAAATTGCTAAAGCCGGTTTCAGCGATAATACGCTGGATGTTACAGTTAAGCCTTTCTCTTTGAAAACATATAAGATCCGTTTGGCTGAATCGGGTATGGAGGTACATCAGCCGAAATGTCTGGCACTTAATCTTCCATACGACAAGAAGTGTGCTACTTATAACGAATTCCGTAGTGAGGCCGATTTCGAGTCTGGTTATAGCTATGCGGCTGAATTGCTTCCCGATTCGATAACGGTAGATCAGGTAACTTTCCGTCTTGGTGAACAGGAAGCTTACAACGGCTTGTCGTGCAAGAATGATACAATTGAGATTCCTGAAGGCTATAATCGTTTGTATTTCCTTGCAGCTGCCGCTTCTGTTGAGGACCAGCGTTTACAGATTGCCTGCGGAAAGCAGACTTCGGAGTTTGTCGTTCCTTCTTATACAGGATTTGTCGGTCAATGGGGACATGAGGGACATACTACCGGCTATTTGAAACCGGCCCAGATTGCTTATGTCGGAACTCATCGTCATGCGTCGGATGGAGATTGTCCTTACGAGTTTACTTATATGTTCAAATTCGGTATGGATATACCTAAGGGTGTCCGCTCTGTTGTTTTGCCCCAGAATGAGAATGTAGTGATTTTTGCCGCTACGGCCGTTGCTGAAGACCGTTCGCCGGTAAAACCATCGACAAAATTATTCCGTACAAACAACCATGAGGAACTGTCGGAACTTGTATCTGGCAACAAAATGATTTCGGGTGAAAATCTGCTGAAAAATGCAAAACTGACAAGATGGTCGGCTTATGTAAATGAAAAGGAACGTCCGCAGGCTGCTGTAGATGGCGACTTGTCGACTAAATGGTGTGACATTGCCGGATTCACGTATGTTGCTGAATTGATTGGGCAAGCTGAGAACTGACAGGATGGAAAGTTGTGAATGCCGGTAAGGAAAATGGATCTTTCATTACGAGCCAGTGTTTCCTTATGGGGAGAAACTCTGCTGACGAAGACTGGCAAACAGTGGATTACTTCGACGGTAACCGCAGCAATGTAGTATTGCGTACAATCACTTCGGACAAGGCATATCGCTATCTCCGTATGGTTGTGACCAGAGGAACACAGGCTGCTTCGTCGAAAGATGTACGCATTTACGAGGTAGAGGTTTACCGGTAATTGACTGTTAGTGAAATCATTGTTTGTCGTAAAACAGATTAATAGCTTTGACTATGAATGGATTATCACGGTTTCTCAAAGTCACGCTAAAAGTTTGTATTCCGGTTTTTGCTGCTGTTTCGCTTTCTGCCCAGGGAGTAAACAAATATATTCCGGTAAGTAAGCATGTGAGCAATGATAATGGAATAACCTGGCCTTACGGACAGGTTATTCCACATTTGCCATGCCGGCAGATACACTTGATGCCCTTGATATACAAGAGGGAATTTCTGATGATGAAAAACTGATGTTTACTGTACTGCAGGGGCTTGTCAATAAAACTCATCCTCGTTTGTTCTTGTTTCAACCGGCGGGAGAGGGTAAGTACAAGTGGCCTGAAAAGCTTGGGCTATGTATGGATGAGCTGCCTCGTGCAAAACGTTTCGAACTGGTGAGGAAATATGCGGCAGAACTGGACGGTGTAGTGCTTTATGATCCTTCTAAAAACATTCACTATGCCAATCTTGCTTCTACTGTTGCCGGAATCGAAAATTTGTTGCCTGTAACGCAGCCACTCCATCAGCTTTTGTTGAATGAGGGAATCAAGTTGCCTGTCCGGACAGACCTTACACGGTTGAATTTTACGCGTACTACTCAGATTTATGATTATCTGTACAAGTATTATTGGAAAAGATGTACTCACCGCCTTTTGGTGAGCCAACCGCCGGAGAGGGGATTTGTCCGTGATCTTGCCGTTGCGTCTGGAGCAGCTATAGTATGGCTCGATGCCCGTAAATGGAATGAGAATGTGATTCTGCGGAAATTCCTGAAGGAGATGAAACCCGGGGAAAGTCTGGTTACCGGATGGTTTCCTGAGGAGCGTTCTGGGGTAGGGATGACAGCCGAGTATGGTCTTTCTACGATTCCTTCTGATTTTTATATGAATGCGACTGTTTATGCCGGAATGTCACAGCCGGTTCATTATCCGAAGGTTCCAAAGATGCCGGAACTGGAGAATAAAATATATTTGGCTCTTTTCTTGAGTGATGGTGACAACGTGCAGTATTGCCAGCATGCCATGTCGCAACTTTGGGATAAAGAAGGCAGAGGAAGTATTCCCATTAACTGGACAATCAGTCCGGGACTGGTAGACTTGGACCTGCGTTGCTGAATTATTATTATGATACAGCTACAGAAAACGACTGTTTTGCTTCCGGACCTTCCGGACTAGGGTATTCCCTGATTTATGACTCTCACAATTACATATGGAACAGCGACAGCGGGGAAGCTATTTCACCTTATGTGAAATGGACTCAGCAATATCTGGAAAAAAGTGGGTTGAGGATTATAACCATATGGGATGAAATAAATGATGAACAGCGAAGTGCTTATGCTCGCTATTGCCGTTATTTGTATGGACTTACATTACAGGATTGGGAACACCAGCCTTACAAACTGCCGACCTTAGTGCAAGACCGTAATTTGCCGGTGATAGCCAATCTACCCTGCTATGCAAATGGAGTAGATGTCATTTACTCGTTCTGGCAAGATACGATAGCTAAATTTGATGGCTCAAAACCGCTTTTTCTTTCGGCACAAGGTGAGTCGTGGAAAATGGGACCGGATAATATTGTAGCACTGAAAGAACGTCTTGAGGCTCTTTCTCCGGGAAATATTGTTATTTGTAGGGGAGATCATTTTTTTAATCTTTACAGAAAGGCAAACGGACTTCCTTTTAATTTGACGCTCTCTCCGGACGTTACGGTAAAGACGTCGCTTTCGAAGACATCTTCTGATCTGGTGGCCGATGGTTCTGCTGCTGAGAAACAGATGTGGGTTTCGGGTACGGATGACGGCAAAGCATGGATACAATTTGATTTCAAGAAAAAGTATCTGATAAGCCGGTATGTAGTGCGCCATGCAGGAAACGCCGGATTGCCCGATTCGCTAATACGCGGGATTTTAAACTGGAAGTAAGTAATGACGGAAAGAAGTGGGAAAGCGCAGACTGTCAGTCTGGAAATACAATGCCTGTGACAGATGTCGATATTGTTCCGGTTAAGGCACGCTATATACGTCTTTCCATAACAGACTCTGGTGAAGACCAGCGGGCCCGTATTGCCGATATCGAGATATATGGAAGTGTATTGTAGGTAGCTTTATGTTTATATGAGAAAATTCATCTGGCTTTTACGCTTATATATGCTTTAAGAAGCGATGAATCTTTTGGAAATATCTTGAAGACTTTCTGCCGAAGTGCATGAAACTTTAAGTATGTTTCTGGGTTTGGTTTTAGTAATACAATAAATCCTCTCTTGAGTTTTTCAGGAGAGGATTTTTTATCAGTATAGCGGTAGATTCTGCTGCTGTTTCTTTTAAAAGTTCATGGATGCATAGAACCCGTAATGTCCGTCGCCGGCAACAGGGCTGATTGTCAGGTTGTACTTCCTGGCAAACGGGCGGGTGAAGATGTAAGAACTTCCGGCTCCGATTGCTGCTCCGGCAGCTACATCCCACCAGTCGTGTTTCTTTCCGTAAACACGGGTCCATCCTACATATGTAGATAATATGTAGGAAGCAGTCCCCACTTCCAGCCATAGCGCCGTTGGATAAAGGCTGCGGCAGCAAAAGAAGTAGATGTGTGCATGGATGGAAATGAATGATTGTCGCTATGGTCGGGACGTTCTTTTTTGACAATATATTTCAGCGCGTATGTGACTCCCAGTGTCGTTACTCCTGAAAATACGCCTTGTTTTAATCCTTGCCAGTCTTTTTGAAGCAACACGGCAGTGACTCCTGCAACCGGAAGAAGTAAAGCTCCTACATCGCCTGATGTGCGTACAGCCTTTCTGGTTCCGCTTACTTCTATTTCCTGGGCGCAGACAGATAAAGAAAGAGTCAGAGCAGATAGTATAAAAATCAGTTTTCTCATGACAACAGGGTAAGTTTGGGAAGAAAGATTATCAATCCGACAACAGCCGACGCAATGGCCAGAAGCAAAACAGCTCCTGCCGCCAGATCCTTGGTGCGTTTGATGGCTTCATCATACGCTGGAGATACCCGGTCGGCAAGTGCTTCGATAGCAGAGTTTACTGCTTCTGCCGAAAGAACCAGTCCGATACATAAACAGATGACAATCCATTCCATAGATGATAGTCCGACAAGAATGCCCGCCGTAATGACGCATACGGCGGCAAAGCAATGTATCCATGCATTATGTTCCCGACTGATAAGCAGAAAGATGCCGTGAAAAGCATATTTGAAACTTAACGCACGTTTACGCAAGGTAAATCCGCTGTTTTTCATTCTTCTTGTGCGATTACCAGTTGATGGTTACTTCTACCGGACAATGATCGGAACCGAATATCTCAGTATGTATCTTGGCATCCTGAAGTTTATCGGCAATGCGTGACGAAGCAAGGAAATAGTCTATACGCCACCCTGCGTTCTTCTCGCGTGCCTTAAAGCGGTACGACCACCACGAATAGATATTTTCCTGTGTAGGATAAAAGTGGCGGAATGTATCGATAAATCCGGCATCGAGCAATAACTGGAATTTTTCTCGTTCCTGGTCAGTAAAACCTGCGTTCATCCGGTTGGTTTTCGGATTCTTCAAATCGATTTCCTTATGTGCTACATTCAAGTCACCACATACGAGAACCGGCTTCTGTCGGTCTAACTGTAGCAGGTATTTACGGAAATCTTCCTCCCAGGTCATACGGTAATCCAGACGTTTCAATCCGTCCTGTGAGTTGGGGGTATACACCGTAACCAGATAAAAGTTTTCCATTTCCAGTGTAATGACCCGTCCTTCATGGTCGTGTTCGTCTATACCCAGCCCGTAAGTTACAGAAAGAGGCTGATGGCGAGTAAATATAGCTGTACCCGAATACCCTTTTTTTTCGGCATAATTCCAGTAAGAAGTATAGCCTTCGAATGCCAGATCGAGCTGTCCTTCCTGCATTTTGGTTTCCTGTAAGCAGAAGAAATCTGCATCCAGTTCGTTGAATATTTCCCGAAAGCCTTTATCGCAACAAGCTCGCAGCCCGTTTACATTCCATGAAATGAGTTTCATAATCATAATAAGAGTTTATACGTTTTCTGTTTACGTGATGAATAAATAGAATAGCGTTATTTCTTTATATCGAATAAGTAAGTCAGTCGTCCCGCAATGTATGAGTGAGCCGAACGTGAGAACGGGTCTTTCTTTGTACTGTGGTAAAAGTCACTCAGCCCGAAATAATATCTTGCTTCAAGCAGGAAATTGCCGATGCCTGTACGTACTTCCAGACCTCCGCCTCCTACAATGCCATAATCGAACTTCATTTCTGCCATCTTTCCATATTGCCAGATAACTCCATTCGGGCGGTCTTCCGGATGCCAGGAAGCACTTTGCTTCTCGTTTTCTCCCAACAGGAAGCCAATCTGTGGACCGATGTTCAGGACAAACCGTGCTCCGTTCCCTTTATCTTTTCCAAAGCCAAGATGTGCCATCAATGGAACCTCTATGTAGTTCATGGTGCGCTGGTATGTATCTCCTGTGCCGTCGTCGATATTTTCTTTCCATCCTCTTTGGGAGTAGTTGATTTCTCCCTGTATACCACAGAGTATCTTGAAATATCTTTCTGATATATATCGGACAGTCACTCCGACAGAGGGAGTAATAAATGTTTTTTGCTTGATACTTGGCTCAAAACTGACGGAACTAAGGTTTACGCCGCCATTTATACCTATGGCTAAATTGTGGCGCGGGTCTTGTAGTTGGGCGCGGACAGGCAGTCCCACCGACAAACATAATATGCTCAGTAATGCAATAACAGATTGCTTTTTCATGTACTTATTCGAAATCAAGTTTAATCAGTTCGTAATCTTTTGTGAAATGTACAAAGAATACTTTACGGTTGATGAACCTCCCCAGTTATTGACGCGTTCGAAGCAGAATCCGGTCTGTATCGGAGTTACCTGTACGCGGTTTAGATTTTCTTCCAGCTTGTTGCCTTGCTGCGACAGACCTTTCAGGAAGAAATATCCCACGTCGAATCCTAGCATGCCATATTTAGGATAAGTATTCGACATATCCTTGCTGTACCAGCGGCGGTATGACTGGGTGAAATTGATGGCAGCCGGAAACAGGTTGTTGGTATAGAACGATGAGTAGAAATAGGTATCCAACTCATAAAAGTTTGCCAGGAAATCCTGTGTATAAGTCTGCCATTCAGGATAGCCGAACAGGTGCATGTCGAAATGCGGATGCTCGCGGCGGACAAGAGTCAGGTGAGGCAGTACGCGTGTCAATGCTGAGCTTCGTCCTGAAGTCGGAATAAAGATGTTTTCCTGCAGGGTGTCCATGGCGGCAATCACTTTGTTCGGATCAATATCTCCGGCTAGCTGTATCTGCTTGAATCTGACGTTGTTGTCTTTCAATTCATTCTTCATACCTTTAATGAATTCGGCTTTTTCCTTATCTCCGCTGCCATCGTCAACGAAAATGACATTGGTTTTTCCGAATTTCCGGATAAAATGTTCGTATACCTTTGAATAAAGATAAGACTGTGGGGTATTGACCTGATAGATATTCGGATTGGTAAATACCTGATCTACTTTAGGAGAGAAAGGAACTACCAGACGGATATTGTTCTTGTCGGCAAAGGCTGCGACAGAAGCGATGGATGACTGGTGTGCCGGACCAAAAATGATGTCCATATCCTTCAGCTTGCTCTGGGATAAGATTGCATTCGTGCCGGCTGTGGTTCCTTTGGTATCGTAGGTGTAAATATCGGCAGATACTCCTTTGATGTTTCAGGCTATCAATAGACCATAAGAAACCTTCGTAAAACTCTACCATGCGTGACTCGTTCATCCTGACTGGTAGATGTAAAAGGTAACATCAGAGCAACTTTTATGGTATTTATCTGCTTTTTGCTGATAGAATTTTCTTTGAAGAGTTCTTCGTTGCTGGGAGCTGCCTGTGAAGACGGTGCTGTCTTTCCTGTTTCCTGTGATTTAGGGTAAGGAATGAAAAGGAAGCTTCCTTTCTTCAGCTTTCCGTTCTTTAATTCCGGATTGGCTGCAATAAGTTCTTCCTGTGTGATGCCATATTGCTGGCTGATGCTGAAAATCGTTTCCTTTCGGGCTACCTTGTGCATATCCCTCCACTCGTTTTTCTTTACTGCCGGCTCTGCTTGAGCAGTTTGTTCTGTCTGAGCGGGTGTATTATCCTGTGCCGGAATGACAATAACCTGACCGATACGGAAGTTTTCGGCACTTAATCCCGGATTGGCTTTGCAAATAGCCTGGGCCGTTACGTGGTATTTCAGTGTCAGCTGATATAATGTTTCTCCTGCCTGTATCGTATGGAACTGTTTTCCGTCCTCATTGGAGTATTGTGCCTGTGGAATTTTCAACGCTTGTCCGGCACGTATTTGTTCCTTGCTTCCCGGGTTCAGGCGTACAATGTCGTCAACCGAAATGTGATACATGCTGGCAATGGAGTACAGGCTTTGTCCTTTTGTCACGGTATGCAAAAAATATCCGGTTCCGGTCTGTGCCGATACCGTTGCACTTAAACTGCTGGCTGATAGCGCCAGCGAAAGGCAGATAATATGGATAAACTTCATTTTCGTTTGTATTTGTTGAGTGGCAAAAGTACAAAAAAAAGCATTATCTTTGCAAAGATATGATTGATTTTAAGGATATGGAAGACGTAAAAGAAACGATAAATGTACAAGGAGCGCGTGTACATAATCTAAAAAATATAGATGTGGAAATTCCCCGCGGGAGTTTGACCGTCATAACGGGTCTGAGTGGAAGCGGGAAATCTTCATTGGCTTTTGATACGATTTTTGCCGAAGGACAAAGACGTTATATCGAAACGTTTTCTGCTTATGCGCGAAATTTTCTGGGTGGAATGGAACGTCCGGATATGGATAAGATAAC
>ENA-OUNI01000407-OUNI01000407.1-human-gut-metagenome-genome-assembly--contig:-NODE-407-length-19956-cov-2.225881_pt1 | contig 19956 bp, 24 predicted proteins | sample MGYA00242499_ERZ504580 | MGnify/ENA primary metagenome ERZ504580 (study PRJEB26092, sample SAMD00036315) | human gut metagenome | host: Homo sapiens | study: EMG produced TPA metagenomics assembly of... | reverse complement strand
GACGAATCCACGATATCAGTCCGCTGGCTTCATGTAGTTTTCTCCCTTGGTCCATCTTCGGGATGACGAGGAAAAGTCCCAAGCACAGCAACGGCAATACATCAAGAATCAACGTTACGGCACGCGGGCCATAACCATTGACCGAACCATCGGCACCCCAATGAATCGGCACGTTTTCGGGAAGCCGACTATAGCAGGCAAGATGTGCGATGATGTTGACTACACACAGTGCAACAAGCGCAATGCACAGATTGCGTCCGATCGGAGCGATCTTCTCCCCCGAATCAGTCTTGTTCTTGTCTTCGGCATTGTTGATGTTGTTTTTAAATCGTTCAAGTTGTTCCCGCGCATAAGACCCTCCTTTATTTATTGTCTGTTTGATCATTCGCTTGATTGACGTTTCCATCGCCGTCCATGAATCCCATGAAACCATCCGATCAGATCCTGCATCACCGTGGTGTTGAGACTGTAGATGATGTTCTGCCCGTGCCGTTCGTCGGTTACCAGTCCCGCGGTTTTCAACGTGGTCAGATGGTGGCTGATCGACGGTTTGCTCATGTTGAATTGTTCCGCAAGTTCACCAGCCGTCATGTCACGTTCGCGCAGCAATTCCAAAATGCGCCGTCGCGTGGGATCGGAGAGCGCTTTGAATCCCTCCCCTGCCATACATTCCTCCTTCACTTCGCAATGTTTACACATTTTCTTATTTAGATAATTATCTAAATATCTACCGCGGACATGCGTGCGTTACGTTTCGCACGTTATGGTGGGAAGCATGATTGATTGGAGCAACCAGGACTGAGTTTTCAAAGAAGGCGCACCTTGCCCGTGTGGTGGAGCAATGGTGCGCCCGGTATTTCACTTGACAGTCGCAAATTATGAGATCGTGGATCTGTCATAGCGACTAGTCCACGATGATTCGACCTGTTTGAACGGTTGGTCGATAGTGATTTGTTTTACTGCTTCTGGTCATAGGGTGGGTTGATCATGCGGTCACGCCAATAGTAGACGTCATCATGTTCGCCGATTTCGCGATACACCTTGCATGGCTGTCCGAATGCGACCATATTGGCGGGAATATCTTTGGTAACCAGCGAGCATGCGCCAATCACCGAATTGTCGCCAATGGTGACGCCGGGAAGCACGGTAACGTTGGCGCCCAACCACACATTACGGCCGATGGTGACCGGCAGAGAATACTGTGTGACCTTCTCGCGCAGGTCAGGACGAATCGGATGGCCGGTGGTAATGATAGTGCAGTTCGGGCCGATCATGGTATGTTCGCCGATATGCACTTCACCATCATCAACTAACGTAAGGTTGAAATTGGCGTAGGCGTGCGCACTGAAATACGTGTTGCATCCCCAATTGGCATGTAACGGCGGTTCGATATAAGCGTCCTCGCCGAATTCGCCAAGCAGTTGGCGTGCGATTTCGTTGCGTTGCGTCATTTGACTGGGGCGGGTTGCATTGAAGTCGTATAGCAGTTCCATCTGTTCCTTCTGTGCTTTGATCATCTCTTCGTCATCGCAGGTGTAGATCAGTCCGGAATTCATAGTGTCAAGCACTCGTTGCGGCACAGTCATGGCAGCCTCCTTGCAGTCGTTCATGTCCGTTGCGATTATATACGAACACAACGCAACTCATGTCGTGATTCCGCATGCCTTTCGCGATTCTTTGCACAATCATCGGCCGCGCGTCTGCCAATATCGGAACGCCATGCAGTGTCATTTACCCCCATTTATTCCAGCATTGAAAACTCTGCGGATGGACGGAAGTACGTTGTCAACCAGGCGGATGGAATACGTCGTGTTTGTGGGTGGTGGGATAGCATATTGTTGGTTTTGTCGTTGTGATTGTTAATTGCAAGTCAATAGTCGAAGGAGAATCATGACATATTCCAAGAATGCGCCGTTCCGCGCCGATGTGGTCGGTTCTTATCTGCGTCCGGACGAACTCAAGCAGGCTCGTGCAGATTATGCTGCAGGTATTATTGATGCCGCTGGATTGAAAGCTGTCGAAGACAGGCTGATCACTGATCTGGTTGCCAAGCAGAAGGCCGCCGGCCTGCATGTCATCACCGATGGTGAATTCCGTCGCGGCTGGTGGCATTTCGATTTCATGTGGGGCTTCAACGGCGTGGACCATGTCGCAGCCGCCCATCGCGTTGCCTTCCATGACGAGGTCACTCCCGCCGACACTGCCACGGTGACCGGCAAGCTCGACGGACACGATCATCCGTTCGTGGAGCATTTCAAGTTCGTCAGGCAGTTTGAAGATGACAATACCGTTGCTCGCCAGACCATGCCTTCCCCAGCGCAGACCCGTTTCGTGCTTACCGGCAACAAGAACGCCTACCCGTACGACGAGTTCTACAAAGATGACGACGAGCTGACCGCGGATATCGTGGCCGCATACCGTCAGGTCATTGCCGACCTGTATGCCGCCGGCTGCCGTAACGTGCAGTTCGATGACTGCACTTGGACTCGCCTGTGCGACAAGAGCGTGCGTGAGCGTCTCGGCTGGAGCGATGAGGATGCGGCCCGCCTGCAGCAGGAGAATCTTGACGTGATCAACGCAGTGATCGCAGACCAGCCTGATGATTTGGTGATCAACACCCATATCTGCCGTGGTAATTTCCATTCCACGTGGCTGTCGTCCGGCGGTTATGCTCCGGTCGCAGCCAAGCTGTTCGGCGAAGAGAACGTGGACGCCTACTATCTGGAGTTCGACGACGACCGTTCCGGTGACTTCGCGCCACTGGCTGAGGTTTCCGGCGATAAGCAGGTTGTGCTTGGCCTCGTCACCTCCAAGAGACCGGAACTTGAAGATCCGGAAGTGATTAAGGCTCGCATCTCCGAAGCGGCCCAGCATGTGCCGCTCGACCGCTTATGCCTGTCCACCCAGTGCGGTTTTGCCTCCACTGAGGAAGGCAACAAGCTCACTGAGGAGCAGCAGTGGGCCAAGATCGCACTCGTAAGGTCCATCGCCGAAGAAGTCTGGGGCGAATAATCCAAGCCAATGCCCGGTACGACCAGCTTATGACATGGTCGTACCGGGCATTGTGTTATTCGATGATGTGAACGCGGAGCATTGGGCGAAACGTATAATACGGGACAGCAATCGTGAAATCATAACATCGCAGACAGGGAAAGCTATGAGAAAAGTGGCTTTTATTTGCATGCATAATTCATGCCGCAGCCAGATTGCCGAAGCGTTGGGAAAGCATCTACGCGGAACCGATTGTGATTTTTATTCCGCAGGTGTGGAAACCAAGCCGCAGATCAATCAGGATGCCGTACGACTCATGAAAGAGCTTTACGGCATCGACATGGAGAAAACGCAATACTCCAAGCTGATTTCGGATATTCCAAAACCTGACACCGCGATCTCCATGGGCTGCGACGTGGGATGTCCCTATATCGGCAAGGCTTTCGACGATAATTGGAATCTGCCAGATCCAACCGGGCACAACGATGAAGCTTTCATTGACGTCATCCGTCGCATCGAGGAAAACATCATGAAGCTCTAAAGGTCTTGACCAGCATCCGTTCGAATCCCACCAAGACCCTTCCAAAGCATTCTAGGTTAGCTTCTAGCACAATCAGCAGGCAGCTAAATTTTGCCAGCGTGATTTGGTAAGAACATTCACGTGCCCGACACGCACCTCGTGCATAAGAGGCACCGGCACCTCATCACACGTGTGATGATAGACAAAACCAACCTTCTCCTGCACCCGCTTCGACTTCAGATTGCCGTCATAATAGCCGCACCAAATCGCACTCATACCAAGATCAACAAAACCATGACGGATAATCTCCCTAGCTGCCTCCGGCATATAACCCCTCCCCCAGAAAGGCTTGCCCAGCCAGTAACCCAACTCACACTCATCATCACGATCCGTCATATCCGTATGACCATTAAGCTTTAACTCAATCGAACCAATGGGGTTATTGCTGCCGCGCTCGCAAATCGCGTAGCATTCCTTGCCATTGAGCACATGACGAATCGTATTGAGACTTTCTTCTTTCGATCGGTGTGCGGGCCAGCCCGCGACAGGCCCGATATCCGGATCTTTCGCATAGGAGTACAAGCTTTCCGCATCTGTTTCCGCCCAAGCCCTCAATGTCAGCCGTTCCGTTTCCAACATGTAGTCGACCTCTTTCACATGCAATGCATTGAACTGAAGTATAGATTAGCCTGCAAGGAGAGTTTGCTGTGAGTTGCGCGGCGGAGGCGTGACGCGGATGGAGGCGATACATGCGAAAGTGACGGCTGGCCTAACTCTCCTGTGGGCTTCGATGAAAGTTACGTCCAGTGCAGGGCGTAGATTCATAGCCAACACGTAAAGCAGGGGGGCTCCCCAACGGAGCTGAGATAGGCGAATGCCTGACCCTTTGAACCTGTTGGTTAACACCATCGTAGGGAGCGAAGAATGAGTGTCGTAGCGCACACGCATTGCCAGCGTCAATTGGCATCCGTAAAAGTCTGCGCAGCAGATGCGTCGACCAAACAGTCTGCATCGCGCAATCATCAATCGTAATTCCGTTTTCTATCCCGTATAACCGAGCATACGGCGCGTCAGCATACCCATTGCCTGCGAAATCAAGTTTTCCCAACCCAAAACATCATAATCAAGGGGGAATCATGAGCAATTATCCATATGCGTCGATGCGAGACAGCTTCGACCTGAGCGCCTATTTTGTGGTAGGACCACAGGATTGCAAAGGCCGACCGATCACCGACGTCATCGATGACGCATTGCGCGGGGGCGCAAGCTTCATCCAACTGCGCGTCAAAGACGCTGACGCGAAGGATCTCACCGACATGGCGCGTGATATCGCGCAAATCATCGAAGACAACAATAAGTCGGATTCCGTGGCATTCGTGATCGACGACCGTGTGGACGTGGTCTGGCAGGCCCGCAGCAAAGGCATCAAGGTTGACGGCGTGCACATCGGACAGACCGATATGGAACCGCGCGAAGCCCGTGCACTGCTTGGCGAAGATGCCATCGTGGGCTTGTCCGCCGAAACGGAAAGCCTGGTCAAACTCATCAACGAATTGCCCGACGGCTGCATCGACTATATCGGTGCGGCACCACTGCATGTTTCCGTCACCAAGCCGGAAGCGTCCGTAGGCGGCAATGACGGTTCCGGTCGCACGCTTGACGAAGAGCAGATCAACACCATTTGTTCAGCCAGTGGTTTTCCGGTAGTGGTAGGCGGTGGCGTGACCGCAGATGATATGGAGATGCTGGCGCATTCAAAGGCGGCAGGCTGGTTCGTGGTGTCCGCGATTGCAGGAGCCGATGATCCGGAAGCTGCAACCCGCAATATGGTAGCGCGCTGGAAAGCCGTACGTGGCGACACGAAGCACGGGTACGCGCCGCGCGTGAAAGCCCAGAAAACAGCGGAAATCAACACTGACAACACAGCCGACGGCGCATCCGGCGAAAAGAAGTTCACCAATGCGAAGGAAGCCAAGGCCGCCTCCAAGCTTGCCAAGCAACAGCGCGTCGACATTGCCGCACGTGATTCCAAGCAGCGAGACAAAGCACATATTCGCAAAACCACGCCGGTGCATTTCGAAAACGAATTCGGTTCCTACGATCTGCAAGTGCCGTACACTGAAATCAAACTGTCTGACACTCCTGGCGTCGGACCGAACGCACCATTCAAGGATTACAACACCGAAGGTCCGAAATGCGATCCGAAGGAGGGTCTCGCTCCCCTACGTTTGGACTGGATTCTTGACCGTGGAGACGTCGAAGAATATGAAGGACGTCGCCGCAATTTGGAAGATGACGCAAACGCGCCATCAAACGTGGCAAGCTTCCAAGGAATGGCGTGGTCGCCAGCATAAGCCGATGAAGGCCAAGGATCATCCGGTGACGCAAATGTGGTACGCGCGCCACAACATCATCACGCCGGAAATGCGCTATGTGGCGGAGCGCGAGCATTGCAGCGTGGAATTGGTACGCAGCGAACTGGCCGCAGGGCGTGCGGTCATGCCTTGCAATATCAACCATCCCGAAGCTGAACCCATGATCATCGGCTCGAAGTTCCTCACCAAGCTCAACGCCAATATGGGCAATTCGGCGGTCACTTCGTCTATTGACGAGGAGGTGGAGAAGCTCACGTGGGCCACCAAGTGGGGTGCCGACACTGTGATGGATCTGTCTACCGGCAACGACATTCACACCACTCGTGAATGGATTCTGCGCAACTCCCCCGTGCCGATCGGCACCGTGCCAATGTATCAGGCGCTCGAAAAGGTGGAGGATGATGCGTCCAAGCTCAGCTGGGAACTGTTCCGCGACACAGTGATCGAACAGTGCGAGCAAGGCGTGGATTACATGACGATTCACGCCGGTGTGCTGCTGCGTTTCGTGCCGTTGACGGCGAATCGTATGACGGGCATCGTTTCGCGTGGCGGTTCGATCATGGCCGAATGGTGTTTGCAGCATCATCAGGAAAGCTTCCTGTATACGCATTTCGATGAGTTGTGTGAGATCTTCGCCAAGTACGATGTCGCATTCTCACTGGGTGATGGACTTCGTCCGGGATCGCTTGCCGATGCGAACGATGCGGCACAGTTCGCCGAACTGATGACTTTGGGCGAGCTTACGCAGCGCGCATGGGAACACGACGTGCAGGTGATGATCGAAGGACCCGGCCATATTCCGTTCGACACCGTGCGCATGAACATCGAGATGGAAAAGGCGATCTGCAAGGACGCGCCGTTCTATACGCTTGGACCGCTCACCACCGACACCGCTCCCGGCTACGACCACATCACGTCGGCGATCGGCGGTGTGGAAATCGCCCGCTATGGCACTGCCATGCTGTGTTATGTGACGCCGAAGGAACATCTTGGGCTGCCAAATAAGGACGATGTGAAGCAAGGTGTGATCGCATACAAGATCGCCTGCCATGCGGCTGATATCGCCAAGCATCATCCGCATGCCATCGACCGCGACAATGCCATGAGCAAGGCACGTTTCGAATTCCGTTGGCTTGACCAGTTCAACCTGAGCTACGATCCGGACACCGCCATCGCGTTCCATGATGATACTTTGCCGGCCGAGCCTGCGAAGATGGCGCATTTCTGTTCGATGTGCGGTCCGAAGTTCTGCTCCATGGCCATCAGCCAAAACATCCGCAAAAAATTCGGTAATGCCGAAGCACAGGAGAAGCTCGTCGCCGACGCGCAAACCATCGCTGCCGGCATGCAAGAGATGAGCGAGCGCTTCCGCGAGCAGGGCGGCCATCTGTACCAGTAGACCGAACTGTAGTAGGTTGTGACGAACGGGATTGTCTGGTGTGTAGAAAGCCGGGCAATCCCTTTTTGTCGCTTATGCCGATATGGAGCACTCCGATAGGGACAACTCTTTTGCTTGTAGGCCTGACCCGTCAAGCCGGTCCGCTCCCATTGGGCGAACACCTGACCGGTTTTGTCGAGCACGGTTTGTGGGGTTTCCAACTGTGTGCGATCCTCGTCAAGCTGCAATTGGTTTTTTCACGTCCTTGATCTGCGCGATCGGCAGTCCACTATCCAGACAAGAGGGTATAAGCACTCCCCCACGGTCAGTACATGGCTCTAACCTGAATTTATGACTCTTCTTCAGCTGAATATATTGTGAAAATCGTGGAATGCGGTTCCATGAACGAAGCCTCGCACGAGCTGTACGTGTCACAGCCCGCGTTGAGCTCGTCTGTGAAGGAACTCGAGAACGAGCTTGGCATCGAGATCTTCACCCGCTCGTCGCAAGGCATCGCCTTGACCGTGGACGGAGCGGAATTCCTCACCTACGCGCGCCAGGTGCTCGATCAGGCGTCGCTGCTCGAAGAACGTTACAAGAACGCGAAGCCACGCAAGCAGCTGTGCTCCGTGTCCACACAGCATTACATGTTCGCCGTCGAAGCGTTCGTGGAAATGATCAACTCCATCAAATCCGACGAATACGAGTTCACCATTCGTGAGACGCGCACCAAAGACATCATCAACCAAGTGGCGAACATGCTTTCCGAAATCGGCATCATCTACCTGTCCGATTTCAACAAAGACGTGATTGGCAAGATGTTGCGCGAAAAGCATTTGGAATTCTATCCACTGTTCCGTGCTCCGTTGCATGTGTTCATTTCACGCAACAATCCACTGGCCGGCAAGAAGAAAGTCACGATGGACGACTTGAAGCCGTTCCCGTTCATCCAGTACGAGCAGGGCGAGGAGGGCAGCTTCTTCTTCGCCGAAGAGGCGGTCTGGCCGGAATACTCCCCCAAGCAGATCAACGTGACCGACCGTGCGACGATTCTGAACTTCATCATCGGTCTGAACGGCTACACCGTGTGCACCGGCATCGACAACGGCGATCTCAACAATGAGAAAATCGTGACCGTGCCGCTTGACACCGATGAGACCATGCTGGTCGGCTGGATCACGAACGAGCGTGCGAAGCTGTCGAAGGCCGCGGAAAACTATTTGGAGAAGCTCAAGTCGGTGGTGGCCGACCATGGATACAACCTGATCGACTGAATGCACTCATCAACTGGATGCACTCTGATATGAGATTGAAAAGTGCCTCGCACCGATGCTTTCGATTGGTGTGAGGCACTTTTCATATGTCAACTATAGGACCCGCCTATAGAATTCAGGCACCATACTGCTCCAGATAAGCGTCGGCAGCGGCCTTGATCTCGTCGGTCACATACGCGGTGCCGTCAGCGGTTTCGATATGCTGGCCGGCCTCGAAGATCTCGCGCACGTTGGCAATGGCGAATACCGGGAAGCCGAACTCTGCTTCGACGGCCTTCACCGCGGACGTGTCGGAATCCTTGGTCTTTTCCATACGATCCACGGAAAGCACCAAGCCGACAACCTCAACATTCGCTTCGGCCTTGAGCTTGGGAATGACCTCGCGTACTGCGGTGCCTGCGGTCATCACATCGTCGACGAGCAGTACCTTCATGCCGTCGGTCAGCTGGGTGCCGACCATCATGCCGCCGTCGCCATGATCCTTCTTCTCCTTGCGGTCGAAGGTGTAGCCGACTTCCATACCGTGGCCGGAAGTCAGAGCGATCGCGGTGGAGACGCCCAGCGGAATGCCCTTGTAGGCAGGACCGAAAATGGTGTCGATGTCGTTCGGCAGATTGCCTGCTTCGATTTCCGCCGCGATCTTCTCCGCATAGAATGCGCCGAGCGTGGCGATCTTACGTCCGTCGTTGAATGCGCCCGCATTGATGAAATACGGCGACTTACGACCGGACTTCAGCGTGAACTCGCCGAATTTCAGCGCCTGCGCTTCCAGCAGGAACTTGGTAAAACGGTGGTCGAGGGATTCAGTCATGTCATGCTCCTTTGATGAATGATCGAGGTCAACGCCAAGTTTCGCCCTTGGCGAGCTTGTCTGCGAGTTCGGGACGTGCGTCGAGCAGCTCGTCGAGTTCGCGGGCCACACGCAATGGCGCGGTCGGTTCGAACAGTGCGGCCGCACCGACTTCCACGGCGTTCGCTCCGGCATACAGGTATTCAAGCGCCTTCTCACCGGAATCGATGCCGCCGATGCCGATGATCGGAGTGTTCGGTAATGCGGAGCGGGTCTTCCACACGGCCACGAGTCCCATCGGCAGCACGGCCGGTCCGGAAACGCCGCCGGTCACATGTCGATGATCGGTTCTCCAGTGCGAATGTTGATGCGCATGCCGAGCAGTGTGTTGATCATGCTCAGCGCGTCGGCGCCGCTTTCCACGGCCGCGCGGGCAGGCACGGTGATGTCGGTGACGTTCGGCGTGAGCTTGACAATCATCTTCTTGTCGGTGAGCTTGCGCAGGCGGGTGATCAGACGGCTCAACGCCACCGGATCAGTGCCGACGCTCATACCTCCGGCGGACACGTTCGGGCAGCTCACGTTGATTTCCAGCATGTCTGCCGGAGAATCGTTCAGCTTGGACACGACTTCGACATAGTCGTCGTCGCAGTGACCGGCCACATTGGCGATGACCGTGGCGTTGATGGCCTTGAGCTTGGGCAGGTCGTCTTCCAAATAATGGTCCACACCCGGGTTCTGCAGGCCGACCGCGTTGATGTTGCTGGATGGGCCTTCAGCGGTACGAATGCCGGGATTGCCTTCCCATGGCACCGGGGAGACGCCCTTGGTGGTGACCGCGCCCAGTTGGCTCACGTCGTAGAACCAGCGGACCGCCGCATACTGGAAGGTGCCGGAAGCCGTGGCGACCGGATTCTTCCACGGCACGCCCGCCACCTGCGTGGGATGCTTCCACTCGTACGAACCGTACAGGTTCTCATGCTGGGTATCGTCGATCATCTCATTCACCCCATCCCAAACGTTCGCGAGTAAAGACCGGACCATCGGAGCAGACCTTCAAACGTCCGTCCAACGTGTCGACCGTACACAGCACGCAAGTGCCATAGCCACAGCCCATGCGCTGTTCCAAGCTCAGCTGGCACGACATGTCACGCTTCACGGCCCATGCGGCGACGGCTTCATCATCGGCAGAGGACCGCAGGTCAGAATCACCGGCTTGAGTCCCGAATCCATCAACTCGCCTTCGATGCGGTCAAGCAAGGTGATCACGTTGCCTTCGCTCTCGTCGATGCTGTACACCTTGTCGGCATACTTGCCCGCATATTCGTCGCCGAAACGCACGTTGCGGTAGCCGAACACCGCGGTGCTGACCGCGCCTTCGATGCCGGCGATATGCTGTGCCGCATGCACGAGCGGAGGCACGCCAAGACCTCCTGCCACGAGCACATAATTGGCGGGCTCCTTGGTCTTGAACGAATTGCCGAGCGGGCCCATCACACGAATGGTGTCCCCAGCTTTCAATCCGGCAAATTCTGCGGTGCCCTTGCCTACCACGGCGAACATGAGGCTGACTTCGTCGCCGTTGGTTTCGCAAACGCCGAACGGACGCGGCATCAGCTTGCTTGGATCGTTGGAATATACGTCAACGAATTGTGCCGGCTTTGCATGGCTGGCGATGTATTCGTCACGGAACGTCAAACGGTACACGCCTCAGTCAGTTCCTGATTGTCAACGACCTCGACTTCATGCCGGCTCGGGAAAAAGCCTGCCGCAGTCGCTTCGGCAACGGTCGGAACGAACGTTGTTGCGGTGGTCATGAACTCCCTCTCTGTTACGTTCGATGGTTTGGTGGTTGTTTTTCTTTCAGATTGAACAGTTGGCCAGTCGGCAGGTTACGGCAAGACCGCACGCAGATTGTCACGCATATCTTTGGCTGCCTCACGGGCTGATTCCGCAACCAGATCCAGAGCATCGTCGGCGCTCATGGATTCAGAATACTTGCCGGACTTTTTCCATGCACCGATAACGCCACGTGACGAGTTGACAAGCGCACCCATGCCGTCACGGTCGAACATGCCGGCCACACCTTGCGCGGTGCCGCCTTGAGCGCGTATCCCGGTACAAGGAAGAACGTGTGCGGCATGCGTGCGCGCAATGCCTTGCCTTCCTCTGGGTGCGTGGCTCCGACCACTGCGCCTACACGTGAATAGCCGTTCTTGCCGATGGTTTCGGCGCCCCAGCTTCCACCAGATCGGCGACATGCTCGTATACGCGTTCACCGGAGGCGAGTTCAAGTTCCTGCAGTTCACTGCTAGACGGATTGGAGGTGCGTACAAGCACGAAAATGTCTTTGTCGTTGGCGGTGGCGGCGTCGACGAACGGTGTGATGCCATCGGTGCCGAGGTATGGGTTCACGGTCACCGCATCCTCATGCCATGGATCATAGGCGGTGTCGTCCAATCCTATACCGCTGAGGTGATGAGCATATGCAGCCGCGGTAGAGCCGATGTCTCCGCGCTTGACGTCGCCGAGCACGTACAGGCCCTGCTGCTTGGCGTATTCGCAGGTCATGGTGTAGGCGTCGATGCCTGCCGGACCGAGCGTCTCATACATGGCGATCTGTGGTTTGACCGCAGGCACGATGTCTGCGACGCGTCGATGATGGCGCGGTTGAATTCGAAGAAGGCCACGGAAAGCTGCATGGACGGCGCTTCCGCCGGATCTTCAACCTGTTCGCTGATTTCCTCGGCAAAGCCGGCCACGATTTGCGCTGGCACGAGCGCTTCGGTCGGGTCAAGTCCCACAACGCTCGGATTCTGCTTGGCTTCGATTGCTTCGATCAGGCGATCCATCAATCCTCCTTGTTGATACGGCTGAAGACTAGTTTCGAGCCGATGATGGTGGCGAGCGGACGGCCGGTGACCTGCCATCCACCAAACGGGGTGTTACGAGCCGAGGAATGGAATCGTTCAGGATTCACGGTCCATGCCTCGTCGGTGTTGAGCACCACCAGATCGCGCGGTCTTCTGCAGGAACCTTGACGAGATCCAGCACGCGTTTGGTGTCGTCGTCTCCGGGGACGGCGTCTGCGTATTCGTCAAGCAACGCTGTGACGTCGGCCTTGCTGTGGCCCATAAGTTCGGCTGGCGCAGTCGACATGAGTTCAATCAGGCGTTCGTCGGAGATAAAGCCACCGTCCACAAGAATCTTGTGGCATACGCCATACGCGCATTCAAGACCAATGATGCCGTTCGGAGCATCGAGGAAACCAAGGTCCTTCTCTTCCATGGTATGCGGTGCATGGTCGGTGGCCAGCAGATCGACGGTGCCGTCAGCTACGGCTGCGATGGTTGCCTTGCGATCCTCTTCGGAGCGCAACGGCGGATTCATCTTGGCGAGAGTGCCGTATTTCAGCAATGCTTCATCGCACAACGCAACGTAGTGCGGTGCAGTTTCGCACGTGATCGGTAAGCCTTCAGCTTTGGCCTTGCGAATCGCGTCGAAAGAAATCGCAGTGCTGACATGCTGGAAGTGCACATGCACGCCGGTTTTGCGCGCCATCTCGATATCGCGTTCGACGATTTTCAGTTCGGTATCTTCGGGAATGCCGGGTACGCCCAGTTCTCGTGATACGGGACCTTCATTGACCGCCCCGGTGTCGTGGTGTTCGCAATGCTCGATCAGGTATAAGCCTGATTTCTTGACGTTGTCGAACACTTGGTCGAGGATTTCCGGTGTTACCGCGGAACCGTCATCGCTGATGGCGGTCACCGGGTGGCACAGCTGGTAGGCGTCCTTGTTGTCGTCATCGTGTTCAGGCAGGTAGCCGATCCAGTCGGCCACGTCGGTTGCTTCCTTGCCTGCACGCCCTTTGGAAGCGCATACGCACAGGTCATAACGCACCGGCAAGGTCACATCATGGGCTTGTTCGTAATGCTGCAAATAGTCGATAACCGTGTCGAAACCGGCGTCGAGCACTTCACTGGCGCCCGGTTCCCCCGCCGTCACCTTCACGCCATCCATGGCGGGAACGGTGTTCGGCATGATGAGCACGTTCGTATACCCGCCAGAGGCGGCAGCCGCGCAACCGGAAACCATGGATTCCTTGTAGGTCTGGCCCGGATCGCGGAAGTGGACGTGGGGATCTTCGAATCCCGGGGCGATGGTCATGGCCGAAGCGTCCACCGTTTCATCAGCGTCAGATGGGACGATCAGGTCGATGACTTCGCCGGTGTTCCAAACCTTGATGTCGTGAAGGGTGAGGGTCATGGGTCAGAACTTCGCTTCCTCGTCGCAGTAGTCGCAGCGGTATTCCTGACGGTCGGAATGCACCAGGTGGAACATCTGTACGGCCGGCTCGGTGGTAGTCACGCAGCGCGGGTTCACGCATTTGATGATATTGACCACATGTTCCGGCAGTGTAGGCTGCTTTTTCTCTACGATTTTACCGCCGCGCACAATGCCGACGGTTGCGGTGCGTGCCACAAGGCCGAGCACGTCAAGGTCGATGGTTTCGGCTTCCTCTTCGCTTTCGATTTTGATGATGTCTTTGGTGCCGAACATGTGGCTGTCGGTGTTCATGATCAGCGCGAGCTTGGTCTTAGCCGGATCAATTTTCAGGTATTCGAGCACCTTGAGCGCGGTGCCAGCAGGCACATGGTCGATGATGATGCCGTTCTGAATGCTGGTGACTTCCATCAGGCTGCAACCTCCTTGGATTCAAGCGGTTCATATCCCGGCAGTTCGTCTCCGACCACCGAGCTTTCCAATGCCATGCGCATGAGCATGCCGTTCTTGACCTGTTCGAAGTAGGCGGCGCGTGGGTCGTCATCCACTTCGACGGCGATTTCGTTGACTCGCGGCAGCGGGTGCAGCACGGCCATGTCTTTCTTGGCGTAAGCCATCTTGGCTTCGTCGAGAATGTAGGTGTCGCGCAGTCGCAGATAGTCGTCTTCGTTGAAGAAGCGTTCCTTCTGCACTCGGGTCATGTACAGCACGTCGAGATCGCCGATCACGGAAACGAGATCCTTGACTTCCGTGTAGGAGCAGGAGTCGGTGGCGTTGATGCGGTCGAGCACATACTGCGGGGTCTTGAGCTCATCCGGCTGATCAGCACGAAGTTCACGTTGCCGAAACGGCACAGGGTTTCGATCAGGGAATGCACGGTGCGCCCGAAAGTCAGATCGCCGCACAGTCCGACAGTCAGATTGTTCACGCGACCGAAGCGCGACTGCATCGTCGCAAGATCGGCCAGAGTCTGCGTGGGGTGCATATGTCCACCATCGCCGGCGTTGATGACCGGCACGGAGCTGCACGGGACGCCACGAGCGCGGCGCCTTCCTTCGGGTGGCGGATCGCCACCACGTCCACGTAGTTGGACACGGTTTTCAGGGTGTCCGAAATGGTTTCGCCCTTGGTCACGGAAGCGAGCTGGGCGCCGGCGAAGCCGATCACCTTGCCGCCGAGTCGGAGCATGGCGGTTTCAAAGCTCAGACGCGTACGGGTGCTGGGCTCATAAAATAAAGTGGCGAGCACCCTGCCGTCGCAGGTGTGCGCCACTTCTTTACGATGAGAATCAATGTACTGCGCCTTGTGGAGTAATTCTTGAATCTGGCGAATGGAAAGATCATCCAATGTGATGACGCTTTTCCCGACCATCGGCGTTTCAACCGCCTGTTCGAGTACTGAAGACAACGGCTCACCTTTCATGCAACTTGTGGTTGAAGGTGGCCACTCGAAGTGACCTAGCCAACTATAGCCTGAAATGCAGACCCTGCCAGTTCACCGCGTGTTCACAAGTATTCGTGGCGCAACCTCCATCCTTCCATGCACGAAACCCTGAATCAGCATAACCGTCAGAGCCGTATAACTTCGGTCCGACGGCCACACCATGCTCCTAGCCGTTCAAATGGCACGACTCACGAACGACCGTAGAACAGGCGTTCCGTTACGTCACGGGCTTTGCGTATCACGGCGAGCAGGTCGTTTTCGAAATGTTGGCCGCGATTCGCATCGTAACCGAGATACACGGCGATGCTCCCAGCGAATATGAATCGTCCGGCAAAATATCAGCCTGATTGACGCGTCCGCTCCACAGATAACTGCCGTTGCGCGCGGCCGTGCACATACGCCATGCCTTACGCAACACCACAGCATCGCCAGCGGAAATCAGCTTGCGATGTTCCAACTCGTTCAATGCCTGCAACGTACCGTTGACACGCAAGTTGGCATTGTCTCCCGCATGCTGCAATTGCAGCAACTGGATCGTCCACTCAACGTCAGACAGTCCGCCCTTGCCGAGCTTCAGATGGCGATCCCTACGTACTCCGCGCGGCAGACGTTCAGCTTCCATACGTGCCTTGAGTTTGCGGATTTCGGCGATCTGCGTTTCCGTAAGATCGATTTTCGGATAACGCAACGGGTCGGCGATGTTCATGAGGAAATCCTCGGCAAGAGACGCGTCGCCTGCCGCATATCGTGCGCGTAATAGCGCCTGATGCTCCCATGTGCTTGCCCAGGATCGATAGTATTCCTCGCAGGATGCGTAGGAACGTACGAGCGGTCCGTTTTTGCCTTCAGGCCTAAGATCCATGTCGAGTTCGATTTTTGGTTCGAATGTGGTTGGACCTTGCAGGATCGCACGTAGGTCTTCCTGCACTTTTCGTGCGAAAAGGTTGGCTTGGTCGTCATCGGCACCTTCGGCCGGCCTGTAGATGATGATCACGTCAGCATCAGAGCTGAAGTTCACTTCCCTACCGCCGTACCGTCCCATGCCGATGATGGCGATCGCCGCCGGAGCTTCGTCGATCTGTATGTCGTTGATGCGATGCTGGATGGCCCACTGCAGCGATGCTTCGATGGCCGCGTCGTATACGTCGGTCATGCCGGCGAGCGATGCTTCATCGTCGATCACGCCACTCATCCAAGCGAGACCGATGCGTTCGATTTCGTGTCTGCGCATGGCTCGGATGGAGTTGGCGAAATCGTTGATGTTGCCGGCATTGCGTTCAAGCGTCGCCTTGGTTTGAATGTCGAGGCTTTCTCGCGAACGTGGTTGCAAAGAGTCGTCGTTGCCGAGCCATGTGACTGATTCGACGGATTTGTTGAGTGCGTCGCCGAGGAATCGTGAGTTGGATAGTACGTGGCATAGGCGTTGTGCCGCGGATGGTGAATCGCGTAGGAATCCGAGTATCCGCTTTCGGAGCCGAAGTTTTCTTCAAGTTTGCGCCAGTTAAGCAGTCCCATGTCGGGATTCTGCCCTTCGCCGAGCCATTGCAGTACTGCGGGGAGCAGGATGCGGTTGATTTTTGCCGCACGGGAGATGCCTGCGGTGAGCGCGGTGACGTGCCGCATGGCCGCGTCGGCATCGGCGAATCCGATGGATTCGAATCGTTCCTGCGTGGCTTTCGTGGAGAGTTCCACCTGTTCGTCGTCGAGTCCCGCGTTGATGGGCAGCATGGGCCGGTAATAGATGTCCATGTGCAGGTGACGCACTCACGACGTGTCTCATCGTATTTGTTGACGAGTTCTTCGGGATGCATGTGAAATGCGCGCGCGAGTCGACGTAGTTCGGGATTTTGGTTCAGCTCGTCGATGGTGATGTCTCGTTTGCGTTCAAGACCGCCAGCGTTGCTTTGCCGAGGTCTGGGAACAGGTGGGTGCGTTTGAGCGCCCACATTTGCTGGCGGTGTTCCATCACACGTTGAATCGGTAGTCCCATGAAAGTTTCTTGGCTTGTTTGCGTGAGACGTACCCGCCTTCGGCCAAGGCCTGCAGGGATTCGAGTGTGGAGCTGGTACGCAATGCTTCGTCGGAGCGGCCGTGCACGAGTTGGAGCATCTGCACGGTGAATTCGACGTCGCGCAAGCCTCCCCTGCCGAGTTTGATTTCGCGATCTTTCAGCGGGTTGGGAATAAGGTCTTCGACACGTTTGCGCATCTGCTGGCAGTCATAGACGAAGTTGTCTCGCTTGGAAGCTGTCCAAACGAACGGTCGGGTCATATCCATATACGCTTGTCCGAGGTCGGTGTCGCCGGCTACCGGGCGGGCTTTGAGCAGGGCCTGGAATTCCCAGTTTTCCGCCCATTGCTCGTAATAGGCTTCGTGGGATTCGAGTCTGCGTACCAGCGGACCGTCCTTGCCTTCGGGGCGTAGTCCACCGTCGATCTGCCAGAGTGTCGGTTCTGCGACGCCCATGATGACGGATTGGCATACACGCTGCAGCGTGGTGGCTATTTTGGTGCCGATTCAGCTGAGTGCCATGCCGTTGGTGTCCATGTCGGCGGGTTCCACCACGTAGATCAGGTCCACGTCGGATACATAGTTGAGCTCCTGTGCGCCCAGTTTGCCCATGCCGATGATGGCGAAACGCACATGTTCGCTGCCGTCCACTTCATGGCGTGCGATGGCGAGCGCGCTTCAAGCGCCGCGTCCGCAAGGTCGGAAGTTCGGTGCTGATGCGCGGTTGGATTTCGATGGGATCGTTCGCCGTGGCGTCTTGCGCATGATTGCGGCGAGTTGTTTGCGATAGGTTTTACGTAGCGCCGTCGCAGCTTCGGCAAGTGGCAGGCTTGCGGTCGGCATGGTGTGGTCATTGGGATCGGCTCCTACCGATTTGAGCACATGCGCTCTGCGCTGTTCGTGATTGTAAAGGTGGCTTTCGCAGGCATCGTTGGCTGCGGCTCCACGAGTTCTGGACGGAATCGCATGAGCTTGCCCATTTCATCGGATACGCCGAGCACGGTGATCAGTCGTATGAAAGAGTTCTCATCGGCGATGATGTTGGTGAAATCCTTGCCTTGACTTTGCATCACTTTGATGATGTCCACCAGGTTGCTGAGTGCGATGTCGGGATCGCACGCTTTTTCCAGCGTGGCTAGTAGCAGCCGCATCCTGTCGCCATCGATGCCGTCATTGTGCAGCTCGTCGAACAACGTGCGAGCCCTGTCGAGATCTTGCAGCCCTGCTCGAATCAGATCAAGCGCCCCGAACTTGTGTTGCATGGAAGTCATGGTTTCTATAGTAACCGCTGATAAAACCAAGGGCGGTTGCGAAATACCCGCAACCACCCTTGATGTTTGTTGCATCGCCTGAAATCAGACGAAGAATGGTTTGACGTTGGACCAAATACGTCTGCTGACGCATGGATGGTTCATCGTATACAGGTGCACACCGTCGACGCCCCGCGCCACCAGTTCGCAGATCTGCTCGGATGCGTAAGCGATACCCGCCTCTTTAAGCAAAGCCTTGTCGCTTCCCCATTTATCGAGCATAATGCCGAGTTTTTCGGGGATCTTCGACTGACATTTGCTCGACATGTTCAACACCGATTTCGCGTTCATGACTGGCATGATGCCCGCTTCGATCGGCGCATCGATGCCTGCGGCCCTCGCTTTGTCGAGGAATCTCAGGAAATCCTCGTTGTCGTAGAACAGTTGCGAAATCAGATGCGTCACGCCGGCATCGACTTTCTTTTTGAGATTGTCGATGTCCTCTTCCAGCGTTGCCGACTGTGGGTGCTTTTCCGGGTAGCAGGCGCCGTAGATTTTCATGTCCGGACGTTGCTGGCGGATGTATACGGCCAGATCGCTGGCATGTTCGAACACTCCTGCCGGTTCGGCACCGTCGATGCGGTCGCCACGCAAGGCGAGCACGCCGGAGACCTTGGCCTGTTCGAACATGTCGAGTGCCTGGTCGACGTCATCCTTGTTCAGATACTGCGCGGTCAGATGGGCCACGCTGGGGATGCCGTATTCGCTTACCGTGTGGGCGATGCGCGCGGTCAATGTACGGTCGGATGATTTGCCGGTGCCGTAGGTGACGGAAATGAAATCGGGGTCCAACCCCTGCAGGCCATCCAACGTGTCGTAGATGGTGCCTACAGGGGAGGTTCGCTTCGGAGGGAACACCTCGAGCGAGAACATTGGCGAATGCATGGCTGTCGTCTTGTTCCTAACGTTTCGCCTTATTTGGTCAGCTTGGCACGCACAGCCTGGGCTGCGGCCACGAGGTTTTCGAGGCTTGGCCAGGTTTCGGCGTTGCCGCGGGTCTCAAACCGCAGTCGGGGTTGATCCACACCTTTTCGACGTCCATCTTCTTGAGGATTTCGTAGATGCGTTCCTCGATTTCGGCTTCGGACGGGATGCGCGGCGAGTGGATATCGTAGACGCCCGGGCCAGCTTCGGTTTCGAAGTTGGCGTCGTGAATGGCGTCGAGCACCACGAGATCGCCGCGGGAGGCTTCGAAGGAGATCACGTCGGCGTCCATGGCGTCGATGTCGGTGATGATGTCGTTGAACTCCGAGTAGCACATGTGGGTGTGGATCTGCGTGGTCGGCTTGACCGCGGAGTGCACCAGTCGGAATGCCGGAATGGCCCAGTCGAGGTACTTCTTGTGCCAGTCGGTCTTCCTGAGCGGCAGCTTTTCACGCAGGGCGGCCTCGTCGATCTGGATGACCTTGATGCCTGCGGCTTCGAGGTCGAGACTTCGTCGCGGATGGCGAGGGCCAGCTGCTGGGTCTGCTGCTCGTGGGTGATGTCCTCGCGTGGCCAGGACCAGTTGAGAATAGTGACCGGGCCGGTGAGCATGCCCTTCATCACATGCTGGTACGGGACTGTGCTAGGCGCTCC
>ENA-OUNI01000406-OUNI01000406.1-human-gut-metagenome-genome-assembly--contig:-NODE-406-length-20010-cov-2.225419_pt1 | contig 20010 bp, 28 predicted proteins | sample MGYA00242499_ERZ504580 | MGnify/ENA primary metagenome ERZ504580 (study PRJEB26092, sample SAMD00036315) | human gut metagenome | host: Homo sapiens | study: EMG produced TPA metagenomics assembly of... | reverse complement strand
TTTATCTGGAACGCTATAATACTCTTTGCCGGAAGATAGAACATACCGACAGCCTCATACGGCAAACGCTGGCGACCCCCGGCGCAGACCATGCCTTTATGATTTACCACCCGGCACTCTCTTATTTCGCCCGCGACTACGGATTGCATCAGATTCCCATCGAAGCCGGTGGCAAAGAACCGTCTCCTGCACATCTGAAAGCCTTGATTGATACCTGCAGCAGCGAAAATGTACATGTCATCTTCGTACAGCCGGAATTTGACCGCCGCAATGCCGAACTCATCGCCCAACAAACCGGAACCCGGGTTGTTGACATCAATCCCTTATCTTACGATTGGGAAACGGAAATGCTGAATATAGCCCAAGCGCTGAACCCAATGAAGAACCAAGAATGAAGCAATGAAACCTATTATTGAAATCAAAAACCTCAATGCCGGATACGACGGCCGTACAGTACTTCGCGATGTAAACCTCACCGTTTACGACCGGGATTTTCTGGGTATCATCGGTCCGAACGGAGGTGGCAAGACCACTCTTATCAAATGTATTTTAGGATTGCTCAAACCGCTTTCCGGTGAAATATCTTTCACCTCTTCCCGCACGGCAGGCAACTTACAGCTCACCATGGGCTATCTGCCTCAATACAACAGCATAGACCGCAAGTTCCCTATCACAGTCGGAGAGGTGATTCTGTCAGGACTCAGCAGCAAGAAACCACTTATTTCGCGTTTTACGAAAGAACATAAAGAAAAGGCACATCAAGTCATTGTACGCATGGGACTGGAAGGACTGGAAGAACGGGCTATCGGTGCATTGAGCGGCGGACAGCTTCAACGCGCCTTGCTGGGTCGCGCCATTATTTCCGATCCCGAAGTGGTAATCCTCGACGAACCCAGTACCTATATCGACAAACGGTTTGAGGCACGCCTATACCAATTGTTGGCAGAAATCAACAAAGATTGCGCATCATACTCGTCAGCCACGACATAGGCACAGTATTGCAGCAGGTGAAATCCATTGCCTGTGTCAACGAAACACTGGACTACCACCCCGATACCGGCATTACCGGCGAATGGCTGGAACGCAATTTCAACTGCCCCATAGAACTGCTGGGACATGGAACATTGCCGCACCGGTACTGGGGGAACATCATCATTAACGGTTACACTCCATAACTGATTTTGCCCTATTTCCTCTCTGACTGTATTTCTCTCATATTGGATACGAAAGCCAGTAATGATATTCTCCCTTAACAGTTTAGCTTCCTCAGCGGTCTTGCATAGTTTACACCCGACAAATATTTAGCGGCAGAAAGTCCGGGAGTTCTCAGACAAAAGACGGGGCGTTTTCTTCAAAAGACCGGGAGTTTTGCACGAAAAGTCCGGGAGTTTTACCCCGAAAGTCCCGGTCTTTTGCGCGGAAAGCTCAGGAGTTTTGAGCAACCTCTCCCTTTTTCTATAAAATTCCCCCTATATCTCTAAACCAATCCTAATAATCCGCCTTATTGTCACTTATTTAGAACTGAAATCATTATCTTTGCGCCCATATATGCCGAAATTAAAATAAAACCATAACGAATTCATCCGAATGAAACAGTACAAAACCGTAAACAACCTGATTGGTTGGATTACCTTTATCATTGCAGCAACGGTTTATTGCATGACTATTGAGCCGACTGCAAGTTTTTGGGACTGCCCGGAGTTCATTACCACCGGCTATAAGCTGGAAGTAGGACACCCGCCCGGTGCACCGTTCTTTATGTTAGTAGCCAATCTGTTTTCTCAGTTTGCTTCCGATGCCTCTACCGTTGCCAAGATGGTGAACTACATGAGTGCACTGATGAGCGGCGCTTGTATCCTGTTCTTATTCTGGAGCATCACTCACCTGGTACGCAAACTGGTTATTACCGATGAAAACAACATCACCAAAGGACAACTGATTACTGTCATGGGCAGCGGTCTGGTGGGTGCATTGGCATACACATTCAGTGATACGTTCTGGTTCAGCGCCGTAGAGGGTGAGGTGTATGCTTTCTCCTCCCTGTTCACGGCAGTAGTGTTCTGGCTGATACTGAAGTGGGAAGATGTGGCGGACGAGCCGCATTCCGACCGCTGGCTGATTCTTATTGCCTATCTCACCGGATTGAGTATCGGTGTTCACTTGCTGAACCTGCTCTGTCTTCCGGCTATCGTGCTGGTATACTACTATAAGAAAGTACCCAATGCCAACGCAAAAGGTTCGCTGTTAGCACTTCTCGCATCTATGGTGCTGGTAGCGGTTGTGCTGTACGGTATCGTTCCGGGCATCGTAAAAGTGGGCGGCTGGTTCGAGCTGTTCTTTGTCAACACGCTCGGCATGTCTTTCAACAGCGGTGTCATCGTATATATCATCTTACTGGCGGCTTGCCTCATCTGGGGTGTATACGAAAGCTACAATGAAAAGAGCAAGTCGCGTATGGCACTCTCGTTCATACTGACCATAGCCATGCTGGGTATTCCTTTCTATGGTCATGGCGGCAGTTCTGTCATTATCGGCATTATCGTTATCGTGCTGCTGTGGCTCTATCTCAAACCGGGCACACAGGAGAAGATTAAGGAGAGATACCGCGTATCGGCACGCACACTGAACACATCACTGTTGTGCACCATGATGATTGTTATCGGATATTCATCCTACGCGCTTATCGTAATCCGCTCCACCGCCAATACGCCGATGGACCAGAATTCTCCGGAAGATATCTTCACATTGGGCGAATACCTGGGACGCGAACAGTACGGTACACGCCCGCTGTTCTACGGTCCGGCTTACTCCTCACAGGTAGCCCTGGATGTAAAAGACGGATATTGCGAACCGCGCATCTCCTACAACGGAACCAAATACATCCGTAAGGAAAAGGCCACTGACGACGAGAAAGACAGCTACATCGAAATTCCCGGACGCATCGAATAACGAGTATGCGCAGAATATGCTCTTCCCCCGTATGTACAGCAGCGCTCATGCCAACCAATATAAGGCATGGCAGGACATCAAGGGATATGACGTACCCTACGACAAATGCGGCGAAATGATTATGGTGACTATGCCTACGCAGTGGGAAAACATTAAGTCTTCTTCTCCTACCAGCTCAACTGGATGTACTGGCGCTATTTCATGTGGAACTTCGCCGGACGCCAGAACGACTTGCAGGGTAGCGGAGAAATCGAACACGGCAACTGGATTACCGGTATCAAGTTTATCGACAATATGCTGGTAGGCAATCAGGACTTGCTGCCGAAAGAGCTGAAAGAGAACAAGGGTCATAACGTATTCTACTGCCTGCCGTTGCTGCTCGGAATTATCGGTCTGTTGTGGCAGGCCTATCGCGGACAGAAGGGTATCCAGCAGTTCTGGGTAGTGTTCTTCCTCTTCTTCATGACCGGTATAGCGATTGTGCTCTACCTGAACCAGACACCGAGCCAGCCGCGCGAACGCGACTACGCATATGCAGGTTCGTTCTATGCTTTCGCCATCTGGATTGGTATGGGCGTGGCAGGCATTATCCGCCTGTTGCAGCATTATGCCAAGATGAAGGAACTTCCCGCCGCCGCTATCGTTTCAGTGGCCTGCCTTTTTGTTCCATACAGATGGCAAGCCAGACGTGGGACGACCATGACCGCAGCGGCCGTTATGTGGCACGCGATTTCGGCAGAACTACCTGATGTCATTGCAGGAAACGGGTAATCCGATTATATACACCAACGGCGATAACGATACCTTCCCCCTGTGTACAACCAAGAAACGGAAGCTTCCGCACCGACGCCCGTACCTGCAACCTCAGCTACCTGCAGACCGACTGGTACATCGACCAGATGAAGCGTCCCGCCTACGACTCTCCTTCCCTGCCTATCACGTGGGACCGTATGGAGTATGTAGAAGGTACCAACGAATATGTTCCGGTACGTCCCGAATACAAGAAGAGCATCGATGCCCTGTATGCCGAAGCAGAGAAACAAGCCCTGAGCGGCAACACCGAAGCACTGGTAAACGTGAAGAAAGAATTCGGCGAGAATCCTTACGAACTCAAGAACATACTGAAATACTGGATACGCAGCAAGAACGAGGACCTGAAGGTAATTCCTACCGACAGCATCGTGATGAAAGTGGATAAGGAAGCCGTACGCCGCAGCGGAATGATGATACCGGGCGATTCCATCCCCGACTACATGCACATCTCGCTGAAAGGCAAACGCGCCCTCTACAAGAGTGAGCTGATGATGCTCGAAATGCTGGCGGAAGCCAATTGGGAGCGTCCTATCTACATCGCAGTCAGCGTAGGGCCGGAGAACCAACTGAACATGGGCAACCACTTCATTCAGGAGGGTCTCACCTACCGTTTCACTCCATTCGATACCGACAAGCTGGGTGTGAAAATAGACAGCGAAAAGATGTACGACAACCTGATGCACAAGTTCAAGTTCGGCGGCATCGACAAACCGGGCATCTACATCGATGAGAATGCCATGCGCATGTGTCACTCGCATCGCCGTATCTTCTCCCAGCTTGCACAGCAGTTGATACGCGAAGGCAAGAAGGATAAGGCTAAAGCCGCACTGGACTATGCCGAGAAGATGATTCCCGCCTTCAACGTGCCATACGACTGGCAGAACGGTGCCGTACAGATGGCCGAAGCATACTACCAGTTGGGCGATTCTACAAAAGCCGACGACATGATGAAAGCCCTTGCCGACAAAGCCGTGGAATACCTCACCTGGTATCTGAGCATGGACGACAACCGCTTCTCCATCTCTACCCGTGAATTTGAATATCACTGGGCAGTGCTCGATGCTGAAGTGAAGATTATGAGGAAATACAATTCCAAACTGGCGGAAATCTACGCTCCGAAGGTAGAAGAGTTGTACAACTTGTATGCGGAAAGATACGAAAGATTACAAAAAATGGAAAAAAATAATGCCGGTACACGGTAGCGAATGAGCGGATTACCGCAGGTACATCCTGCCGGTAAACCTGCCCATTCGCCACCGGATGCCCGGCATCAGTCAATAACCGTTAACCACCGATTAACCGTGTTTATAGAACAGCCACCCGAGTTTGTTCGTAAGTTATATCCCAGCGCCGTATGGCGAATGGACCGGACGAGAGAGCCGTCTATCTGACTTTCGATGACGGACTATCCCCGAAGTTACTCCGTGGGTACTCGACTTGCTTGACAAATACGACATAAAAGCCACCTTCTTTATGGTAGGTGACAATATCCGTAAGCACCCTGATGAATTCCAAATGGTTGTGGAGCGGGGACACCGCATCGGTAACCATACCTTTAACCATCTCAGAGGATTTGAATACAACTTCAAAGATTATCTGGCAAATGCCGAGAAAGCCAACGAGGTAATGAAAACAGACCTGTTCCGCCCTCCGCACGGCCACATGGATGGACGCAGTACATGATACTGAAACGCCGTTATAAGATAATAATGTGGGATTTGGTAACCCGTGACTACAGTAAGAAACTTCGCGGACACAGGTGCTTGCCAATGTAATGAGATACGCCCGCAACGGCTCCATCATCACATTTCACGATTCCTTAAAGTCCTGGAACAACGGCAACCTGCAATATGCACTGCCACGGGCAATAGAATTTCTGAAAGAAGAGGGATACGAGTTCAGACTGTTATAGAATTATAGAGTTATAAAGTTGAGAGTTGAAAGTTTTCATGCAGCACAATTGCGCAGCCTGACTTTCAACTCTCAATGTTTTTAGTTTACTTTTACCGTCAGCGGATTACGCACTTTTTGGGCGAAATCAGCCATATACCGGTTCCAGGCATCGGCAGTCTTGATATCTGCCTTATCCCATGCAAATCCCCAATAATATACATATTCCGAACCCGGTTCGTAGTCGCTTACAGCAAGCACATGACCGTCGGCATTGTTGCGTTCTTTCTTTTCCTTTTCAGAGAAAAGTACGGTTTTCGCATCTTTGACAACAGCGGGAACCGCAGCACCCATAAAGATTTTACCGTTATCGGGACCGGTCGTAGGGTCTACATAAGTAATGTAACCGTTAGCAGCATCGGCAACGACAGCTCCATCGGTTCATGCAATACGATGCCTGCAACGATAGGCAATGTTTCTTTCAGATTGCTGTACGATACGACAGTCTTGTTCAAATGCGAGCCGGCATCAAGTGTAATCAAACGTGTTTCTACCACGGTCGAATCGCCCTTTACAGTCAGCGGAGTAAACTCCAGCTTCACCGTAAAGCGTAACGGGCCGTTATCCAGAATCTCCTGGTTCTTATAGCACCACGGATAGATAATCGTATCGTTTACCATCAGTGCGGCTACACCGGCTCCCAATGTAGGACCTACTGCATAACAGTCCATCCCGTAACCGTGTCGATGTGGTAAGAACGCTCGCGGCTTAACTCGGCGGCAGCTTTCGGATCGGTCTTTTTCAGTTCGGCAATCTTGGCAAGCGTTTCCTTGTCCAGTTCTTTGGCGTACATGGCCTCCAGCATCGGTTCGGTAGTGTTATACTTCGTAAACAGGTCATAACCGAAACCACGCTCTCCTTTAGCCTGCAAAGCAGGACCGTAAGCGCGGAAAGCCACCAAATCATTCTCCCAAGCCATATCATCCATACGTTCGGGATAGCATCTGCGCAGGCCTTTACATCAAAAGCCTCAGGCGTACCGGTTTGTATGGTGTACGTAGCGGTGCCGCCAGCAGCTATCGCAGCCGGGAATATAACCTTGCCGTCGTACGTAATCTGATAAGCACTTGCTGCCCGTCGGCATTCAATACTACAATCTGTGCCGTGTCCGCCAAGCCCAGGCGGTCTGTAACAGTTTCCATAGACACCTCTACCATTCATTGGAGCGCTCCATGGCCAACGGATTGGTTACCGTAACGGTCACCGTCCTGCTGTCGTTGCAAGCGAAGCAAAACAAGGCCGTCATACCTAATAAAAGAAGTTTCTTCATAGTGAATAAATAATATGATAAAGTGGTAATGTAACAGGATGGTAATGCGATAATGCAGCAGGTGATGAAGCAACCTTATTATAAAAATAAGGCGGTAAAGCAATATCCTCTATCACTTACCGCCTCACTACCTTATTACCTGTTATTTCGGTTGTTTTCCGATGTAAGCCAAGATACCGCCGTCAACGTACAGAATATGTCCGTTCACTGCGTTGGAAGCCTCAGATGCCAAGAACACAGCAGGACCTGTGAGTTCTTGCGGATCCAACCAACGACCGGCCGGAGTCTTAGCGCAAATGAATGAATCGAACGGGTGACGGCTGCCGTCAGCTTGTTTTTCACGCAACGGAGCAGTCTGCGGAGTAGCGATGTAACCCGGGCCGATACCATTACATTGGATGTTGTATCCACCGTATTCGGAGCAGATGTTACGAGTCAGCATCTTCAAACCACCCTTAGCGGCAGCGTATGCAGATACAGTCTCACGACCCAGTTCGGACATCATGGAGCAGATGTTGATGATCTTACCGTGACCCTTCTTCATCATTGCAGGCAGAACAGCCTTAGAAACGATGAACGGAGCATTCAGGTCGATGTCGATAACGCGACGGAAATCGGCAGCTTCCATTTCGTGCATAGGGATACGGCGGATGATACCTGCGTTGTTAACCAGAATATCAACAGAGCCCACTTCTTTTTCGATAGTAGCCACCATAGCCTGAACAGCCGGTTCGTCAGTTACGTCGCATACATAACCATGTGCCTTGATACCCTTTTCGGCATAAGCAGCCATACCTTTGTCTACCAGTTCCTGGTTGATGTCGTTGAAACAGATTTTCGCACCTTGTTCTGCAAAAGCCGAAGCAATGGCAAAACCGATACCGTAAGAAGCACCTGTTACGAGGGCTACTTTACCTTCCAGAGAAAAATTCAAATACTGATTCATGATGTTTATTTATTTTAGGTTGAAAAAATAGTGTTATTTCAAATCGGTAATCAAGGAGAAATCCTGGTCGCCGTAATCCAGATTCTCGCCGCCCATCCCCCATATAAAGGTATAATTGTGCGTAGCTGCGGCAGAGTGGATAGACCATTCGGGAGAAAGGACAGCCTGGTCGCCCTTCATCCACACATGGCGGGTTTCGTCCACCTCGCCCATAAAGTGGCAGATAGCATGGTCTTCCGGAATCTCAAAGTAGAAATAAGCTTCCATACGGCGGCTGTGGACGTGTGCCGGCATTGTATTCCACACACTGCCCGGAGCAAGTTCCGTCATGCCCATTTGCAATTGGCAGGTCGGCAACACCTGATTTACCAGCATCTTATTGATATTACGGTGGTTGGAGCCTTCCAAAGAACCCATCTCAGCCACTACCGCATCTCTCTTCGTCACTTTCTTGTCGGGATAGTTGCGATGAGCCGTTACGGAATTAAAATAGAACTTGGCCGGATGAGCCGCATCCTTGCTCTCAAAAGTAACTTCACGGTCGCCCGAACCCAGGTAGAGGGCTTCTTTATAATCCATTTCAAACACAGCGTCGCCGGCTCTGACCACGCCCGGTCCGCCTACATTGAAAATACCCATCTCGCGGCGGGTCAGGAAATAAGGGGCTTTCAACGGGTCGATAGCCTCCAGTTGCAACACCTCACCCACCGGCATAGCACCACCTACTACCATACGGTCGTACATGGAATATACCATATTCACTTCGTTCGGGGAGAATACTTTCTCTATAAGGAAATCACGACGAATTCTTTTCGTATCATAACTTTTCGCATCTTCCGGATGCGCAGCGTAGCGGATCTCATAGTTCGTTCTCATGATTATATTACCTTTCTTTAATTTTCAAAATTAACAGCCAGCGGTACGTCGTTTACGTACACGATTGCAAATGTAGCAAAAGAAAACGGCAAAACATTGCTTTTTTGTCCTAATTATCTATCAATATTGTACAAAGAAAGGAAAAATCATCAGAAATGTCCTAATATTGAATGAATAAATCAAAAGAAAAAATAAAAGAGAATCCTATAGTTGCCAACCGTGCCATCTATATGGCAAACCCGTGCCATATAATAGACAAAGTTGTGCCACTATATTGGCACAACTCATATACTAATGAAAAAAAGCTCCGACAATCATCGACTGTCGGAGCTTTTCGTTGGACTACCAAGATTCGAACTTGGACAAACAGAACCAAAACCTGTTGTGCTACCATTACACCATAGTCCAAACATATGCGCTTTCTGTTAAAAAGCGGTGCAAAGATAGAAGTATGTCCCGAAATATGCAAATATTTCGGGACATTTTTTCATATCCCTATATTATTTTGCAATAATCAGATAATAGTTCTTCTTGCCGCGTTGCACCAGCAGATACTTGTCATCCAATAAATCAGCAGTTGTAACAACCTGATCGAAAGCAACCAGTTTTTCTTTGTTCAAAGAGACGCCGCCGCCCTGCACCAGCTTGCGCATTTCGCCTTTCGATGCAAATACAGCCGCATTGTCTACGAACAGATCAACTGCCTTTACACCGGCAGCCAGCGCATCACGGGATACCTCAAACTGAGGAACACCCTCAAACACAGCCAGCAAAGTATCTTCGTCCAGCTTTTTCAACGCCTCCGATGTGGCATTGCCGAAAAGAATGTTGGACGCATCAACAGCCGCATTGTAGTCCTCTTCGGAGTGTACCATAATGGTGACTTCCTTAGCCAGACGCTTCTGCAGGACACGCAAGTGCGGAGCTGCTTCGTGCTCGGCCGTCAGAGCTCGATTTCTTCCCTGGACAAAGAAGTGAATATCTTGATGTAGCGGGCTGCATCGGCATCGCTTACGTTCAGCCAGACTGGTAGACTTATAAGGAGATGTATAGCGGGATCGAGCCATATATTGCCGGATTCCGTCTTACCGAATTTACCGCCGTCCGCCTTTGTAATCAGAGGGCTTGTCAGGGCAAATACCTCACCGCCATTGGTACGGCGAATCAGTTCGGCTCCCGTGGTGATGTTACCCCACTGGTCCGAGCCGCCCATTTGCAGCTTGCAACCTTTGGTTTCGTACAGATGCAGGAAATCGTAGCCTTGCAGCAACTGATAAGTGAATTCTGTGAAAGAAAGACCGTCGCGGGCTTCACCGTTCAGACGCTTCTTCACCGAATCCTTAGCCATCATATAGTTTACGGTGATATGTTTGCCTACTTCACGGGCAAAATCAAGAAAACTGAAGTCCTTCATCCAATCGTAGTTGTTCACCAACTCCGCACGGTTAGGGGCATCCGAATCAAAATCCAAAAACTTGCTCAACTGCTTCTTCATGCCTGCCATATTGCGCTGCAATGTTTCTTCAGTGAGCAGATTGCGTTCCGCTGACTTACCGGAAGGGTCGCCAATCATACCCGTAGCACCGCCTATCAGTGCCAACGGCTTATGGCCGCAACGCTGGAAGTGACGCAATATCATCACACTGCAAAGGTGTCCGATGTGCAGGGAGTCTGCCGTAGGGTCGAAACCGATATATGCAGTCACCTGTTCCTTTGCCAGCAGTTCTTCCGTACCCGGCATCATATCGTGGAGCATGCCACGCCATTTTAATTCTTCTACAAAATTCATCGAATGATTAACTATTAATTATTTGATTTATACTTTGTCTGCGACAAAAGTACGACTCTTTATCCGAACAAACAACTCTTATTGTTTAAAAAAGACTTTGGCGATATTTTCCCGTATCGCTTCCGTGAGTTCCGCCAAAGATACGCGACGGGCTTCGGCTGCCCGGCTATATAAATCCGCAACCGGCACGGAGCTTTCGTCAGTTTCCAGAAACAGACGGCCGGCTGGAGTTATCCGCAGCGCCTCTTCCTGATATTTCTCCCCGAAAGAGAGATAAAATCCATGCCTCAGACATTCCTCCGCCAGAGCCGCTTTCCCGCGAAAACCATGAATAATCCAGGGGTTGGCCGGCTTTATCTGCTGTTTCAACTTCAGCAACTCACTCATAGCCTTTACCAAATGAATGACCAAAGGCTTGTCAAGCTCCACAGACAACCGCGCCTGATATTCAAAAACCTTTATCTGCACAGCCATCGGAGCATCGGCCAATTTATCCAGTCCGGCTTCCCCTATGGCAAGAACCTGCGGATGCCCGGCTAAAGAAGCCAAAACATTCATTTCATTCCGAACAACCGGAGTAGCGGTTGCCGGGATATGCCAGGGATGTATACCTACCGAATACCACGCCCCCGCTTCCGGAACAAAAGTATCGGGATAACGGTTCGCAATAGCCGTTCCGGGCACAGGCGGCAAGCGATGCGTATGTATATCGACAGGAAATTTCATGGAACAGGATCATATCCGGAACCACCCCAGGGATGGCAACGCAATATACGTTTTACCGCCAGATAAAGGCCTTTGAAAGGGCCATGTTTCTTAATAGCCTCAACTGCATATTGAGAACAGGTAGGAGTAAATCTGCACGAAGGGGAAGTCATGGGCGAAATACACTTCCGGTAAAAATAAATAGGAAGCAACAGCAGATATGAAAGCAGGCGTTTCATGGCTTCATAGGCGCTACGGCTGCCACATTCGCATCCGACACGGTAGCTTTCTCCACAATACGCGCCAAAGCAATCTTCACCCTCTCTTCTATTACGGACGATTCCGTCAGCTGGTCGGAAAGGTAAATAAAGGCAATGACCAACCGGCACTTCTTTTCTGCCAAAGCGTTCAACAGTTCATGTTTGTTTACACGGTAAGCCTCGCGTATCTGACGCTTTACGCGGTTGCGCTTCACCGCACGTTTGAAGCGGCGCTTCGAAACACTGATAAGAATGGAAGCATCCGCCTCCAGCTCCTCTACCGGCAAATACACCACGCGCAACGGGAAGACCGAGAACGAACGCGAACCGCCCGCAAACATCTTCTCTATTATCTTTTTTTATCCAGTCTTTCGACTTTATGTAAGGTATTCGCCATGAAGTATAAGGTATAATGTAAAATATAGAGGGGGATATGAAAAAACGGGCTACAGGTAGTGCTGCTAAGATTCCGCAGTCTGCCCGCCGCCCGTTATTGCTTCGTTACGATTATAAATGTATCCGACAGGCTTATAACTTATAATTCATAACTCATACTTCTTTTCACTTTCCCTTGTTGTTCTCCTTTATGAACATATCAAGCGCTGCCGTCATAGAGGGCGCCTGCACACTGGGAGCTTCCAAATCCAAACGGAGTCCGGCATCACGGACAGCCTGTGCTGTTGTAGAGCCGAATGTTCCGATTTTAATCTCTTTCTGCTCAAAATCCGGGAAATTCTTCTTCAAAGAAGACACACCGGCAGGGCTGAAGAATACCAGCATGTCATAGTCAAACTTTTCATCCGGAGTAAAATCATTACTTACCGTACGATACATGACTACTTCCGTATGCTGGATTTTACTCTTGTCCAACAGGTTCTTAATATCGTCTGTATGTACATCCGACATCGGCACCAAATACTTTTCAGTCTTATGCTTTATAATGGAAGACAACAGGTCATCAAACTTTCCGGTATTTCCAAAGAAAATCTTACGCTTGCGGTATTGTACATATTTCTGAATATACAAAGCAATCGCCTCCGTCACACAGAAATATTTCATGGTCTCAGGGATTGTTACGCGCAATTCCGTACAAAGATGAAAAAAGTGATCGATTGCATGACGCGAAGTGAAAATAACGGCGGTATGATCCAATATAGAGACCTTCTGCTGTCTGAACTCTTTTGCTGAAAGGCTCTCTACTTTGATAAACGGGCGAAAATCGATTTTCACACCCGTACTTCTCGGCAATGTCGTAGTAAGGAGATTTCTCTGATGCCGGTTTCGGCTGCGACACAAGTACTTTCTTAATTTTCAACGTCCTAAAATTTTATTATCAAATAATCGTTTAGTTGTATCACTCCTTGGTATAGCATAAAACAAGGCATGATTTCAAGGGCACAAAAGTACAAAATTAAAAGGAAACTGCCATGTAAATTGCTACAAAAAAGCTTGAACCACTTATAGAACATCAATATTTTAGCAAAAAAGGCTAAAATCAATCCAATTATTACTGTAAGTTGCAGACTTAAATCGAAATAAACAATAAACAGCACAAACGGGAAAAGAGTGAAACCAAGATAATAAAGCAGGGTGGAATATGACTCAAGCCAGAGAGTCGTAGTACTTTCGTCAAAAAAAATCCAGCCTAACACAGAGTATAAAATCCATTTCAGAAATAAATACAAAAGACTTATCCCGATATAAAGCCCCAACAACGCAAAAGGCGGAACATGATGCACCAATTCTGGCTGAATATCATTGCAGTAATTAAAAATGCAGACCCCGGAGAGTATGCAAGTCTGCAAAATCAACAATAGCAGGTAGCGCATATCACCCGCCGTTGAGGTTGCAAATATGCTGGTACGCTCACGATGCAACAGGAAATCCTTTACCAGCTGCAACAGAAACCTACGGCTACGGGAAAGCACATAGGCCGACAGAAAAAAACAACATAGCAGCACAATGGTGATGCCGTCGTCCATTCTCGGAGAATAGGGAATAGGCACACCTTCCGCTCCACCGGGTATCCATGCCGCCAACCAACTCATCATATCGCTGCAAACTTACGGATAGAGGCATCCCACAAAGGTACGGTATGTACCAGTTCAACCGCTTCCCCGGCTGTCGCGGCTACATGCCAGATGGCACTGTGCTGCGCACGCATGAAGTTTTCGTCCACAGCCTTCTGCAACATAGCCAGCAACGGGTCGAAATACCCCTTGATATTCAATATGACTATCGGATTCAGATACAGTCCCAATTGTTTCCAGGTAATGACTTCGAGCAATTCTTCCAAAGTACCGCAACCGCCGGGCAATGCAATCACAGCATCGCTCAAATCCGCCATCAGTTGCTTGCGTTCATGCATATTTTCCACCTCTACAAGCTTGGTCAGTCCTGTATGATGCCACCCCTGCTCAATCATAAAACGGGGTATCACTCCGGTCACCTCACCGCCTGCCGCAAGTGTGGCATCCGCACTGCAGCCATAAGTCCCATATTACCGGCACCGTTCACCAAACGGATATGCCGCTGCCCCAGCAACGTTCCCAGTTCACGGGCGGCATTAAAAAAAACGGGGTCTATTTTAGTGCTCGAAGCACTGTATACACATACGGAGGTTATCTTATTCATCATCTTTCAGCTATATCAATTATTACCTTGTTGCAAAGGTATATGATTTTAAGGAGATTTGAAAAAAGAAGCTGCTCATTCTGCCCCGGAATATTCCGAAGGCAGAAAGGCAGCTTTCTATAATAAATAGCTGTAAAGCTATGCTGATTACTGTTTTCTTTAACGAAGAACGGAGAATTAGAGGCCGAAAGCCGCTTTTACCTTATCAACGTAATCCAGTTTCTCCCAGGTGAACAGTTCTACAGTCACGTCTTTATCGCCTTCATAGCGAGACTTGAAGTGTTTGGTGACAACCTGCGGCTCACGTCCCATATGACCGTAAGCGGCTGTTTCCTGATAGATAGGGTTACGCAGCTTCAAACGGTCTTCAATGGCTTTCGGACGAAGGTCGAAAAGCTCATCGATCTTTCTGGCTATCTCGCCGTCGCTCATATTTACATGCTGCGCCCGTAGGTATTTACATATATATTGATGGGACGCGCCACACCGATGGCGTAAGATACCTGTACCAGCATTTCATCCGCCACACCGGCAGCTACCAGGTTCTTGGCAATGTGACGTGCAGCGTATGCGGCGCTACGGTCTACCTTGCTGGGGTCCTTACCGGAGAAAGCGCCACCGCCGTGCGCACCTTTACCGCCGTAAGTATCCACAATAATCTTACGTCCGGTCAAACCGGTATCCCCATGAGGACCGCCGATTACGAATTTGCCGGTAGGATTCACATGATACTTGATATTATCGTTAAACAGCGACAATACTTTCTCGTGATGGATAGACGCGATGACACGGGGCATCAGGATATTAACGACGTCGTTACGGATAATGCCCAACATCTCCTCGTCCGCCTTCAACTGTGCAGCTTCGCTGTCGTCGGCAGGCTGAATGAAATCATCGTGTTGGGTGGAAACTACAATCGTATCGATACGGACAGGATTGCCGTTATCATCATATTCAATGGTTACCTGGCTCTTGGAGTCCGGACGCAGATACGTCATCACCTCTCCTTCACGACGGATATCCGCCAACACTTGCAGGATACGGTGGGCAAGATCCAGGGAGAGCGGCATATAGTTTTCCGTTTCGTTAGTGGCATAACCGAACATCATGCCCTGGTCGCCCGCACCTTGTTCCATAGGATCCTGGCGCTCCACACCACGGTTGATGTCGGGGCTCTGCTCGTGAATGGCGGAAAGCACGCCACACGAATTGCTCTCGAACATATACTCGCCTTTGGTATAGCCGATTTTCTTGATTACTTCACGCGCGATAAGTTGAAGGTCAACATACGCTTTGGTTTTCACTTCTCCAGCCAGCACTACCTGTCCGGTAGTAACCAGAGTTTCGCAAGCTACTTTCGAACTGGGGTCATACGCCAACAGTTTGTCAAGCACAGCGTCCGATATTTGATCGGCCACTTTGTCGGGGTGTCCTTCCGACACCGATTCGGATGTGAATAAGTATCCCATTTCAATTAGAAATTAAAAATGAATAATTAAAAAGGAGATGAGGAAAGCGTCATTAATGAGTAGGTATGCAAATCCCGGTACACCGGAGTACCGTCAGAAAAGGATGTGTTTTAGCATTTTTTTCCGTGGTTGCAAGCTACCCAAATCTTTCCACATATCGTTTTCGGCTGCAAAGATAAAGGTTTTATGGGAATATGGTACACAACGGGCAAAGTATTAACTAAAAAACACGCTTATTACTGCAAAATATCTATTTTTGCAAAAACTTAATTCTAAATTCAATTATGAGAAAACTGTTATGGATATGCCTGTTGCTAATAGCATCAATTGCTGCAAAAAGTCAAGAGCAGAGCGAATTTACCGTACTGCAATGGAACATTTGGCAGGAAGGCACCAAAGTAACCGGCGGGTACGATGCCATTGTCGATGAGATTATTCGTCTGAAACCTGACTTTGTGACTTTCAGCGAAGTAAGGAACTATAATAACACCCGGTTTTGCGACCGTATCGTCCAATCACTGAAAGCAAAAGGAGAAACCTACTACTCTTTTTACAGCTATGATTCCGGACTATTAAGCCGCCATCCGATAACAGACTCACTTACCATTTTTCCTGAGAAAGACGATCATGGAAGTATTTATAAGATGACAAGCAAAATAAAAGGACACAAAATAGCCGTCTATACGGCACACCTTGATTATCTGAACGATGCTTATTATAATGTACGCGGATATGACGGTTCTACATGGGAAGAAATTCCCGTTCCTCAGACAGTGCTGGAAGTACTGAAAGTAAACGACGCCTCTTTACGCGACGATGCCATTAAAGAGTTCATTGCAGCCGCCCGCAAAGACATAGCAGAAGGAACCATCGTCATTTTAGGCGGAGATTTCAACGAGCCTCACACCTTGACTGGATACGGGATACAAAGGATTTATACGACCACAACGGTCTGATTATTCCTTGGACAGTACCCCTAATGTTAGACAATAATGGCTTCATTGACACATACCGTACCCTGTATCCTGATGTATTAAACTATCCAGGTTTCACTTTTCCCGCAGACAATCCACTGGTTCCGGTAGAAAAGCTGACCTGGACACCTAAATCTGATGAGCGCGACCGCATTGATTACGTATTTTATTATCCTTACCCTGCCATTGAGCTGAAAGATGCCGTAATATTCGGACCGCAAGGAAGCATAGTAAAAAGCCAACGAACAAGTGAAAAATCAAAAGACAATTTTTTATTGCCTCAAGGGGTATGGCCTACAGACCATAAAGGGTTGCTCGTTACTTTTGATATAAGATAAAGACATAAAGTTATTTCTATGTTCATATTATAACAAAGAAAACAAGCCTATTCACAACAACTCCCGCATCTTTTTCTTTAATATCGGATGCACCAGGTCCGGTGCAATCTCCGCCAACGGCTCCATCACAAAGCGGCGTTCGTGCATCAGCGGGTGAGGCAGCTTCAATTCGGGAGTATCCAGCACCCGGTCACCGTATAAAAGCAGGTCGATATCAATCACCCGATCGCTATAGACCCCGCCTACAGACTTATGCGTACGCCCTATCTCGCGTTCTATCTCCTGGGTGAGATGAAGCACGGACAAAGGCGGAAGAAGCGTTTCCACGCAGGCCGCCGCATTCAGAAACGTATGCTCCGAAGAAAAGCCCCACGGAGCAGTAGCATAAAAAGCGGACAGGGAAACGACTTTCCCTACCCGCTCTTCTATTTTCCGGACAGCGAGGCGGAGATTGTGCTCCTTGTCGCCGAGATTAGTTCCTAAGCCAAAGTAAACGTACATCATTTAAGTTTAGTGATTAGTGTTCAGTGATTAGCGATTAGTGCCCTGCGGCGTAATAACGCAACCTGCCTGCATAGTGCTAATCACTAATCATTAAACACTAACCGCTAATCCCCAATCGCTATTTTACCTGTCTGTTATCAACATCGCATCTCCATAAGTACCGAAACGGTAATCCTCTTTCAATGCCACGTTATAGGCTTCCATCACCTGCTCGTAACCGCCGAAAGCGGCAACAATCATCAGTAGCGTGGAAAGCGGCATGTGGAAATTGGATACCATCGCATTGGCCACCGTAAAGTCATACGGCGGGAAGATGAACTTATTCGTCCAGCCTTCATATTCCTTCAAATGGCCGTCTGTGCTGACGGTACTCTCTATTGCACGCATCACCGTAGTACCTACGGCACACACCTGCCTGTTCAAATCCTTGGCACGGTTTACAACCTTTACGGCTTCTTCCGTAACAATCATCTGCTCGGAATCCGTCTTATGCTTGGTAAGGTCCTCTACATCGATGTCGCGGAAGTTGCCCAAACCGGCATGCAATGTAATATAGGCAAAGTCAATTCCCTTAATCTCCATGCGCTTCATCAGCTCACGGCTGAAATGCAGGCTTGCCGTAGGAGCCGTTACAGCACCTTCGTTACGGGCAAAGATAGACTGGAAACGTTCCGAATCCTCCGGTTCCACGGGACGGTTGATGATGCTGTGCGGCAGCGGCGTCTCGCCCAAAGCATACAATGCCTTCTTGAACTCGTCGTGCGGCCCGTCATACAGAAAACGAAGAGTACGTCCACGTGAAGTGGTATTGTCAATCACCTCGGCTACCATAGAGTCATCTTCACCGAAATAGAGTTTGTTGCCGATACGGATTTTGCGGGCAGGGTCTACCAGCACGTCCCATAAGCGCAACTCCTCATTCAACTCACGCAACAGAAATACCTCGATACGTGCACCGGTTTTTTCCTTGTTGCCGTACAGCCGGGCGGGAAACACCTTCGTATCATTAAAGATAAATACATCCTTATCATCGAAATAATCCAAAATATCCTTGAACATACGGTGTTCGATTTCGCCCGTCTTTCTGTGCAGTACCATCAGGCGCGACTCATCTCTATACCTTGTAGGATGTAAGGCAATCTTCTCTTCAGGAAGTTTAAACTTAAATTGCGACAGTTTCATAATTAGTTATGAGTTATAAGTTATTTATTGTTTATTTCAGTATATTTTTTAGTCATAAATGGCATGAGTTATCCAGCAGTATGCTCCTTCGTAGCAAATAACTTATAACCCATCACTCATAACTAAATCCTGCCCGTCTATCCACTCTTTGAAATCAAGCGGATTCAGACAGTCTTCTATGCGGACATCCCCCACACGGGTACGTTCCAGGGCCGTGAGATGAGCACCGCTATGCAGCGCTTCACCGATGTCGCGTGCCAAGGCGCGGATGTAAGTGCCTTTGCTGCACACTACCCGAACTTTTATTTCCGGCAGGTTGCATTCCAGCAGTTCAATCTCGTCAATCACCAGCAACTTGGGCTTCAGCTCTACCTCCTCACCTTTGCGGGCAAGGTCGTAGGCGCGCTTGCCGTTCACCATACAAGCCGAAAAAGCAGGCGGCACCTGCTGTATCTCGCCTGTGAACTTCTTCAATGTCTCCTCCACCAGCTCCCGCGTGATATGCTCCGTAGGATAGGTAGCGTCTATCTCGTGCTCCAAATCATAGGAAGGGGTGGTAGCGCCCAACCGAATGGTGGCGATATACTCCTTGGTATGATACTGGAACTCCTCAATCCGCTTTGTCGCCTTGCCCGTACATACTATCATCACGCCCGTGGCAAGCGGGTCGAGTGTACCGGCATGGCCTACTTTCAACTTCTTTACCTTCATCCGCCGGCAAATGTGGTAACGCGCATGCCTACGACCTTGAACGATGTCCACCCCAGCGGTTTATTGAAATACAGAACTTCTCCCTCTTTAAAATCCATCATCACACCACCTCTAAATTGTGTCCCGTAAGCAACAGCAGAAGGATGATTCCTCCGACGATGATACGATACCATCCGAATGCCTTGAAACCATATTTCGTTACAAAGCTGATGAAGAACTTGATAGCAAGCAAAGCCACCACAAATGCCACCACATTGCCTATTATCAGCGCCGGCAGATTATTCATGATAATCTCCGTTCCTCCGTCCAGAAAGAGTTTCAGCATCTTATACACCGTAGCTGCAAACATCGTGGGAACAGCCAGGAAGAAAGAGAACTCGGCCGCAGCCTTACGCGTCATCTTCTGTGCCATACCGCCGACAATCGTTGCCATGGAACGGGACACACCCGGTATCATCGCAATACACTGGAACAGACCGATATTAAAGGCTTTCTTCTCCGTCAGAACGGTATCCTCACTGTTTTTCGAGAATATCTTGTCACAGAACAGCATGAACACACCGCCAATCACGAGCATCACGGCCACTACGGTCACGCTCTCCAGCATTTCGTCGACCTTGTCGCTGAACAGAAATCCCAG